>Ga0209600_1000277_pt1 | contig 41912 bp, 49 predicted proteins | sample COGITO_mtgs_1104_FD_185518 | JGI IMG/M metagenome (GOLD analysis project Ga0209600, IMG submission 185518) | Pelagic marine microbial communities from North Sea - COGITO_mtgs_110421 (SPAdes) (version 2) | ecosystem: Environmental > Aquatic > Marine > Epipelagic ... | reverse complement strand
AAGTAGTTCATTACAAGGAGTTATTTTTGAGAGCTCGAAAAATATATCTAAGGTAATGAAGAGAGGAGAAAAAGTTTACACCAATGCAATTGAAGGGCTTTCAAAACAAGATTTAGATTTATTAAAGAAGAATAAAAAACAGACCTCCAAGCTTTCTAAAGATGTAGATGAATTAAGAGACAATTTATTCTATTTTATTAAAAATTTAGATGAATCTAGCTTGAATGCAAGTAATTTTTATATTAATCTCCTTGGACATCTTCAAGATGTTACACAGTCTTTAGAATATATAAATAAGGCTAGTTACAAGCATGTCAATAACAATCACAGTAAGCTTAAGTTGAGTCAAATTAGAGAATTAATTGAAGTTAACTCAAGTGTAAGCGAATTGTTTATGGAAGTAAATGAATTATATAAAAACAAATCTTTTAATAAAATTAAATCTGTCATAAAGAAAAAAGACGGTATTAATAAATTAGTTCAAGATAAGATTTTAGCTCAGGTAGCTAGAACAAGAAGTGAGGAAAAAAGTCCAAAGAATACAACCTTATACTTTGGGGTTTTACAAGAAACTAAAGATTTATTAAATGCAGTAATGAATTTATTATCTGACTATAATGAGTCTCATGATTCATCGGTTGAGCCAGCAAAAATGGATAGATAATAATTCATATAACTTGAAGTTTTGTTCATAAAAAAAGCTCCTAATTAAATTAGGAGCTTTTTTTTATTTATATATATCTCTATTTAAGATCCACACATTAAACAATCATCACCTTGACCTTCTTTGGATTGTGCAATTAATTGTTTCATTTCCTCATCACTCATAGGTTCAACAACAACATCTTTTGTCTCAGCAAATTTTTGAGCTGTTTTAGCCGCAGCTTTCTTTTTACTTGCAACAACTTCTGGCTTTACCTCTACTGCTGGTTCAACAACTTCTTGTTTGACTTTAACTTCTTTTTTTGGCTCTGAATCAGATTTAGTATCTAAAGTAAATTTAATCGCATCAACAGCACTTTTAGTTCTTAGGTAATACATCCCTGTTTTCAGGCCGCTCTTCCAAGCATAAAAATGCATTGAAGTTAATTTAGCCATAGTAGCACCTTCCAAGAATAAATTTAAGGATTGAGATTGATCAATGAAGTAGCCTCTTTGTTTAGACATATCAATGATGTCTTTCATGCTTAATTCCCAAACAGTTCTGTATAGCTCTTTTATATCATCAGGGATTATATCAATATTTTGAACAGAACCATTTGCTCTCATAATATCTTGTTTTAAGCCCTCGTCCCAAAGACCTAGGCTTACTAAATCTTCTAAAAGATGCTTATTAACAATAATAAATTCTCCAGACAATACACGTCTTGTATATATGTTTGAAGTATATGGCTCAAAGCATTCATTATTACCTAATATTTGTGATGTACTAGCCGTAGGCATTGGTGCTACTAATAAAGAATTTCTTACTCCATTTTTAAGTACTTGTTTTCTTAAACCAGCCCAGTCCCAATTTCCACTAAGTTCTTTTTCATCTACGCCCCATAAGTTATGTTGGAATTCACCTTTACTTATAGGAGACCCTTCGTAAGTTTGGTATGGGCCATCATTTTTAGCTTCTTCCATAGATGCTTCGACTGCGGCAAAATACAATGTTTCAAAAATATCTTGATTTAGTTTTTTAGCTGCGTCACTAGTAAATGGTAGCCTTAATAAGATAAAAGCGTCTGCTAAACCTTGAACTCCTAAACCAATTGGTCTGTGTCTAAAGTTTGAGTTTTCTGCTTCTTTTACTGGATAGTAATTTCTGTCAATGACTCTATTTAAATTTTTAGTTACTCTTTTTGTAATTCTATATAATTCTTGATGGTCAAATTCTCCATCTTTTATAAACATCGGTAAAGCAATTGAAGCTAGATTACATACTGCAATTTCATCTGGAGAGGTATATTCTAAAATTTCTGTACAAAGATTAGAAGATCTAATAGTTCCTAAGTTTTGTTGATTAGACTTTACGTTTGCAGCATCTTTGTATAACATGTAAGGAGTTCCTGTTTCAATTTGAGACTCAAGGATTTTTTCCCAAAGTTCTCTAGCCTTAATTGTTTTTCTTCCCTTACCTTCTTTTTCATATTTCAAATACATTTTATCAAAAGCATCAGCATGAACATCGCATAGTCCTGGACATTCATTTGGACACATAAGAGTCCATTCTCCATTTTCCTCAACTCTTTTCATAAATAAATCTGGCACCCACATCGCATAAAAAAGATCCCTAGCTCTCATTTCTTCTTTTCCATGATTCTTTTTTAAATCTAGGAAATCAAAAATATCAGCATGCCATGGCTCAATGTAAATAGCAAAACTTCCTTTTCTTTTTCCTCCACCTTGATCTACATATCTAGCAGTATCATTGAAAACTTGTAGCATAGGAACAATTCCGTTACTAGTTCCATTAGTCCCAGCAATATAACTGCCAGTAGCTCTAATATTATGAATAGATAATCCTATTCCACCTGCAGACTGTGATATTTTAGCTGTTTGTTTTAATGTATCATAGATTCCTTCAATACTATCATCTTTCATTGTCAATAAAAAACAAGATGACATTTGTGGTTTAGGAGTTCCCGCATTGAATAATGTAGGGGTTGCGTGAGTAAAAAACTTTTTTGACATGAGGTCGTAAGTTTCAATTACAGCGTCCATATCATCTAGATGAATACCGATTGCAACTCTCATTAACATGTGTTGAGGTCTTTCAGCAATTTCTCCATTTAACTTTAAAAGATAAGATCTTTCCAATGTTTTAAATCCAAAGTAATCATATCCGAAATCTCTATTATAAATAATTGTAGAATCTAATAATTCTTTATTGTCAGCGATAACTTTGTAAACATCATCTGCTAATAAAGGAGCTTTTTTGCCAGTTCTAGGGTTGACGTATTTGTGAAGATCTTCCATCACATCACTAAAAGATTTTTTAGTGTTTTTGTGAAGATTTGAAACGGATATTCTAGCAGCTAACTTAGCAAAATCAGGGTGAGCTGTAGTCATAGTAGCAGAAATTTCTGCAGCTAAATTATCCAACTCACTAGTTGTTACTCCGTCATAAAGTCCTTCAATAACCCTGGCAGCTACTTTAACTGGATCAACTAAGGGGTTTAGCCCATAGCAAAGTTTTCTAACTCTTGCCGTGATTTTATCAAACATCACAGGCTCTTTTTTACCGTCTCTTTTTAGTACAAACATATTTGTAGCTCGTTTAATTTTTTTGGATTGTATCCAAAATTTAGTTAGTTAATTTTATATAGTTTAATAGAAAATTGGAAAAAAAACTAGTTCTTGATTAGATTAAAAATCTGCATCAAAACTAAATTTATCCTTTTCTTCTTCTTTGTTTAAAACTCCTGCTTTTTGATATTCAGAAACTCTTTTTTCAAAGAAGTTTGTCTTGCCCTGTAATGAAATCATATCCATAAAATCAAATGGATTTGAGGTATTATATTCCTTCTCACATCCTAATTCTCCAAGTAGTCTGTCTGTCACAAACTCTAAATATTGAGACATTAAATTATCATTCATACCAATAAGGCTAATTGGTAAAGATTCTGTAATAAATTCTCTTTCAATATTTAAAGCATCAATTAGAATTTCTCTAATTCTCTCTTTGGGAACTTTATTAACTAGATGTTTGTTATGTAAATGCACAGCAAAGTCACAGTGAACTCCCTCATCTCTTGAAATTAATTCATTAGAAAATGTTAAACCAGGCATAAGTCCTCGTTTTTTAAGCCAAAAGATTGAGCAAAAGGCTCCTGAGAAAAATATACCTTCCACTGCTGCGAATGCTATTAGTCTTTCTGCAAAACTTGGAGACTCAATCCACTTTAGGGCCCAATCTGCTTTTTTCTTAATAGCAGGAAATGTTTCAATCGCATTAAATAATTGATCTTTTTCCTTTTCATCTTTAACATAAGTATCAATAAGTAATGAGTAAGTTTCACTATGAATGTTTTCCATCATAATCTGGAAACCATAGAAAAATTTAGCTTCACTGTATTGTACTTCGTTTACAAAATTTTCAGCTAAATTTTCATTAACAATTCCGTCACTTGCAGCAAAAAAAGCTAAAATATGTTTGATAAAATATCTCTCATCATCATTTAATTTGTTAGTCCAGTCGCTAAGGTCTTGGTGTAAATCAATCTCTTCTGCTGTCCAAAAACTAGCTTCAGATTTTTTATACCATTCCCATATATCGTGATGTTGAATTGGAAATATTACAAACCTTGATTTATTTTCTTCCAAAAGAGGTTCTACTGCATTTGACATACTTATTATTATTTTTAAAAATTAGCGTTAAATTTAATATAACTTGGGACTAACAAATATTCAAAATTTTTCTCGAAAATGAAAGTCATGTTTATTAACATTGTGTACAAGTTTTTAACAAAACAAGATTTTTTTAAAAAAATAAATAGGACAAAAGTTAATTAATAAAATGCTGATTATTAGTACTTTAAAAACAAATTAAAAAAATGTCTATCAAGAGATGAAAAATTAAAATCAAAAACATCAAAAAAAAATTAGAGTCTATTTTTTAAAATCTTTTGCGGCTAATTCTAATTCTAGATACCAGTCTTTTCCAAATTTTCTAATAAGTGCCTCTTTTACAAATTTATAGACTGGAACTTGAAGCTCCTTCCCCAAAATACACGCATCACTGCAAATAGACCATTTATCATAATTTACTGAAATAAACTCACTAAAATCTTTAGTTCTAACTGGGTACAAATGACATGATATTGGTTTTTTCCAAGAAATAAGTCCTTCACTGTAAGCCTTTTCAAAGCTACATTGAGGAACTTTATTTTCATTTAAAATTAAATAAACACATTCTTTTCCTCCAACTAACGGGGTTTCAAAGTCTCCAGAAGGTGTGGTAATAAATTGCCCTTGTTTAGTGATTTCATTAATAGATTTTGGGCTTAGGTATCGCTTTACAATAGGTAAAAACTTTTTTATTTGATCTAATTCTTTAGCCTCTAAAGGGGCTCCTGCATTACCCTCAATACAGCATGCACCTTTGCATGCGCTAAGGTTACAAACAAAATCATTTTCAATAATAGACTCCGATACAAGAGTGTTTTTAATTTGAAACATAGCCCAAATATATATTAAAAAAATATATAAAAATTATCATTGTAATTATATATAATTAACTGAAATTTGCACAAAGAATTAAAAAGTATGGATTTAAATTTCAAAGATATATTTACAGCGTTTATGATCTTATTTGCTGTTATTGATATAGTGGGGAATATTCCTATAATTATTGATTTAAGAAAAAAAGTTGGCCATATTCAAAGTGAAAAAGCTTCTCTCATCGCTGGGGTAATAATGATATTTTTCTTATTTATTGGAGAGAATATCTTGTCTCTAATTGGTATTGATGTTAACTCTTTTGCTGTGGCTGGGTCTTTCGTTTTATTTTTTATTGCATTGGAAATGATTTTAGGAATCACATTATATAAAGACGAAGATAACACAACAATGACAGCATCTGTATTTCCGCTAGCGTTTCCATTAATTGCAGGTCCTGGAAGTTTAACAACTCTACTTTCTATTAAATCAGAGTTTTCGACACCAGATATAATTATTGCAATTATAGTTAATGTTATTGTGATTTATTTAGTCTTAAAAACATCCGGTAAAATTGAAAAAATAATCGGCAAAAATGGTATACAAATTATAAGAAAAGTATTTGGTGTAGTTTTACTTGCAATAGCTGTGAAGCTATTTATGTCTAATATTAAAGAACTAATTTAAAATGATTAAATCAACCTATGTAATTTCAATTATTGCCTTATTAATAGTTATCTATAACTGTACAATTATAGATTGGGGGAGTCCTTTTTCTGGTGATAGTATAGTAGCGCTTATTGCGATCATGTGTGGTCTTTGCTGTATTTTAGTTATGTCTATATTAAGAACTTCAAAAAAGATTCAAAAGATATCAAATAAAAACTAGTCTAAGTCTGCTATGTGAGTTATCTCAATCCCAGCTTTTTCTAAGAAGTCTATCCCAGATGTGTCTTTGTATGCCTTATTAAATACTACTCTATTTATTTTAGCTTGATGAATTAGTTTACTACACTCTTTACAAGGAGATAAAGAAATATAAAGAGTTGATCCATCGGATGATTGCGTTGAAGATGCTATTTTAGTTATGGCGTTTGCTTCAGCATGTAAAACATACCATTTTGTATAGTTTTCATCATCTTCACAGATGTTTTCAAATCCAGAAGGTGTGCCATTATATCCATCAGAGATGATCATTTTATTTTTAACTATTAAAGCGCCAACTTTTCTTCGCTTACAGTAAGAAAGTTTACCCCATTCAATGGCCATTTTTAAGTAAGCAATATCGTATTTAAGTTTCTTCTCTTCCACTAAATATCTTAATTTAAATTAAATTTAGTGCTTTTCGAATTAAAAGATTCCAATCCACACTGTAAAAAAGACAAATAATCCTCCTCATCCGGTGTATAACCAACGGGTGAGGTTAATACTTCTTTTCCATCAGGATTTAAAAGCACATAATAGGGTTGAGAGTTGGTATTAAAAAACTCAGTTTGAAAATGCGCCCATTTGTGGCCATAATTTTTAAGTTTTCTAAATCCATCTCCTGTAGTTCTTTTGACAAGAATTTGTTCTTTTTCTGGCAGTGATTTTTTGTCGTCAACATATAAGGAAATTAATACATAATCATTTCTTATCACATCGTCAACTCTCGTTAAAGGCCATATGTGTTCTTCCATTTTTCTACAGTTGACACAGGCAAATCCTGTAAAGTCTAAAAGAATTGGTTTATTAACTTTTACAGCATAATCAATACCGGTTTTTAAATCTTTAAAGCAATCTAAATTATTTGGACAATCATTTGGATAAAAAATACTATAACCGACTGGTGGTGCTAAACCACTTAGTAGAGACAGAGGTTTAAAAGTTGAAGTTTCAGCATTGAAGCGAAATCCTGAAGCGAGATATATAGAAAAACTAAAAGCTAAAACTATGCTACATATTCTAAAAAATGAAAAGCTTTTTACTTTTTGGTCATGTGGAAATTTGATTATTCCTAATAAATAAAGAGTTAAACAAGCTGAAATAAGAAACCACAAAAATAAAAAGACTTCAATTTTCAAAAGACCCCAATGAGCTACTAAATCCGCATTAGATAAAAATTTCAAGGCTAATGCAAGCTCAACAAACCCAAGTACGACTTTGATTGTATTCAGCCAAGATCCTGACTTTGGTAAATTCAGTAATACTTTAGGGAACATTGCAAATAATGCAAATGGCAATCCTAAAGCAACACCAAAACCACCCATTCCTGCAGTTAATTGCCAAGCTCCCCCGTCGCTTGTTATGGAACTTGCAAGAAGTGATCCTAAAATTGGACCAGTACAAGAAAAAGAAACAACTGCAAGAGTTAAAGCCATAAAAAAGACTCCTAAAACTCCTCCAAAGGTTTCCCCTTTAGTTGATTTATCTACCCAGCTAGAAGGTAATGTCAGTTCGTAATATCCGAAAAATGAAAATGCAAAAAATATAAATATTAAAAAGAAAATGATATTTAAAACAACATTAGTTGATATCTCATTTAAAATATCAGGATTTACTGAGTCTAGTAAATGAAATGGCACACTTAAAAGCAAGTAAACTAAAACGATGAAAAATCCATAAAGTAGTGCGCTGTAAACACCCTTTTTATCACTTTTTTTAGTGAAAAAACTAACAGTTAGTGGAATCATAGGGAAAACACAAGGGGTAAGTAACGCTAATAATCCTCCTATGAATCCAAGGCCAAAAATACTAAATAGTGTTTTACTTTTTTCAGAACTTGATTCCGATACCTCAGCGTTACAATTATTTGTTGAAGAAACTACTTCTTGAGGCTCATATCCATATAATAAAATATTTGGGTCTTGCACTAATTTAGAATTTGAATTAGTGTTTAAATCATCATTGTTTGAGCTATTTATAGCACCAAACTCAAAACGAAAATCAATATCTGTAGGTGGTAAGCAGCGTGTGTCATCACAAGTCATGAATGTCAAGTATCCAGATACTGAAGTCTCTATGTCTTTAATAATAACTTTTTGAGTGAATTTTGCCTCAGAGTAAAACTTTGAAACTACTATACCAAAAACTGGATCTTGCTCGGTAACTCTATTATTCTCATCTTCAATTACACTTTCTACAAATTGAACTTTTGAGTTTTCATCAAATTCAAATGTTGTTGGAACTGGACCTAAACCATCAATAAATTGAGAATATACTGACCACTTATCGTCAATATCTGCTGTGAAGATAAGTTCGTATTCAGTATCAGTTATTTTAACTGTTTCAAACTCCCAGCTTACAGGTTCTAAAATTTGAGCATTAGAACTAAAGCTTAAAAAAACAATAAACAGACATATGCTTCTAAGAAAAAATCTCATCAGAATTTTTTTTAATTGACTACAAATAAATGTAAAATTTATTGACTATTTCTTAATAAAGTTATAAATAATCAAAATAACAACTGCTTTTTGTTATTAGACTTCCATTTTGCTTGGTATTTGTTTTTCACGAAATATACGTTTAACTCACCTTGATATTTTTTGTCCACAAAAAAAATTTTAAAATCTGCCTGATAAGCATAGTCGGAGAAGTACCATAACCCTGAGTTACCTTTAGCTTCATATTTGTTTTTCAATTTATAAACTAATAAATCTGCTTGGTACTCATGGTCAACTACATGAACCTTTAAGTCTGCCTGATATGAATAGTCAACAGAGTAAAAAGTCTGAGAAAATAAGGATACACTTGGAAACAATAAAATAAATAGAAATAATCTCATTGTTAAATATAATGAATAAATTACTTGTTGTTAATCCATTCTAAGGTCTCTTCTCTAACAATATGTGTTGGAACATAATGAGCGTAATCAACAACTACATGTCTTTTGTTGTTATTATCTAAATTCATAAGATTAAAAAGAGGTAATTGAGAAGATTGATAAGGAAAATAAAAATCATACCTACCATTTAAAAGTAAAGTAGGGGTCTCTATTCTAGCAGCATATTTTTCTGGCTGAATTTCTTCTCTAACATCATCTAATGAAATTCCTCCTACATACAAGATTCCTGTTTTGAACCTATCTTCAATTGCCAAAATATTTACTCCTACTTGACCTCCCCAGCTTACCCCAAAATAGTGTGGCTCATAACCATTTTGAATTGCATAATCCACTGCGTATCTAACTTCTTTCACCCACGTAATTAAATGGTCTCTATAATTCATTGTAGTATTTCCAATATCAGTATTCATTCCATCTTGTCGAGAGTAAGTACTTAAATACTCCGGGAATATAACATCAACACCCGAATTTACCATTTCAGTCATCCAAGTTGGATAAGTAATTTTATCTCTTAACAAAGCATTAGAACCTGGAAAATATATAAGTGCTTTTTTAGATTTTATCTCAGGGTTTGATAAAAGATGATGAATGGGCATTGTGAAATTAGAACTAGTTATGTTTGATGATCTACAATAAAATTCCTGATCAGTTACTTTTGAAGTTTCGAATTGTTCAAAGTTGATGTTATTTTTATCATACATAAACAAACTTTCAATTAAATCCCATTCTTTTTCAGTTGTTCTGTAATTTTCATAAAAGTTTCTTAGTTTTTCTCTTTTGTAAAAAATTTCACCAGAATTATCAGACTCAATTTTTTTAACTAATCTAATGCCATTATAACTAGATCTATTCCATGCATTTTGAGAATAAAATTCAAAAGGTACATAAGTATCATCAACAAATGAGCCTCCTAAAATACCTCTACTATTTTCGTCTTTAATATTATTACTTACCCATTCTCTTACATTACCAGCCATATCAAAAATCCCATTATTATTTTCTGAATCGGATTCTACTCTTGATTTAGTATAGTTATAAGAGTTAATATTTGCATTTTTTAAAGCTCTCTCTGGTCTATTTCTATCGAATGCATAAAACCATTCTGCAACACTTGGCAACGACATATTTCTAAACTTCGCATAAGCATAAGCTTCATACCAAGATATACCAGAAACAGGATATAATTCTTTACCATTTTCATAGGTACCTTGATACCAATCTTTAGGTGAAGGGAAATTAGCTTTGTCAACGAAAGTAGTTTTTACATCATTGAAGCTAATTGGCTCTCCTTCATACATTATATCGATAGGCCAAAATTCTTCTCTGTAATAGCCATTAGCATCCACAAATTCTTTATAATCTTTATTAGAAACCTCATATTTATCCATGTAAAAAGGTTTAATTAAAAGGTTTTCATGAGATTTTGAATAGTTAGTGTTGGCTAGAAATACGTCTCTTTCAGGAAAATAAACACCTTCTTCATTTAGCTTATTATCCAGAGTTATTTTGACATTTTTAAAATTTCTTGCAGATGTAAAAAACTGAAAAAACTCTTTACCATCTTGTTCTACTTTTATTTGATTATACACAGAAATCAGTTCACTTGGGAATAGCACTAGTGAGTCATTAATTTTAGTAAGTTTACTCCATTCAAATTTATCACTAGTACGCCATGAAATATTATAATTTCTAATTTTTTTACTAAGTAAAACTGAATCATTAATTAATAAGGTTTCATATTCTAAATTGTTAATTTTAGAATATTCTTGTAGCATAAGTTTTTTATTTTCTTTTTCAGAATTATCAATTACATTTATATAAGGAACAAGAAGAATTAATATTAAGGCAAATAATATTGAATAAATCAAGTAAGACAAATTTGACTTGTTACGAATGACAGAAATCATCGCGTTTTTAAATTGTCTTGTAAGCTTCGTGTTATTTAAAGAAGCATTAGGACTATAACCAAACTCGTCCTTAAATGATTTAGAAAAATAAGAAAGAGATGAAAATCCAGAGTCATATGCGATTTCAGAAACATTTTTTTTGCCTGTCTTTAATAACTCTTGAGCATAATTAAGTCTATAAAACCTAATGTAATTAGAGATAGATCTGCTAGTTTTATTCTTTATTGCATCACGAGCAGTATTTTTGTCTAGACCAGTATTTTCTAATAACTGAGAAGTGGAATACTTACTATCCTTAAAATTTAAATTAATGTCTTCTAAAACAATTTCATAATTACTTTTCATAGTTGTGATTTGAATGGGATTAAATCAAAATTTAATTTACAATAATGAAACAAAACCTAATATTACAAATATAAAAATTGTTTTAACTATTTGAAATAACCCTTTAATCTACAGGTTATGGCAATTAAAAGATTTCTGTTTTTTAAAGACAAACAGATTAGCAAATATCCATTTTATTAACTATAATAATTATTAAGGCATTGTTTTACCTATAAATACATTTACTTTAGAATTTAGTGGATTTCCACTTGCTCTTCTATTTGTAACAACTTGACCACAATGCCAAATAGCATCAGCCATAGGGCCGTTTAAATGATTCCAAAAAGGAAATTGCAATTTATTATCTCCTTGACTAAATTCAATATTTATTTGAGATAAATCTGTAGTTTCTTTTAATTTGCTTTTTACATAAATAAGATTATTTAAAGTTTCTTTTCTCAAATTTGTATAATCTAATTTATCTTGTTTAAAGTCAAATTCTTTTCCGTCAAAGGATGCTACAATCATAAGTGAAAGACCATATATATGCTCAATTACCTCCATTGTAGACCTGCTATCTTCACTAGGCTTATAATTTAAATCATTTTCAGTCAAAGATTCTGTAGACCAATAAAATCTATATCCTAAACCATCAATTAGTCTAGATATAACATTTGTTGGAGTATATTCACTAGGGTAATCACCAATTTCAGAAAATGGTAGATTTTTTTCTTGTGAATTCATAATTAAAGGAATTATAGTTAATAGAACAAAGATAATTTTTTTCATTTTTTTTATTTTGTTAGTTAAACTTATACATTTTTAAAGATAAATAATTTAATATGCAAAGCCATGACTTTTAAACCTCCACGTGGGAATAAATTGTAGCCCCGACAGGAATCGAACCTGTATCAAAAGTTTAGGAAACTTCTATTCTATCCATTAAACTACGGGGCTAAAAAAAAGATATTATTAATAGCTAGCAAAAGTAATTATAATCTTATGTACTTTTATGTTATAACTAATAATCTTATGAGAGAGAAAGAAAAACATTGGGAGAACATTTATGAAACTAAAAAATTAGATGGAGTGAGCTGGTTTCAGAAAAAACCACTTACATCACTTTCTTTGATTGAAATTTCAAATATTAATAAAGATGCTGAAATTATTGATGTTGGATGTGGTAAAAGCTTTCTAATTGATAATTTACTAGAAAAAAAATATTCAAAAGTTAGCTTACTCGATATTTCAAATAATGCCTTAAAAGAGGTCAAGAGTAGAACAAAAAACTTTCCTAATTCTGGTGTATTTTATAACTCAGATATTTTAGACTTTAAAGCTAAAACAAGTTTTGACTTATGGCATGACAGAGCTGTATTTCATTTTTTAACTAAGAGTGATGAAATAAACAAATACGTTAATATCTGTGAAAAACAGATAAACAAAAATGGGTATTTAATCATTGGAACTTTTTCAGAAAATGGACCTCTCAAATGTAGTGGTCTAGAAATTAGTAAATATTCTGTTGAAAATTTGAAAGAACTGTTTTCAAATAGTTTTAAGTTAGTAGACCACTTGAATATAGACCATGTCACTCCATTTGATACTATTCAAAATTTTAATTTCTGTGTTCTTAAAAAGGTGAATTAATCAATCTTTTGTAATTTCAACTATCATATCTCTTGCGGTCATAAATTTCACTTTATGAACAGAGTCTTTAACTAAATTCTTATCAATTCGATTTTCTAAATACTCTATAATTTCTTTTGCTGTTGAGTCTAAGTTCATAATATAAATTTATCAAATTATTAACAATAACATTCATTATATTTAATTTATTAAATAAATGAATTTAAATGTTTGAACTAATAAACTATATATGGATTAGTATAGCAGTAATAACCTTTTTATTATTAGTCATTTTCAAAATTAAAGCACCATATGGAAGGCATAGCAATAATAAATGGGGAGCTGTTATTTCGAATAAATGGGGATGGTTTATAATGGAACTTCCTGCATTTTTAATAATGCCAATAATTACAATAATGGGGCCAGCTGAAAAAAACGAATTAACTTATTTGTTAGTTTTATTATGGGTATTGCATTATTTTAACAGAACATTTATTTTCCCTTTTAAGCTGAAAACGAAGGATAAAAAGATGCCTTTATTAATTGTTTTTAGCGCTATAATCTTTAACTCTATAAATGGTTTTTTAAATGGTTACTTCTTGGGATATTTAAACACAGAACTGTCATCTGTAATATCACTAAATGTAATGATAGGTCTTATTGTTTTTTTTACTGGAATGTACATTAATAAAACTGCAGATAAGCATTTAATATCTTTAAGAACAAGCAATGAGAATTATCAAATTCCTTATGGAGGTATGTTTAAATATATTTCTTGTCCAAACCATTTTGGAGAAGTAGTAGAATGGATAGGGTTTATGTTAATAGCCTGTAATTTGCCATCAATGACTTTTGCTATATGGACATTTTGTAATTTGAGTCCAAGATCACTTAATCATCATAAATGGTATAAAGAAAAATTTGATAATTACCCTAAAAACAGAAAAGCTATTTTACCTTATATACTATAAGTATTCGCTTACTTTTTTACAATCTTAAAAGTTATTGTGTTATTAATTTTCACAAAATATATACCCGCGTCATAAGAGCTCATATCCAACCTGTTAAAAGAGTTGGTACTGTATATTTTTTTACCAAGAATATTAAATACATTAATATTTTTTATAACAGTATTTGAAGAATCAATATTTAAATAATCTTCAACTGGATTTGGATAAAGTTTAAAACTATCTTTAGAAACGCTTTCTAACCCAAGTGAAATTGGCGATCCGAAAGAAATATTATCAAAATAGTATACCGTTTGGTCATCTCCTGCAGATCCAAAGTTAAAAAATAAGGATGCCATAGTAAATGGGTAGCTTTCATTTAAAGCAGCAGTTCCTGCGGCTTCATTATTAAAGTCAAATTCTAATATTTCCCATCCGTCTGTTATAGTTGTAAAAGCTTCAGTTTCTACAGATTGTGTTGGATCATTATTATTCTCAATCTTTAGTCTTACGGGAATTCCTGTATTAGAACTGCCAGTTACATAGACATGTACATACATTTTTGAGTTTGAGGAAGTTACTGGGATATTATTTTCTAAGCCTGTTTCATTGGTTAAAGTAACTCCTGCCCAGGTAGCGGCAATTCCACTTTTAACAAGTCTACCATAATTTCCGTTTATAGATTCAACTATGTTTGCATCTACATTATCATCTCCAAATGTGATTAATGAATAGTATACTGAGGAATCATCGTAAGTAATAGGCAAATCAATTTGAGCTAAGCCACCTGTTGGATCTGTTTGAAATATATCATCAAAATAAAATGTTGAACTTTCTGATCCGTCTCCTATGTTTCCAAAGTCAAACATTAAAACTAACTTTCGGTAAGTTTCGGTTGGCTCACCTGCAAAACTCCACGTTAACACTTCCCACTCATTGGTTGTTGTTGTTGTAGCGTCTCTTTCTGTAGCTGGTTCAGAGGGAAAATCTCCAATGTCACCCTCTAACTTAAACTTCACTTGTAATCCAGGTGCTGGAGAAAACACCCTCATATTTATAGTAGTGTTGACAGTGAAATCAACATAATTATCAAGCTCTATATAGCTGCCTGCCCAAACATCACCACCATTTCTAATTATTTTTCCTACTAAATCACTTGGATTTAATTCATCTACGTAAGGATTGTCAGTAACACTACCATTTCCTCCATTAAAATCAATAAAATCTTCAGTTGTTACAACACCATCCTCAAAATTAATAGGGAGAGTTATTTGAGAGTAAGTTATTAACGTGTTAAGAGCTAATATAAGTAAGAAGTAATTTTTCATAATCTAGAGTTTAGCGTAAAGTTAAACTTAAAAAAAAGGGGAACAAGTAATTTTTATCAAAAATTCACATATTAGGGCTACAAATCAACTAAATTTAAGAAAAAATCAATAAAATTGATTTTTTCTTAAATTATTAGTAAGGTTTTTCGAAAACGTTGTAGATGCTTTTCCGTTACTAAGTTTAAGACCTATCTAGATCCATCACTTTAGTCCAAACTTCAACAAAATCAGTAACAAATTTCTCTTTTGAATCATTACAAGCATACGATTCAGCTAGTGCACGTAATTGAGAATTTGATCCAAAAATCAAATCCGCACGAGTAGCAGTCCAAACAATATTTCCTGACTTTCTATCAACTCCATTAAATAAAGTTTCTGAACTTGACTGTGCTTTCCATTCAATATTCATGTCTAATAAATTGATAAAGAAATCATTTGTTAAAGCTCCTGGATTGTTTGTTAATAGGCCATGCTTTGTTCCATCATAGTTAGTGTTTAACACTCTCATTCCAGCTAATAAAACTGTCATTTCAGGAGCGCTTAAAGTCAACAAATGTGCTTTATCTAGAAGTAATTCTTCAGCATGCCTGTCCTGGTTTGGTTTCATGTAATTTCTAAATCCATCTGCACTAGGCTCTAATACAGAAAATGACTCAACATCAGTGTTCTCTTGTGTTGCGTCATTTCTTCCTGCAACAAAAGAGACAGAAATATCATGACCAGCGATTTTTGCAGAATTTTCAACTGCAGTATTTCCTGCTAAGATTATTAAATCAGCCATTGAAACTTTTTTAGATCCATTTGAATGATTAAAAGCTGTCTGAATAGATTTTAAAACATCTAAAACTTTATTCAAATTATTTGGGTTATTAACCTCCCACTTATTTTGTGGGGAAAGTTGTAATCTAGCTCCATTTGCTCCTCCTCTTTTATCTGTACCTCTGTAGGTAGATGCAGATGCCCAAGCAGTAGATATTAGTTGGGAATTAGATAGCCCTGAGTTAGTTATTTCAGCTTTCAAAGAATCAATGTCATTATTATCAATTAATTCATAATTTATAGCAGGGATAGGATCCTGCCATATCAATACCTCGCTAGGGACCTCTTTTCCTAAGTATCTTGAAATAGGACCCATATCACGGTGAGTTAATTTATACCAAGCTCTTGCAAATGCATCTTCAAGCTCCTCAATATTTTCATGAAATCGTTTTGATATTTCAAGGTATTTAGGATCTTTTATTAAAGCTAGGTCAGTAGTTGCCATCATTGGCGCGTGAGTTCTTGAACTATCGTGAGCATCTGGAACAGTCCCAGCACCTTGACCATTTTTAGGTGTCCATTGTTGAGCTCCAGCTGGACTTTTAGTAAGCTCCCATTCATAACCAAACAATGTATCAAAATAAGTACTATCCCATTTAATTGGCGTTGGAGTCCATGCACCTTCAAGTCCACTTGTAATTGTATCAACCCCTTTACCTGACTTAAATGAATTCTTCCATCCAAAACCCATTTGTTCAATACTTGCTCCTTCTGGCTCTGGACCAACATTTGATGGGTCTCCAGCTCCATGAGTTTTTCCAAAAGTGTGTCCTCCTGCTATTAATGCAACAGTCTCTTCGTCATTCATCGCCATTCTTGCAAAAGTTTCTCTAATATCTCTTGCTGAGGCAAGGGGATCTGGATTACTATTTGGACCTTCAGGATTTACATAAATAAGTCCCATCTGTACGGCCCCGAGTGGGTTATCTAACTCTCTATCTCCTTTGTATCTCTCATCTTCAAGCCAATCGGATTCAGGTCCCCAGTAAATATCTCCTTCAGGTTCCCAAACGTCTTCGCGACCTCCTCCAAATCCAAATGTTTTAAAGCCCATTGATTCTAATGCACAATTTCCTGTTAATATCATTAAATCAGCCCATGATATCTTTTCACCATATTTTTGCTTAATTGGCCATAACAATCTTCGTGCTTTATCAAGGTTACCATTATCAGGCCAACTATTTAAGGGAGCAAATCGAAGAGTTCCAGCTGATGCACCTCCTCTTCCATCTCCAATTCTGTAAGTACCAGCACTATGCCAAGCCATTCTAATAAAAAACGGTCCATAATGACCATAATCTGCAGGCCACCAATCTTGTGAATCTGTCATTAAATCATAAAGGTCTTTCTTTAGGGCATCTAAATCTAAACTTTTAAACTTTTCTGAATAATTGAAGTCTTTATTAGTCGGTCTAGTTACAGGCGAATTTTGATGTAATATCCTAAGATTTAATTGATTAGGCCACCAACTTGAATTTGAATAAGCTCCAGCAGAAGTATGTTTTTTAGAGGCTGGGGCAAAAGGACATTTTCCAGACCCATCTCCGTTAGAATTTGACAAGTTTTCCATCTTATATATAATTTAGTTAAAAGATATTTTTAAAGTTTTAATAAATTCAAAATCAAATTTATAAATTAATAATAAGCAACTTCTTAATTTATTGTTATAAGTAAGTTAAGGCTGCTAATTTAGAAATGTTCTAAATTAAGGGTGCTTTTTAAACCAAGCTAAAATGTGTGCCACTTTAGTAATTAAATTACTAGGTCTATTGGCAATTGCATGACTAGCCTCTGGAATTTCAACTAATACAGTTGGAATTTTTCTAAGTTTTAATCCATGGTATAATTGTTTTGCTTCAGATGGAGGTGTTCTTAAATCTTCCATTCCTACCATAACCATCGTTGGTGTCTCAATATTTCCGACTAATGAAATGGGTGAAAAATCCCAATATTCTTGAAAGTTTTCCCATGGTTGACCTTCGAGCCTAGTGTCAGAATATTGAAAGTAATTGTCTGCAGTCAGAGTTTTGCTAATCCAATTCATTACTGGCTTAACAACAACAGCAGATTTAAACCTGTTATTTTTACCAATCATCCATGCAGTCATTAACCCGCCTGCACTTCCTCCAGTAACATATAACATGTTTTCATTAGCAATTCCATTTCTAATACAATAATCAACCCCGTCCATTACATCTAAATAGTCTTCTGCCGGATAATTGTGGTGTAAAAGATTTGCAAACTCTTCTCCATAGCTCGTACTTCCTCTTGGATTAGGATAAAAAACTATATACCCAGCAGCGGCAAATAATTGCACTTCAGCAGAGAATCTGCTACCATAGTTTGAGATAGGGCCTCCGTGATTTTCAACTAAAAAAGGATATTCTTTTTTTGGGTTATAGTTAGGAGGATAGGCTACCCACCCTTGGATATCACGATTATCAAAACTTGATTTGTACCAAACTTCCTCAACCTTACCTAAAGTTTTATTTTTTAACAGCTCATCACTTAAATTTGTTATTTGACTTATTTTTTTGCTGTTAACAACCGTAAGTTCAGAGGGGTGCATATAACTTGTATTAGTATATGCAATTACTCCATTTTTTGAGACGGAGAACGAACCTCCACCGTATGGTCTGCCAATACTATTTCCTCCTAAATTTTTTGCTAAATCTTTATCAGTTCCTTCTAAATTTATATATGCAATTTTAGTGTCTCCAAACTTATCATAAGTACAATAAATCCCTTTATTATCAGATGACCAATAAAAACTACTAATGCTCGAATCTATATTAAAGCTAAGCACTCTTTTGTTTTTGCCTGTGCTATCCATTAATAAAAGCTCTGTATTTTGATATGCCTGAACTCTATCTGCAAAACCTAAATATGCTATATATTTTCCGTTAGGAGATTCTTTAGGAGAAAAATCCGGGCCATTTCTATCAGTTAATGAATTAATTTTTTTGTCATTTATGTCAACTGAATATATCTCACTGTTTCTAAATTCATATTCCCATGAAGCTGATCTGTTTGAAGTAAAGTAAATTTTTGAATTGTTCTTAGACCATGACAACGGACCTAGGTGATTAAAATCTCCGGATGTTAACTGACTAATTCCTGAGCCTTCAGCAGAAATTAAAAAAACATGAGTAAAGCCATTGTCTATATATCCTTTACCGTCAGCTTCATGGTAAAGTCTGTCGGTAATTCTAGCTGTCTTAGCCCATTTGGCCCCAATTGGTTTTTTAGGCATTTTTACAAGAACTGAAGGAGATGTTTTAACTTTCATAGTAAAAGCTAATTTTTTTCCATTTTGTGACCAAGTTAAGTTAGATGGGCTTCCATCTAGTTGAGATATTCTAGCATATTTAGCACTATTATTCCAATATATAAATATTTCAGGTCCTTGGTCGGTAGAACTTATAAATGCTAGTCTATCTCCACTTGGAGACCATACAGCTCCGTATTCTACAGATTCTATTGAAGTTAATTTTTGGTGATTAGTCCCATCTGAATTAACAATCCAAAGGTTACCAATAGAGCGATCTTTTAAAATATCAAAAGACATTCTTCTATATATAATCACAGATCCATCTGGACTAATTTGAGGATTAGAAACATATTGTAAATCAAATACGTCAAGGTCTTTAAAGATTGAATCAGTGTTTTGTGAAATGCTAGAAAATTGAAAAAAAACACATAAAAAAATTAAAAAATATTTCATCTGTAATAAAAATTATTTAGTTAAGTCAAATTTATGAGAATACTTTAATCCAATTATTTTTCTGTCAACTGGCTGTATTCTATCAATATCTTTTTGGATTCTATAAAAAACACCTATTTCATTATTTTTTTTGATTTTACGATTTAATTTCATCGTCAACCTATAAAGATTTATACCATTGTCTTGATTATCTTTTTGAAACTGATTAAACAGCTCTCCTTCAATTTTGACAATAGTTTTTATTGCTTTAATCTTATAATTAACACCAGTTCTGAACCTGGCATATTGATTAGGAATATCGGACATCCCTAATTCATTTGAGTTTTGATAGCTTAGTCTATATGTAAGATCGACAATTCCAACATCATGCTTATAACTAATGTCTGTCTGATAGCGAAACTTAGAATCAATTCCTTGAATACCTCCTTCGGTGTCATTATCCGATATAAAACGTCCTTTAACAGCAACTTTAAAATCTTTAAAAAGTTCATAATTAAACCCAACCTGGGTAAAATATTTATCTAGTAAGGAAATATCATATTTCTGTCTTACATGTTGCGCTAAATCAACAGAAAACTTTTTAGTTATTTTTAAAGACACCTCTGCTATTGCCCATCCTTCTAAACCTTTATAAATAGATGGGGTAAGAGGTTCGTCTTCAAATATTGAAGCTGATGTCAATTCAGATTCAGAGTTTGCTGCAACAAACTGAAAAGCAAAAATTAAAAAAACAAGTTGAAAATTTTTTAAAGTCATATTTAAAAATTAAGGTTTATATCTTATAGTAATTTGTGCCGTGTCTCTTAAAAAATTGATATCTCCAATTTCAAAATCGTAGATCTCAATTCCAAGTCTTTGTTCTAAATCTTTTTTTAGTTTTTCGTGATTATCAGGGTGTATGTTTTCAATAGTTTCATAAACTATTTTTTTTGACATTAAAAAATTACTTATCCAATATAACTCAAGCCAATATAAGGCAAATACAATAGCTGAGTTTGCTGTAATAATTTCTATATAACTCATTTTTTTATTGGACAAAGCGTTCATTACAGATATTCCAATAATTACAAACAAGTAGGTCATTTCTTTAACATCTAAAGGAACTGTTCTATATCTCAATATTCCAAAAATTGCAAAAAGCCCAAGTGCCATTCCTAAATCTAATTCATATTTTTTCAAAGTGAAACAAAGAAAAAATACTACAATGCCAATAGCATAAAAGGTGAAAAAATAATCTTTATTCTCATTATTTTTATGATAGATATATTTTACTATAGCTGTTAAAAAAAACAGATTAATAAAAAATCTTAATATCATTTTATAAAAGTCATCATCAAATAGTGGTATGTCTAAAAATTCCATTTTTTAATTATTTAATTTATTTATTTTTAAGTTAATTTCTTTAAATCGATTCGATTTTATATTGTCTATAATATTGGATATTCCAATACAATATTTACTAAAGTTTGTAGGCAAGATACTCATTGACTTCAAAGCTCTATTTATTGTTGTGTTTAATCTCTTCCCTTCTTGCTTAATTTCAACAACTACTAGTTTGTCAAACTTTTTTTTATCATTTCTAAAACTAAAAGATAAATCTACGTCAATTGTTATTCGTTCAGGTTCATTTTTATTGACAAGAGTCATTCTACTAAAATTATTATACAAAGATGGTTCTAGCAATAAATTATTAATATTGCTTTCTGTTATAAACTCTTTAGACTCTGTAGTTAAATTCGTTTCAAAATCTTTAATTTGTCTTCTAATTTTATTAGTTATTCCAAGATTATTTTTTTTCTTTATTTCTAAAAAACATATATCTGAAACCAGGTATTTTCTCATTCTAATCTTATATCTATTTAGTTTTCCATTGTGATGATCATTAAAACACTTTTTATTTTCAGAATCAAAATATAGCGTGGAGTATTTCATTAATCTCTCTTGATCTATCTCAAGAATTTTATAATCTTCGTAAAGTTTAGATAAAACCTCTAATAATTGAGATTCTTTTAAGATAAATTTAGTGTCAACTCTCTTCATAAGAGAAACACTATTCATTTCTGCTAATGTAATTTTATCAAAGTTTAGAAGATTGAACCTATCCATAAATTTTTGATTAAGCTGTCTTGTTTAAAAGTGGGTTTACCAATGAAAACCACAGCCAAGGAACAAGTGCTAATAAAATAGATGTCGGATAGCCATATGGAAGTTGAGGACTTTCTCTTTTATTTTCCAAAATCTGATATTTTTTGGATGCTTTAAAATGATGGTCGCTATGTCTTGTTAACTCGTAAAGTACAATTCTACCTATGAAGTGATTTGAATTCCAAGAGTGATGAGACTGAACTCTTTCGTATCTTCCAGAAGGGAGTTTTTCTCTTAACAAACCATAGTGTTCTATGTAATTGATAGTTTCTAAAAATAAAAAAGATAATACTCCTATAATTACAGCTAGAAATAGCCCATAAAATCCAAAGAATGAATAAATAACTAATAGGTAAGCAAGCTCAAAAATAGTATAGTAAAGCATGTCATTTTTTATGGATAAGAATCCTAAATTTTTGATTTTTAATAATTGTAATTGAAGTCTCCAAGCACTAAAATACTGACCTATTACTGATGTAAACCAAAAACTATAAACAGTTTGATTAAATTTTGCTGTTGCTGGATCCTTTGGGGTTGCTACATTATTATGATGTCCAAAATTATGCTCAATATAAAAGTGCATGTACAAACATGGTAGATATAATAATTTAGACAGACACCTTTCCATTAAAGATTTCCTGTGACCCAACTCGTGTCCAACATTAATTGCATTAGTAGCTAGTAAAATTCCTAAAGACAAGACCATTCCAACAGTTTCAAAAAGATCCATTTCTAATTGATTTAGATTATAAAGGCCAAAGATTAGTAAAGCAAACACAAATGGAATGTTTAGATATAGTAGTATATCAAAGAAGGTATTGGAAAGTTTATTTTGAACTTCAGATTTTGTATACTCCTCTTTTGACTCAACCTCTTTGAAAATCGTTTCTAAAACAGGGATGATGACAAATGCATATAAAAGGGTAGTGTAAGTAAAAAACCCTTCAGATGTAATTGAAATAAGTGTAGCTACTGGAATCGTGTAAGCAAATAAATATTTTAAATCCTTCATAATCATATGTGTTATTTATAACATATTTATCTTCTAAAGGTATAAAATTATTATTTATATTTTTATTGCTAATTTTTATGCAAATTAACTTGTATGAAACACTATAATTTATACTTAATCGACAATATAATATTACGACCTAAATCATGAGTATAAAGTCTAAGTCTATTTAAATAGTTTTTATAAGTGGTGTTTAGCAAGTTATTAATTTTTAACCCTAGATTTATAGATTTATTTTTATCAGTATGAATGTCAATTCTAGAGTTAAAATTTAGTAAATGATAAGCTTTTGGAGGTGTACTTAAATCTATATATTCATAAGTCTCTGTAGTTGGAATGTATACTTCAAAATTATTATCTGGATATTTATTTTGCTTAAAAGTGTATTCACTTTGCAAGGAAACACTTAAATTATTTAAATCAGAATTAAAATATACAATCTCATTTTTGATGTTTGCAGGAGGCATATCTATTAAAGGATTATCCAATTTTGTGTCTGTACCTTTTATGACAGAAGATTGATGAATAAGGTTTATGTGTTTATTTAATTTGTAGTCGACATTTAAGTCAGCTCCAAATAATTTTGCATCGGTTTGTCTATATTCCCATAGTGAAAAACTACCACGAATTGTCTGCATTATTTCAACAGGTTCGATTACAATAAAATCCTTAATGGTATTAAGAAAAGAATTAAATATTAGACTAAATTTTTCATTACTTTTTTGATAGGTAAATCCAAAATTATGTCCAACTTCAGGCTTAAATCTAAGATCACCCAACTCAATCCTTGCAGAAGCATGATGAAGACCTTCACTAAATAACTCGGATGGATTTGGACTTCTTGATGACATAGAGTAATTAAAAAATATCGTGTTATTATTGTCAAATAAAAATTTTGATCCAAGGGTTGCAGAAGCATTATTAAACTCTAACTTTGGATTGGTTAAAATTTGATTTGCTAATACTTCAACAATAATATCACTAAATTCTTCTCCATAATCTCTAGATTCCCAAAAGGAAGTTTTGTAATATTTGAAAACGTCCATATAAGTATAATCATAACGAAGACCTCCCTCTATAATCCATTCTGGATTTAACTTGTAATCAAATATTGAATATGCCCCTAAATCATATTTTTCGTAGTCAGGGATAAGTCTTCTGACTCCAGTTTCTGGATCAGGAAAGTTTTTTTGATATTTTCCAACTATTCCAAGATTTAGATTTAAATTATTTGAAAATCTTGAGTCAAAATCTAAACTTAGGGAATGTGTCGTTAACTCAAGGTCAATTGAAGGGGTATTACGATCATCTCCTCTTCGAATATCAAACTCTTGTCTTTTGTTAGATTGAAAATCATATTGAAAATTGAATTTTCCTAAATCAGTAGTTTTGAAAAAATTGAATTTTGCTAGATTGTGTTTTATCTTTTGTTTTGGAGCACTAATATCATATGTAAAGTCCTCAATAATTAAAGGAATTCCACTTGTAATCCCTCTAAATATGTCTTGGGCTGACACTAAGTGTGATGCTCTTAATATACCTGTTTCATTATTAAAAAAAGAATAATAAACTTCAAAGCCATAATCAACTCTGTTTAATCCGGTTTTAAGAGAAAAATTTCTTTCTGAGAGTCCTGTATTACTCATTATATAATTGGATGTATTGTAATCTCCAAAACGCTTAAAAGTACCTTGAAGTCTTGTATACCATCCCTTAGAATTAGTCTTAGTTATATCGGTAGTTATTGTACCTCCTTTTCCATTGGTTGAAGCTGAAGAATATAATTTGCCATAGAGACTGTCAATTAACTTGGTCTTAAGTGTTTCAGAAATAATAACTCCGCCAAGTGCACTACCGCCATACTTCAATGCGCCTGCTCCTTTAATAAGTGAGATTTTTTCAATTGAGTTAATATCAATACTTGGAGCATGATCAATTCCCCACTCATGGTCTTCCATTTTAACATTATTGTTAATAAGTAAAACTCTACTACTATGTAGACCATTTATTTGAGGTTTAGCTATTGAACTTCCAGTGCTAATAGTAGAAACACCTGGAATAGTTTTTAATACATCTGCAATTGAATTGTTAGAGTAATCCTCTAATGTCTGTTTTGAAACCTTATTTTCAAATACAGATTTTGATTTACTTTTAAAATTACTTTTAACAATAATTTCATCTAATTCATTAAGATGGTGCTCCATCCTAATAGTTTTAATCGTGTTATTTTTTATTTTAACTTCTGTTTGAATCGTTTCACACTCTTCATGAGAGATTTCTATGAAATATTCCTTGTTACATAAGTCTTTAAAAACATATTCCCCATTAGAATTTGTTTTAACATTTTTATCCAATTCTTTTATAAAAATTGAAGCATTTTGTAACACAGAGCTATCATGAAGATCAATTACCTTTAGGGTAAGGGAAGAATTGCAATCCTGTGATAAAATGGGGTTATTAAATAATATTAGAATTATGAAAATAAATAGCATTGGTGTCTTTTGGACGCCAATGCTATTTAAATGAGAGTTTCTAATAATCATTATTCTATAGTCACGTCAAAAGTAACTTCAATATCAGTCTCTCCGGCTGCATTTTCCAAACCAGTATTTGGTTTGTTTGGCTCATGTCTTAATGTGATTGTTAATCCACCCGAGCTAGCTCCTCCAGTATTTAGTACAAAGTTAAGACCTAAAGGGTTCCCTTCAGAATCAAGGTCAACGTAACTTGTATTTGCATCTAGCCCAGAACCTACAGTATAGAAAAATTGATGATCTAAATCTTCCTCTTCAATTTCTTCGTTTATATTTTCTGCAGGGTCTTCAGTCTCATTTAACAAAACTATTGCTGCGTCATATGAAGTATTTGCACTAAGTGGTCCTGAAACCGATACAGTTGCAGCATCAGGCCCATCTCCATCTAAATCTTGAAATTGCATTACTACTGTATCAAACCCACTTTCAAAGGTTACTGTGAGTGTCGTTAATACTTCTTCTTCATTTACCGGTTCAGGATTATTGTCATCCTCGCTACATGAAGCAAAAATTAGTGTACTTGCCAACAAGGCGTATTTAAAAAATTTCATATTTATTTAAGTTTTAAATTTATTCCGCGTGTGAGTTTATACAAAGCTTCTATTATTGCAACACTGTTGCAATAATGGGTTAATTCTAGGAATAAAATATAATTAATTTATTGGTAATTGTTTTTTTAAATAAAAGTAGATGGAGGGGGGCCTCTAGAAAAGCTAAATAAAAAAAATTGTGAAGAATAAATTAAATTTCTATTAATAAAATTAACAGAAAAAGGTTGATTATCATTAAAACTAAAGTGATTTTTATCAAGCTTGAAGTCTTGAAAGTTTCTAATAAATTCACAGCTAAAACATGCCGTTTCTTTTTCATGAAAATGTACTTTACCCTCAACACATACTTGATGATGGCTATCATCAAAAAAGTGTTCTAAACTTATCAAATTTGGTAAGCTTAATAAAAAAATAAATAATATGCTTAATATACTTTTTAACATGATTTCATAAAAATAAAGAAAGTTTGCTATAAAAAAGCCTTATAACTCTTTAATTTGATTGTATTGGTAAATATGAAGTCCGCTTTTATAGTTTTTAATAGTATTAAGCATTGATTTCGCAACATCTTCTGCTTTAATAGCTTTGGAGTTTGAAGGAATCATAAAATCTAAAAGTGGCATTACAAACTGCATTATTTTTTCCCCTGGTCTAGACTCATTTCTCTTGCCCAATAAAATAGACGGCCTAAAGATATAGGTTGAATTTAAATTTAATTTAGCGACAGCTTCGTCAATTTCTCCTTTTAAGCGGAGATAAAAATTAGAACTGTTGGGGTTTGCGCCCAAAGAAGACACATAAATAAATTGGTTAATGTTCTTTTGCTTACAAGCGTTTGCTATATTAAATATTATATCAAAATCAACACTTTTATACATTATTTTATCTCCATTTACCTTAGACATGGTTGTTCCAATAGATACAAAAACAGCTTCACTTCCAGTAATAGAATTTGAAATTGAGCTAACATCTTCAAAATCAATAACTATATTATTAATCTTATCGTGCTGGAGATGAAAGGGGTTTCTTCCAACAATATTAATTAAATGAATCTCAGAATCTTTTAAAAGAAATTCCAATAAATAGCCCCCTATTAGCCCTGTGGCTCCAAATAATGTGACTTGCTTAAATTTCATTATAAATTAATCTAGTAGTTATTTTTTTACAATGTTATATATTTAATTTATATATTTAGATATAATATTAAAAATTAATTTAATGGAAAATTTAGCAACTTTAGCGCAACTTGTGGTTTCTGTATCTGTCATTATAGTATGGGTGTTCAGATATGATAATATAGTAGTAGAATTTAAACAATACGGGATTTCTGACTTGTTAAGAAATATTGTTGGCGCTTCTAAAATATCATTAGCAACAATTTTATTATTAGCTATCTGTTATGAGGGATTACCTCTAGTTGAAGCTTCCCTTGGTATGGCATTTTTTATGATTTGTGCTCAAATCGCTCATATAAAAGTAAAAAATCCATTGATTAAGTATGTGCCATCATTTATCTTTTTAGTTCTGTCGCTATTTATTGCTGCATTTAATTATGGGGTAATATAAGGAATGAACATAACTTTAATTATTTCTGTTTTCTCAGGTATTTCATTTATAGTTTACGGAATCTCTTCTTTTAAATCCAAAAGAATGATATCTGAATTTAAAAGGTGGGGTTATGGAAATCAACGTAAGTTGATTGGGTGTTTTCAACTAATTGGCGGAGCTGGTTTAATATTCGGATCTCTTTTTGTTATAAACACATTTGATAGTAATGATTCGCTAATAAACAGCAATAATATTCTTGCTGGGAGTTCTTTAATTTTAACAATTATGATGCTTGGTGCTGTTTTTGTTAGAATTGATATAAAAGATAAGTTTATTAATATCCTACCAGCAACTTTTTATGCTATATTAAATTTCATAATTTTTTACAACGTGTTTATTAAATAAACAGAGGGGTTACCTACATTTTTAAATAGAAACTATTTGTTAGTTCTATATATTCCTTAGTGTATTTGTGACGAGAGCTTTCAATAATTAAATTAGTTTCATTAATTTCTTTTTTAATAAAAGAAAAAGTGAGCAAACTTCTTTTAATATCAGAATTCTTATTCCCCTTTACTCTACAAATTTTATCTAAATATAAATTGTGTTGTTGTGCTAAACTGACAAATGTACTTTCATCCTTAAAGGTGATAATTGTTGAAAAAAATCCAGATTTAGATAATATCTTTGATACACCTTGAATTAATTCTTTAAATGTTAAAAATGCAGTAAAACGAGCTTTGTTCCTGGAAGGGTTTGTAGTAAAATAATCCTCATTATTAAATGGTGGATTAGAGACTATTAAGTCATATGTAACTTTTTCATTATTTATTTCTTCTGCAAATTTTTGAAAGGAAGCGTTATAGCAATATAATCTCTCTGACCAATTAGAATTCTCAAAATTATCTACAGTTTGCTCATATGCAGATTTATCCATTTCTACTCCATCGATAGTTACAGCGCTTGATCTTTGTGCTAGCATTAAGGAAATAATTCCCGTACCGGTGCCAACATCTAATATTGTTTTGGGAGAGTTCTTTAGTGAACACCACGCCCCTAATAGAACACCATCTGTTCCTACTTTCATAGCAGTTTTGTCTTGATGAACTATAAAATTTTTAAACTGAAATGGCTTGCTACTGATAATTTGTAATATTAAATTTTAAATATATAAGTTTTATAATTAACACTTAAAAGATATCATCCTAGATTTATAGTATCTTTAAAAAAAATAAAATAATTATGAATGTTTTTTTAAATCACCCAGCTGAGACTTTAATCCTATTGTTTCTAATTGTAACTTTTTTGCAATCAGGAGTTGATAAGCTTATTGATTGGAGAGGCAATTTGTCATTTATTAAAGGTCATTTTAAAAACTCTCCATTAAAAAACTCAGTCCCCTTAATGTTAGGAATAATATTAATTATGGAAATTTTAGCTAGTCTATTAATGATTATTGGGATTTATCAAATACACACTTCTGAATTAAAGGAAATAGCAATTTTAGGAGTTATGCTTTCAGGTCTTAGCCTTATATTTTTATTGATAGGTCAACGTTTAGCTAAAGATTATGCGGGGGCAATGACATTAGCGGTATATTTTATAATAACAATAATTGGATTAGTATTATTGACCTATTAAAATGAAGTAAAGCGGCTATTCCAAATAGTTTGATTGAAATTCTTCCCAACTAAAAAGAATAGGTAAAAGAAAATAAATACAAATGATTTCACAGCAAACAAAAACAAGGTAAACACCTCTGCATCTGTCATAGTGTTAAAAATCATTTTACCTCCAGCGGTAAATAATGCACTGAAAATGATGGAAAAAATCAAAAGGTTATTTAAATTTTTAAAGGGTAAAACAAGCAGTTTTCTGAGTCTTTTCATTTCGTTACCCCATTTATGAATTAAGTAATAATACCCATTTCCAATTGGGACAAATAAAAGAGGATCATCTGGGCTGCGTAACTTAAAAAGTTTAGATGGAGCTATGATTTTAAAGTTTTTTAAAATCGTGTTGTGCTCATTTTCAATGTTTAAAACAATACGATTAAGATCATCAGGATACTCACCTTTAAAATAATTAGTGTCTAAAAATCTTAACCTATAATCAACACAAATTTTTTCAATAGTCTTTTCGTGAAAAATTTTATTGGAATCCATTTTATCAAAATCCAGACTATTATAACTACTATCGTTTTTTGAGTTTAGAGTATCTTTAATCTTTGTAGATTTTAAATCACTCTCTGCCCAAATTTTTTTTAACACTTCGCCTAGCTGATTGGATTCCGTATCTTTTGATCTTTCTTTAAGTAATTCTTGATGGATATTTAGTTTTTGCATAGAAAATTTAAAAGGCAAATTTAGAAAATAAATATTGTGTTAAGTGTTAAAATAAAGTAAAATATACTGGATAAATAAGTATTTCAATAATGGTTGTTTACTTTTACATTGCATTATTGTAATAAGTTAATAAAAAATGAAAAATCTAATTATAATTGGACACCCAAATATTGAATCATTTTGCTACAATGGAATATTTAAAACTATAAATGAAGAATTGAGTAACAATAATGAAGAAATAGAAATTATAGATTTATATCGTGATGACTTTAGCAGACCTAGGACTGATTTAATTAAGAAATATCAAGATCTAGTAACATGGTCTGAAAGAATGTATTTTGTTTCTCCTGTTTGGTGGTTTAGATTAACTCCAAGAATGGAAATATTTTTTGATGAGGTTTTTGAACCTGGTTTTGCATACAAATTTGTTAATATTACAAAACTTTATGCATATCCAAAACCTTTTTTAAATGACAAAATTGTTAGAACTTATGTAACACATGGAGCTCCTGCACTTCCTGTAATAACTCTTTATCTTAATTCTGTAAAATTGAGATTAGTGATGGGTGTTTATTCTTTTGTTTTTGGATGGAGTTTATCTCTATTTACTAAGACCAAGCAATTCTGGTCTGTGCCTTTTGTTTCAGACAAAAAACGAGAAAAATACTTAAACACAGTTAGAAAAGATATTAAAAGAGATATTAAAGAGTCTTAAAGTATTTTTTTAAGAAATTTAAAAAGCCCTTTTAATTAATTAAAAGGGCTTTAATAATTATTGGCTTAATTTGTATATAGATTATCTATAGACATTACTTCTGGTGAGCTCATCTCAGGCATAAAAGTCATAGTATATGTATTTCTTCCATACATTTCTAATGATTTTGCATAATTACTAATATCCTTATCATAGCTATCTTCACCATTTAGTTCGTTATACTTATTGTAAACCTTTTCCCATTCAGATGAATTATCAATTGCTAAACCTTCATAATTGTCATGTCCAAAGACAACCATTACAGAGTTTCCTCCACACCCAGATGCACAACCCCATACTTCCATAAAAATATCAGCTCCTGATTCCTTAACAGCTTTAGCTACATTATTTCTAAATCTCCAAAACTCATCTGACATACCACCTTTGTATGTATATTCCATGACGGTTCTTAATGGTTTAGAGAATGGACTTACTACTACGTGAGAAGCATTTTTGTTTAAAGATTGCATTCTACCGTCCATGTTTGTCATTAAATCAGAAACTTCTGAATTCCAAAGCTTCATAGCTTCTTTTGATGGATTAACATCAAAGCCCTTCATTTCATCTTCATATCTAACTCTCATGTAGTTACCCATATTTGAACCTGTATTCACTAGAAAAGTATAAAATCTAAGTTGTCCTTCTTTTGAGTTAAAAGTCTTTGTTTTTTTTGCAACTCCTTTTTCAAATTTTTCAGTTGCGCCTTTATCTACAGCAATAAATCTAGTATTAATGTGTTGACTAAAAATAAATGTAGATGTAAATAATAAGATAAATAATAAGTTGTTTTTCATTTTTAAAAATTTATTGGTTAAAAATAAAACTAATAAATAATGAAAATTAAGCTTTGTAATTATTTATACACTTATTTAAAAAAAAATAAAAAAAGTTGAATTATTTATTAAAAACTATGGGTCTAGAAATTTATTGAGCAAATATAATTTTGATATTAATAAAATAAAAGTAAAAAGTAAATCCTATAATTTTTAATTAAACTAAATGTGAATTTAGTTCAATTTTACAATTCAAAACACCTGAAATTGGACAATTTTCTTTAGCCTCTTCTGCCAATTTAATAAAGTTTTCTTGTGTAATACCAGGCACTTTTGCATGAAGTTTTAAATCAATTGAGGTAACCTCTCCGTCTACAAAAGTTAATACTGCTTCAGTACTTAATTCTTCTGGGTTAAAATTCGCTTCATTCAAAACAAAGCTTAATTTCATATTAAAACAACCTGCTAGTGCAGCAGCAATAAGTTCTTCTGGGTTAGTTCCCAATTGGCCGTCATCATTTTTAAAGCGGGTTTTAAAACTGTATGGCATATTGTTGAACGCGCCACTTTGAGCAGTTAAAATACCCTCGCCGTCAATACCATCGCCTTTCCAAATTGCATTTACTTTTCTTTTCATTTTTATATTTTTTTAATTACTAAATTTAGCTTTTACTCTATGTACTACAGAGATAGGTAAACTAATCTACAAATAACATAACTAATAGTAGCTATCAATATTTTTTTTCTATGTCTTAGGTACCATTGCATTTACTGCTTATTTAATTTCTACTAAACTTTGCATATGCTGGATGAAAATAAAAAGGCAAGCCAAAGGCTTTAACAAACTCTTTAAGTTCATCAGATGAGTTACCATAAACATCTATTTTATTAATTTCAAAGTGTTCCATAAATTTTGTAAAATGCGTCTCAAGAGGCCCACCTTCTGAAACATTTTTACCATGCTGCATCATTGCTTCTGAATCTAAATATCTTTCAATTAAAATTATTTTTTCACCTGACTCATAAAACCCCCACCCAAGTGAGTTAGATTCTGTTTTATCAATTGCATCAGTATAATACTGTGAAAATTTTGCAATATCATCAGTTGATTTATTTTCAGTTGAATTCATTTCAACTACAAAAATCAATTCATTTTGATTATAAAGGTTTGTTTTTGTTTCCTTGTTTCTTAGCTCTGTGAATCTTTTTATTCAGTTGATTAATTTTTTTGCCTAGGTATGCTGCATCAATGTTTTTCATAAATATAATTTACAAAATTTATTTTACTTAAATAATCTAAAGAAGATATTTATGGTTTAGGGTCGAGTTTTTTCATTAGTTGCCTTAATGAAAATACGAGAACAATGATACTCCCTAGTGATCTTGACAAAAACTCTAATTGACTCATTGGCTCACCTTGATAGCCAAAAGTATACAAGAAATTTAATGAAGCTATTATAATTACTAATATCAGTAGTAGTTTTTTCATACCCCCAATTTACAACATTTAGTTTTTACTTAAACTATCTGAGAAAGATAGCTACGGTTTATTGATTTTAATTAACTTAATACAATGAAACAAATCTTATTTATGTTTTCAATTCTATATTTTGTAAGCTGGGTTTTATTTGGTAAATCAGAAAACACCTTTTTATATATAATCAGTCTGTTTTCTGTAATCTATATAGCAATATTCCTATTTAAGTTCTTTAAGAATTGGTAGAATAAATATACGCCTATGGTTTAAGTTTTGGCATTAAATATTCTATAATAAATGCAACTAAACAACATATTCCAAGTGTAAGTAGGTAACCCTCCTCATCACTAATTCCCATATAATTATCACCTAAATGTGATGTGGATAGTATAATTCCTGCAAATAATAAAAAGTAATAAAAAAATTTCTTTATAATTTTTAATATTAAGGATTTCATTTTCTTAATATTTTTTCCATTTTTCTTCCTTTTGCTAATTCATCAATTAGTTTTTCCAAACGTCTACACTGTTTATACAACTCAAATTTATCTTCTATTTCTTCAATTCGATAGCCACAAACAACCCCTTTTATAAGTTTTGCGTTGGAATGTATTTTTGCTTTTTTAAAAAATGTTCTAAAAGTAACTTTATTTTCAATTAGTTGCTCTAATTCATTTTCATTAAAACCAGTTAACCATTCTATTACTTGATTAAGTTCTTTTTTTGTTCTTCCATTTTTCTTTAATCTGTTCAAATAAAGTGGATAAATGGTAGAAAAAATTAGATTAGCAACTTTTTCATTTTTTTCAGCTGTAACTTTCATAATTGTATGGATTTAAATAGCTTGTTTTATAAAAATAAGTTCTTGTAATTTTAACTGTCTAATCCCCACCCCAACTATCTTGAAAAAAAATTCCTACTCCGAGTTCTGCCCATAGATATAATAATAATAGAATTATAATTGCTCTAATTACATATTTTCTTTTTTTCATACTCTAATTTATAACTTATAGTTTTTACTTGAAAATTTCATACCAATTATATGCTTTTCCATCATCGTCATATTGATCAACTTTGTATAAAGTTAAGCCAATTTTTTCAAGTACTTTACAAGAACCAATATTTTCAGGCATGGTAATTCCTATGATTCTATTTAGTTTTAATTGATCAAATCCATAATTAATAATCTTTTTAGACACTTCTGTTGCTATTCCTTTTCCCCAATATTCAGGCAAAAATCTATAGCCAATATCTGTTTCATTTATTTCAGGTAAATATTTCAATCCAGCAAATCCAATAATTTTATTTTCAGGTTTATAAATTACAGCCCATCTCCCATATCCATAATTTTTATAGTCATTTAGCCATATGTTTGAAATTATTTCTTTGGCACGTTCTATTGATTTTATAATCTCATCACCAGTATATTTGTGAACCTCTACTCTTGAATTAAATTCGAAAACAGCCTCAAAGTCATTGATATTAAATTCACGAAGAATTAATCTCTTTGTTTCAATTATTATGTTCATATTATTATTTAATAATTTCTAATGAAGATATTGCTATGGATTTTGAGATGATATTTTATTATATTTAATCTATGTGGTTTGAAAAACACGCTTTTCGTATGTATAAAAAATACTGGTGGTATATCCTTATTCTTATTGTTATTTATATATTCTATCGTTATTTTATATGATGATATTCAACACATACCTTTCGACTGTTGTTTAGCTATTATATCTAAATATCTTACCCCAAGTTTTTAGTTCACACATGTAGAACTTAATTAGTTTTTCTTTTATAAAGTTCGAATAGTTTTTCATACCCCCAATTTACAACATTTAGTTTTTACTTAAACTTTCTGAAGAAGATAGCTATGGTTTAGAGTTCTCCATTTCATTCTTCAATAAATTTGACAATAACCTGCGTTAGTTCTTTTTTCAAAGGTAAATCTGGAATCGAATAAGTCTGGATATTTTTTTGTCTATCAATCTCTGATTCTTTCAATATGTGATTCATTCCCTCAATTATTTGTTTTTGTGAGTTCTTGTTTGCTAATGCTAATTTATTTGCGTCTGAAACGCTTACTTGGATATCTGTTGTTCCTTGGACAATCAATATAGGGATATCAAGTTTAGCTATTTCTTTTTGAGGGTCGTATTTAAACCAAGAAATCATATAAGGTTGCACACTGGGTCGAAAAAGTGAATATAGCATTTGTGAAACCTTTTCAACAGTTTCTCCACTTTCAAGTTTTTCAATAATTGCCAAAGATTCATCCAACACAAATTGAGGTTGACCTTTTAATTGTTTTCTAATAATATCTGCAGCAGTAATTCCAATCCCAGCGATTGAAATAAACTTTTTCGGTTTTTGTTTGTGTGAAGCAATCATTCCTATTAATGACCCTTCGCTATGACCAAGTACAATAATATTTGAAAATCTGTCGTCTTCTTTTAACAATTTAATCCATTCTTCAACATCTTGTACATAATTTTCAAATCTTAAATCACTTTCCTGTAATGCAGAACTCTTACTTTCTCCGACTCCTCTTTTATCATACCTTAATGATGCTATACCATTTTTTTGTAACTCTTTGGCCAGCATTTTGAGTGAATTATTTTTCATCATGGGATTATTGCCATTCCTATCAGTGGGGCCAGAACCTGCAATTATCAGCACAAGTGGTGTTTTTTCTGAAACAGATGGGATTAGTAAAGAACCTTTAATATCTCCTGTTTTTGTTTCAAGAGTGATTTCTTCTTCTTGCCCAAAACTCACAAGTGAAATAAATAGTAATAGTAGAATTAGCTTTTTCATAATTCCAATTTACAAAATTTATTTTTTTTCTTAAACTTTCTGTAGTTACTTCATTTAGATTGGTTTTTTTTATATCTTTTTTATATAGTTTTGCAGATTATGTATTTAGAGTTATTAAAAAAATTTAAAGGTAGTAGATGTTGGAGTGATATTGACAGTAAAGAAATAAGCGTTTTCTTAAATTCAAATCAATCTAATTTTAAGAACATGGTTACTTTAGCTATTAATAATGAGAAAGATTATTCGTGGAGAGCAGCCTGGTTAATATTACGTGTTTTAAATAATGATGATAAAAGATTAAGCTCCTTCGTTCTAAAGATAATTAAGTCTATCCCAGGCAAGAAATCTGGTCATCAAAGAGAACTCTTAAAGATAGTAAGTAAGTTTAAATTGTCTCAAAAACAAGAAGGATATCTTCTTGATATTTGTATCAATTTATGGAAGGATATTAATTTAAAGTCAGGGACACGATATTATGCAATGTTATTAATCCTGAAACTTTCTCAACGATATCCTGATATTATAAATGAAATAAGTTATTTATTGGAAGATTATTATACTAACACTTTAAGTCCTGGTATTAAGTGTAATGTTTTAAAAAAAGCAAAAAGAAACCAACTCAAATAAGACTTTAACTCCATTGGTTAATTATACCAAGAATTGTCTTTCACCTCACTTATCAATTGTCTTAACATTTTTATATTAATATCATCAAGCTTATTAATGTGTAAACATCCTTTACCCCATTTGCATTTCCCCATTTTTCTTAAAAAGACTTCTTTCTTTGTTAAGTCACAGGTTAGGTATAATGTAATTTTATTTTTTCTTGGTGCAAAACCGATGTTAAACCACTTATGCTCTGTTTTACTATTCTTTCTAAAATAGGAGTAATTACCAAAACCAATAATGAAATTAGTCCCCCATACTTTGGGCTCTTTTTTAGTAATCTGCTTCAACAAGTCGAGAATTACAATTGAATCCTTCTTAACATTATTTTCAGTTAAGTTATTGATTACTTCATAAGCATCTAAATTTGTTTGACTTGTCTTAAGTTCGCTCATATTTTTGAATTATAATTTCAAATATAGAAAATGTTAATTTAACCTACTTGCGTGGTTTAGAAATAGCTGAATTAAAAGAAGAAGATATGCCTATGGTTTAAGTTTTGGAATTAAATATTCTAAAATGAAAGCAACTAAACAACATATGCCAATAGTCAAAAGATATCCTTCCTCATCGCTAATTCCCATATAATTATCCCCTAAATGAGATGTTGAAAGAATAATGCCTGTAAACAACAAAAAATAAAAAAATAATTTTTTAATTAATCTGATAATAAAATTTAAATTCATCTTATTTAAAATTAAAAATAATTGGAAATAAGAAAATAACAATAGCCGTCCAGATAACATAAATTGGCAGATAACGGACAATACTATTTAATACATTATTTGTATTGACTTTCTTAAGAATTAACAACAATAATTGCTTAGATATGATTATAAGATGAAAAGAAACCAATAGATTTAATCCTGTCAAAGCAAGTCTATTAGGCGTTATTCCTAATTCAAAAAGACGAGAACTTATAGCAAAAAGAACAATTAAATTATCTATAATTGAAATAAGTGAAAGAGAAAATAGTAAAATAAATTGAAATTTGTTGCTATTATTTATATGGCTTAAAGAAAATAATATCAATGCCAATACTGCAATAATAATAATATTAAACATCAGCAATAGCTCTCTGTCAACTAAAATGTTTTTATCTGAAAAAATTATAGCAAATGAAAAAATAGACAAGATTAAAAAAACAAAAGGAGTGAAAATTTTTGCTATTATTGGTGATATTTTACTGACTAAATCTTTATTGTTAAAAATCAAATAAGAAGCAATCAAAGGAATAGATGGAAGTCCCCAGACCACAACGTTTTCAAAATAAAAATCCTCTATGTTAAATCCGATTAATTGAAATAGACCAATAGTAATTGCAGTAAATATTCCTCCCGAAATAAACAATAACCCGCTCATAATTATTAAGTCTCCGCAGTAATGAAGGAAATCTATTCTTTTGTTGTTATTGCCCCTAATTCCTCCTATGTATACTAATCCACAAATAGAAAACAAAAAGAATAATGAATGCGTTGATGAAAGAAAAAATGTGTCACTATTATCACCGCCAGGAATTAAATTCAAGAAAATTATTGTAATAAATGATATTACTAAATATATCAACCATATATATAGGTTAAATTTATATCGCAATGATAAATAAGTGATTAAAGTTGGGAAAACAATAGTTCCTATGTTGCGAGGGTAAAATAACTCAGGGTCAATATTAAATAAAAAAGGAACTTTGGCTATAGCCCCAGAAATAAAAACTAATAATATTAAAACAATTAATTCCTGTTTACGATTTTCAATAAAGTGCATTTAAATAATATTTCTATTAAAACAATTTACAAATTAATTTATTGTTTATTATATTATTAAAGAATGAAAAAAATTGTATCAGCAATATTAATAATCATTTTATTAATTTATTTAAATTATTGGGTAAAATATGGAGAATCCTCAAATACTTTTGAATACATTATTGCTATTAGCACTATATTTATATTAGTTATATTGATGTTTTATTTTTTGTTAAAGTTTTTTAAAGGGGACAAATAGTAATTTTTTTGTGGTCTATACATAGACAAAAGAATACATAATTAATAATGTAAAAACAAAATTTAAAATCATAATTAATCTTATTTTTTTTTCTTTTATAATTTTAAATATAAAATAAAAAGAAAGCCCAAACTGGAATAATATGGAGGGTAATAAAATTAATTCTTTTATAACTCCTAATATTATGGGTTCCCACTTTAATAAATAACTGAAATAAAAAAATGATATTATTAGTATTAATAAAAGGGTTATATACTTAGTTTGTCTTGAAGACATTTTTTAATGATAGAATTTGTAAATAATATAAGAAACTAAAACTCCTAGAAGAAAATAGAAAGCGCCTAACATAATCAGTCCAATATTTTTAAGTAACCAATAATTAAATTTAAATCTTATTGCGGGTAATAACATTTTTTCCCACTCTCTTTGTTCAAATTGATGTATCATATATCTAATATAACAATTATCTAAACCTTATTAATCTACTCCCTTTATAGAGGACTATGTTGTTGTATAGTACTGTACGATTCTAACTCTGTATTATAGCTGTTCTTGGATTGGGTATTTTTAGAATCATTATATTTAGATTGTGAAAAAAATACTAGAATGGCATATAAGCTTTACTGAAAAAAAAAGAATTGCATATGGGTTATCTTACTATCAAGCATACTGGTTTTCTTGGTTTAAAGGAATTGTTTATGGCATCCTTTTAATGTGGATTTTTAATAAATGACTGCATTCGCGTCAATAGAATTCAAAAAAGTACTGTGATCGGTTTGCGCTTGAAGTCCAAAAAACGCTAAACTAAAGAAAGAGAGAATAATTTTTTTCATAATAATAATTTAAAACTGTGGGTAGAAGATAAAAAATAATAGTTAATAAAGCCCACATTCTTTTTTTACTATCTTCAACCAAAAAATTAGTTTATGGATATTGAATCTTGGTATTCAAAAGGAAATACTTTTGTTTCTGGAGATACCTCTATTTTTTATGTTCGAGAAGGAAAAGGAATTCCCCTTGTTTGTATTCATGGATTTCCGACATCTTCTTGGGATTTTGCTCCTATTTTACCGGAGCTCTCGCCTAGATTTGATTGTATTGTACCCGACTTAGTTGGCCTTGGAGTGTCAAAATCTCCGCTCAAAAAAGACATTATCATGAGTCAGGCTGATGCTATTGAAGTGCTCGTAGAAGCTTTGGGTATTAGTGAAGCACATATTTTTGCTCACGACGTTGGAGATACAGTTGTACAGGAATTATTGGCTCGAAAATTGGAAAACAAATCTAAGATAACCTGGCTTTCTTCTGTGTTTATGAACGGCGGTATGTTCCCTGAAGCAAACACACCACGACCTATCCAAAAATTATTGGCTTCATTTTTAGGTCCCCTTTTAGGACGATTTTTATCTGCAAAGACGTTTGACAAAACCATGCATGATATTTTTAGTAAAGCCAATCCACCTTCCAAAGAGTTTTTAGACTCTTCATGGAACCTTTTGGAGAACAACGAAGGTCGAATAATGATTCCGCTAATTCTCAGTTACCTGAATGAACGAAAAACCTACCTTAAGCGTTGGCGAGCACCCATTGAAAACCCACAAATTCCGATGGCTATGATTAACGGAATTGAAGATCCGATTTCGGGGAACAAAACAGCCTTGTTTTTTCAAAAACTACAACCCAAATCGTACACTTTTTTTCTAGAAAATTCTGGACATTATCCCCATATTGAAACCCCAAAAGAGGTTTTAAAAGCATTTTTTAAATTTCACAAATCCCTTTAAACCCCAAATCATGAAAAAAGTATTTTTAATTTTAGTTCTTTCTTATACTGTGTGTTTGCTGAATTAAAAGAAGAAGATATGCCTATGGTTTAGTCAATAGGCTTGCCTTTTTTATATTTTTTTATTTGAACCTTTTTTGTGTGTTTTTTTTTCATTTATTGATATTGTTTTTTTAATTGTTTTTACTTCAAAATTTTTATTGTTATATGTTTTTTCAAAAGTGGCTAATTGTGTTTTAAGTTCATCAATCCACTTGTCAAAACCGTTAGGAACTTGCAATCCATTAAAAGTAACTTCGAGGCTTAATTGACCTTTAAATTTTGTCATAATATTATTTTTTAAATTATAACAACAAGATTTTAAGATAGATTTCTCGTTTTCTTTGGTAGAGATACCCACATTCTAAACCACCGTGCTTCGAGCTAGTCGGTTGGTACGCATTTGCGTTCTTGATGTATATGTCAAATATAAGAAATTTAAGGTTTTGAAGTAGCTGATTTAAAAGAAAAAGATATGCCTATGGTTTAGTTCTAACTTAAACTCTATATACATTTTTTAGTACTCATAAGTAATTTGTTCATTCCATCCATTAATATTTAATGGTAAGTCACTTTGACCATCAATTTGAAATGGTGTTAAGTCAAAAGAAACCGTTTTTTGAAAAAAAGCAAGACACGCCTCATCATTTATTAATTCCATTTTAACATCTCGTTGTAATGGAAAAACGTTATAAAAAGCATCTGTACTGTATAAATTCTCTTCCCATAAATCTGTTCCACAACCACTTGAACCGAATGTTATTCCCAAGCAATCACCATTTAATTCAACTTCAATTATTCCATAATTTGAAGTATTAATTGCATTAAAATCTTCTTCCAAAATAATTTCAGAAGTAAAATCACAATTATTTTCAATAGTAGAATTATCATTCTCTGAATTACAACTCAAAATAAGTATTATAGGTAAAAAAAGAAGTAGTTTTTTCATATACCCAATTTACACCATTTAATTTTTACTCAAACTATCTGAAGATAGCTATGGTTTAGTTAATTTAATTACGTTTTATGTTATACAATGAAGCCATAACAATAATAATAATACCTATTAACCATAATCCAGGCGAATCATCATTTTCTCCAAAGACCATAGCAAAGACTCCTGCGATTGTCATTAGAATTGGTAACAAACCAGTTAAAATTGATTTAAAAACTTTCATAATTAATTAAATATAACAATTATCTAAACATTATTCTCCCTTTATATAGGACTATGTTTTACAGGTCTATTGTAGATGGTTATTATAGCTTGTCTTGATTTAGAAGTTGCTGAATTAAAAGAAGAAGATATGCCTATGGTTTAGTTCTTGATTATTCTTCTGTATGTATTTTTCTTACCTCTACTTTTATGTTTTTATGACCATCAGTAGTATCAATATCGATAATGACATTATTGTTTTCATCACTCACCCACTCAAAACCTTTTGATACGTCCATTTGATGAGCCATATTCTTTTTTACCATCACTTTATGCATTTGAGGTTTTGGTCCTATATTTCTTCCAATTAAAAAACCTAAAAGAAAGAAAATAACTGCAATTAATGTGATTGCAAACCAGTTTTTGTTTAATGTTTCCATAATATTTATTGTTTTAATTAATACCTACAATTTACAATAATTTTAAAAGAAGAAGATATGCCTATGGTTTAGGATTTATATCTAAATATCTTTCTCCAAGTTTTGAGTTCACATTTGTAGAACTTAATTAGTGTTTCTTTTATAAAGTCAGAATAGTTTTTCATACCCCCAATTTACAACATTTAGTTTTTACTTAAACTATCTGAAGAAAAACAGGTAC
>Ga0209600_1000272_pt1 | contig 42327 bp, 49 predicted proteins | sample COGITO_mtgs_1104_FD_185518 | JGI IMG/M metagenome (GOLD analysis project Ga0209600, IMG submission 185518) | Pelagic marine microbial communities from North Sea - COGITO_mtgs_110421 (SPAdes) (version 2) | ecosystem: Environmental > Aquatic > Marine > Epipelagic ... | reverse complement strand
TATAAACGCAACTTACATTGGTTGCAAAGCTGGGGACAAATCATTTGGCTTTTTAAATTCTAGTTTAAGTTCAACTAGTTTTAAAGGAAAAGCCATTAATTGTGAAGCAGGTATTCAATCATTTGTGTGTGCATTAAATGGGACAGGGACAATTGAAGCTGGTGCAATAATTGAAAACTGCACTGCTGGAGATAACAGCTTTGGTCAAAAAAATTCTTCAAATGAAGGTGCTATTTTAAGATGCAGAGGCGGACAATATTCATTTCCCTCCACAGGCTCTGGCGTGGTTCGACTTTGCTTAGATGAAAATTTCAATGAGGTAAACATAGGATAATATGGAAAATAAAATATTACATTTAAAAGACTCAGTCTGGATGCTATCGCAGCCAAGTAAAATGCCCCAAGAGATAAAGGATTTGATACACGACGAGAATGCTGACGAGCAAGAAAAGCTCACGGCAGTTACTGCTTGGAGAGCTAGTCAATATTCTACACCAGACGCAGCAGACGCGGAAGCGGCACAAGCAATTTACGACGAAAAGAAAATGGAGGGTAACAACCTCATTTCTGCAACAGTCTTTCTACCTAGTGGCAACGGCATTATCAATTGCCGCCAGCCCGAAACACTTGAACACTGCCAAATCCGCTTTTAATGAACGATCAATTGTTAGAACATTTTAAAATTTGGGGTACTCTTGGAGTAGCTCAGTTTACAGCAACTCTGTCCAGTGCAAACGATCTAGCTAGTATCTTCGCATTACTTTGCGGAGGAGTAGCATCCTTAGCCATCGCTTGGTGGCACATCTTTAAGAAATAATATTATGACACCAGAACTATTAGCAATGTTAGGCGGCGGCGTAAGCGGATTCGTCATGAAAATGATCGCAGCACAGGCTGATAATCAGGCTCGTCTTTTTGAGCGTATGATTGCCCGGCAAACAATAGCGGATGAATCAGCGGACAAAGCAGCGGCACGGGGTGGTGTCTATATGCGGCGTGCAATTACTGCAGCAGTTATCTTTGCCATTGTAATAGCCCCATTTGTCTTCGCGTTTACTGACATAGGTGTTAGCATACAATCGGAATCCAAGGGATTCCTAGGGCTATTTAAGCGTCTAGAGTGGTCCACTGTACAGGGTTTTGTTATCCTACCGGAGATACGCCAGACAGCTTTGGCGATTGTGGGATTCTACTTCGGATCCTCACAAGTCAAATAGGGGGAGAGAGCTAAAGATCGACTGCTCTAAACGTCGATCAACAGTAAAAAATATGACTCCTTCGCAACAGCTCGCCGTAGACGTATATCTAGAAGCCGGATCTTATCGCAAGGCTGCTAAAATCTTAGGACAGAACGAATCGACTGTCCGCAATAAGATAAAGCGGCTAGAGAAACTAGGTAAAGTTCCTTGGAAGTCAGGGGCACCAACACCGGCCCACTTGTCAGTTGGAAAAACAACTGTACAATACGATGGTGCTGGCAATGTTATCCAGGAGTGGAGAAGGCTATACCCGGAAGCGCAGGGCATGCAGGATTTTGTGGATGGGCTGTGCGATCAAGTCAAAGGCTTGGGTAAAGCACCCGTAAGAAAGGCTAAAAAGACAGACACCGAGGATTTACTTTTTGAACTAGATATTTTCGATGCACACGTTGGTATGTACGCCGACGAAAAAGAAACCAAAGACGCTGACTACAACTGTGATGTTGCAGCGGCCCGAATGGTACAGGCCGCCGAGGGTTTAGCCGCAAGAGCAAGACGGCCAGGAAAATGCGTCCTAGTATTCGGAGGTGACATGATGCACAGCGACAACCGAAGCAATCAGACAGAGGCCAGTGGGCACGTGCTCGACGTTGATACCCGGTACCATAGGGTAGTAGAGTATTTGATCCGTGCTTGCAGAGATGTTGTACAAGTTGCTGCCTCTATTGCCGCCGAGGTAGAGATTGTAGTGCTAGAGGGTAATCACTCTTGGCACTCCGAGGTGTGGCTTTCGCGGGTTCTAGATGCCTATTACAGCCAATGCCCAAACATTAAGGTCAAATCCGATCCCTCCCCTAGAAAACACATGGTGTTCGGCGACAATTTATTATTGTGGGCGCACGGCGACAGGATTGCGGCACAAAAGTGGCCATTGATTATCGCCGCTGAGTTTGCCAAGGAGTGGGGCCAAACAAAGTACCGACATCTTAAGATGGGCCACATACACCATAAGAAGACAATTGCACCAGTTGTTATTGACGAACAGTCGGGCTTGGTGGTTGAGTACCTAGAGGCACTATGTGCCACAGATGCATGGCACTCTGGAGCTGGATTTGTTGGGAGCCAAAAAGGGGCAAGTGCGTTTGAGTATCACAAGACTGAAGGACTAACTACAAGATATTTTAAATCTATATGAAATTAATTGCGCTCAATGGAGCTAAAACAGTTGGTAAAACAACAATCGCCAAAGCAATACAATTTCGAAGTAGGGATGTTAAAATTTTATCCTTTGCGACCCCTTTACGTGCAATGCTTAAGGCAATAGGTGTTGAAGACCGATATTTGAATTTAGATAAAGAGGAGCCGGTCCCCGGTCTTGGAAAGTCAGCAAGGGAAATGCTTTGCACCCTTGGTACGGAATGGGGCCGAGAAATGGTCAATGAGTCAGTTTGGCTGTGGGCTATGGGCAGACAAATTGATGAACTGGTTTACAATTCCAAGAGACCGGATGATTTAATTGTAGTCATAGATGATTGTAGGTTTCCAAATGAGGCCGACTGGGTTAAGTCTAATGGGGGTAAGGTTGTTTGTTTGTTTCGGGAAGGGATTGAATATACAAAAGGGCACGACAGTGAATTGCCACTGCCTGAGAATTTGATAGACTACAAACTTGATGCGGGTGACATTCAAAATTCTGTAAATATAATCCTTCCAATTTAACCTTTTATAGTTTAAACATCTTGTATGCCAAACGATGCCTACAGCGAAGCAATTAAAGAGGCTTATGCCTCCGCCCCAACAGACATAGTCATAATTGATACACTTGAGATAAGCCACCCCTCTTTACCTGGGGGGACTATGTGGTTATCAAAAACCCTGGTTGACTACACTTTAACACTTGAGGATGGAGTAACCAATCAGCTCTTCAGCGCAACTGGTTTTGAATTTAAACTGCCAGCGGCGGGGGAGAATGGTCTTCAGGAGCTAGACATTGTAATAGACAATGTTGATAGGCGTGTCAGTGATTTCATGGATGCGGTAAAAGACTCAAAAGATCCCGTCAAGCTCACCTACCGACCGTACTTGTCTACAGATTTAACCGCACCACAGTTGGACCCCCCTTTGGTTCTGAATTTAACGGATGTCAAAGCAGACGTATTTAAAGTGACTGCAAGAGCGACATTCGCCGACCTTTTAAATAAGAAGCACCCACTAGAGATGTACACCAGAGCGAGGTTTCCAAGCTTGGGGGGCTCATAGAGAAATGGACAAGCACTGGGCGATTGATTATATAGGTTTACCTTGGGTAGCCGGGGGAGTAGGACCTGATGAGTTTGATTGCTGGGGCCTAGTTATAGATGTTTACTCAAAATTAAAAGGTGTAAAACTACCTAGGATGGCTGGTGTTGATCGCGGGAACCCTGTTGAGATATATAAAGAAATAGCAAAACAAAAAAAATTAGAGTCGGTCACCCACATGGGGTTTTATGAAGTCACTCAGCCACAAGAGTTTGACATAGCATTACTCGGCAGATCTAATAACTCCCATCATGTTGGGATATTTACAGATGGATCTGGTAGCGGTGTTGTACATTGCTCTGAAGCTTCGGGGGTAGTATTTGAAACTAGGTCCCAACTTAAAATTCAAATGTACAACAAAATATTCTATTACAGATATGGCCAAAGCGATACACATAACTAATCCGTTCTCGAAAAAAATCGAAACAATCTTTGATTTCGAGAAAAACGAGACCGTTTTGGATGTAGCTGCGAAGTTGTACGGAGATGGTAATTCTGATTTTGTAATTCCAACAATTTGCATAGTCGGGGACAAACCATTATTGAGAAAAGAGTGGGGGTCTTATGTACCGGAGGACTCCGAAATTGTAAGCTTTGTTGCGGTCACTGGAGCTGATTGGGTTATCTACGTAATCATAGCTGTCGTTGTTTCTATTGCGGTCAGTTTGTTAATGGTTGTGACACCTCCCAAAATGGGAGCGATACCTGAACCTGACCCTGTGTTCACCCTACGGGGCCAAACTAATAAAGTAAAGCTGGGTGATCCAATTGAAGACCATTATGGTCGTGTCAGAATTTTCCCTTCATACGCCGCCATATCTTATAACAAGTACATAAACAATGAACAGTATCTGTATTCTTTGTTTTGTCTTGGTCAAGGCGAGTTCGAAATTGAGAATGTATTTGTTGAGGATACCAATATCAATAACTTTGACGATACTGAGTATGTAGTCTACGAGCCAGGTGAAACAGTTGATTTGTTTAGGGACAATGTTGAAACTTCTAACGAGGTTGCCGGGATTGAAATGTTTGGTCCCAATGAGCCTGAATATGACAGTTGGGTTGGACCCTTCGCCGCTGGTGGGCCACAAAGTTCATCTGACATCATTGAAGTTGATGTCATTATCCCACAGGGCCTAAACTATTCAAACGATGAGGGCGGCCTAGATAGCCGTACTATAACTGCATCGTTTCAATATCGGCAAATTGATCAAAATGGTGACCCTGTTGGGAATTGGCTAGTATTAAGTGATTTCTCAAAGACATTGAGAACTGTGACCCCACAAAGATACACCCTGACGAAGGTAGTACCTTCCGGCAGATATGAGGTTCGTGCCAGAAGAACTAATAACAAGGACACTAACTTCCGGGCAAATAACACAATCAAGTGGGAAAGTCTCAGAGCTTTTTTGCCAAATGTTGGCAACTATGGTGACGTAACACTACTTGCTATAAGAGCACGGGCTAGTAATAACTTTAATGATAGCTCAAGAAGCCAGATCAATTTGTTTGCAACCCGTAAACTGCCAATCTGGAACGGTGTACAATGGTCCAACCCTGTCGCAACTCGGTCAGCCGTTTGGGCCATGGCCAACATCTTTAGGTCAATCTATGGAGGCAACGTCACTGAAGATAAGTTCTTCGATCTTGATGATTTCCTTTTAAAGGATCAACAGCTTAACGCAGAAGGCAGAACTTTCGACTGGACCTTTGATACTAGAGGGACCGTCTGGGAGGATGCCGCAACGGTTTGTAGAGCTGTTCGTGGGAGGCCACTCTTAAGGGGCTCGATTATAACAATCGCTTTAGAGAGATCAAAAACAATACCAACGGCTGTTTTTGGTCCAAACAATATTGTAAGTGGGTCACTTGAATGGGACATAAAAATCTACAATCAGAACGAGTACGATGGTATCGAGGCGGAGTACGTTGATCCCATAACTTGGAAATCAGAAGTCCTGGTGTGTGCGTTGCCAGATTCCGGTGCGGATTACCTAGAGCCAATGAAGTTCCCTGGTATCACCAACAGGGACATTGCTTATCGCGAAGGTATGTACGAGGAAAGTAAGCGAAGGTACAATAGAGAGAATGTAACCTTCTCGACCGGACTTGAGGGTCACATACCAACTTGGGGTGACTTGATACTTGTTCAGCATGATTTACCAAAGTGGGGTCAAGGCGGCAGGTTGTTAGCTTTCCAGGGTTTAGTACTACAACTTGATAGTGAGGTTACCTTCACAACTGGTGAGGTGCACCAAGTGGTATTGAAAGATAAAACAGGTGCTGCCTCTGGGCCGCACATAGTAACAGAAGTAGTCGGTGACCCTTATAAAGTTGAGCTCCAAAGTTCTATAGACTTAAGTGTATTTGATTTTTCTAGTACACATGAGCTACCAATCTTTGCATTTGGTGTGCAGAACCTTGAAGGCAAACTTTTAACCGTTGTTGATGTTTCAACCAATGGTGAAGAAGAAATCTCGATAACCGGGGTCAACTATGACTCTAGAGTTTTTTACTACGACACACAATCCCCTGCACCTCCGCTACCTGGCCCGAGTGTAATCGACTCATGGAGCCTTCCCAAGGTCAATGGCCTTGGCTACAGTTTAAGCAATGATGCAAGTCGTGTCACGATACTCTGGAACGCAATTCGATCCGCGAGATTGTTCATTGTCCAGTGGTCTGATAATTTAACAACATACATTGATTCGGTAGAGGTTACTGACAATACTCTCACATTGGATGTACCTTACACCCCAATGTATATCCGTGTAGCTGCCGTAACTGATTTAGGTCAAGGACCGTGGTCAGGTGTTACTTTGTCACAAAGTGCTACGGAGGCCGCGGTTCCAGTTCTCCCGTCCAATGTAAATGTTGTTTCTGGCTATGGCTCGTTGCAAGTATACTGGGATACCCAAGCTGGTGCCGACTTCTATGAAATTTCAGCTAAACCGTTTGCAAATGATACACCATCAGCAGATGCCACAAGTGAGATAAACAATTACTTACTAGTTGGGCTGGGTGATAATGAACTAATATATTTCCGAGTTAGAGCCGTCAAAACACTAACAACTGGGACACTGCTTTATTCCGCTTGGTCAAACCCTGTTGGGGGTACGACTAATGTCGTTATAGGTCAAAATTACTACGGACCAACCGCACCACCAGACCCTGGTGGCACCTCAGCGGAAGGTGCACTTTGGTTCGATACTGACGATGGTAATAGAATGTACCGTTGGAGCGGCACCGCTTGGGTAGACGTTCAAAAAGTCTTGGAGGCGGATGACTTTGGTCTTGGTATCCGCCCAATTCAGATTGTATCGGCACTCCCAACACTACCAGATGGCGATTACCCTGTGGGGGCACAGGTAACCTTGTCCACAGATGACTACAGACTTTACCGTAACAACGGTGGCACCTGGGACTACTCAGTAAATACAGAACAGATCGACACCGGCGCGATCACCACCATTAAGATCGAAGATGATGCAATCACCGATATCAAGATTATAGATGGTGCCGTTGTAGCGGGTAAGATTGCGGATGATGCTGTAGTTGCAGCTAACATCGTCGATGGAGAAATCGTAGCTGGTAAACTCGGAGATAGTGCTGTAACCGCTGGCTCTATTGCGACTGATGCTGTAACTGCAGATAAGATCTTAGCTAATTCTATCACGGCAACTAAGATTGAGGCCGATGCTGTAACTGCCGATAAGATTGCGGCTAATGCTGTTACAACAAGTAAACTTTTGGTCAGTGGCCGTGGCGCGGCTCTTAATGCTGATCCAGGATGCCAAGACTCTTCGGCGTGGGTTAGATATCCTAATAGTTTATCGAATGCAACTTTTACGACTATCACTGACGGTCTAGTAGGTAACAATGTAATAAGAGGTTCAAACAGGGCATGGTATAACGGGGCCGACCGTTTGCCGTTCGACCCAAACAAAACGTATCGTGTCCGTGGTGTAGTTAGAAGGTCTTCCGCCACCGCTAATGGGACATGCTACCTTGGGGTCGCATTGTTTGATTCTAGTGGGACCAACATAAATGGTGATGGCACCCAGTGGTTTTATGCAGGTGGTGGGAGTTTTCTCCCAGGTACTGATTTTACACTTCGCTCCGATGAGTTTGGCTTTGATACGACCAAAACCTTCCCAGCTAATGCCAGAACGATGGCACCTTTAATTATCCTTAGTTATAATGGTACTATTGGGTACATGGAGGCTCAAGATCTTCGTATAGAAGAGAAAATCAATGGTGAGTTGATAGTGGACGGGGCGATTACTGCCGATAAGATTGAGGCTAATGCCGTAACTGCCGATAAGATTGAGGCTAATGCCGTAACTGCCGATAAGATCTTAGCTAATTCTGTAACTGCCGATAAGATTGCAGCTAATAGTATAACCGCATCAAAACTTACACTTGGTGGGACTACTGGTAACATTGTAGGAACCTCTAACCTGACCGATTATTCCTACTGGACTCTTGTACAGGGTACAAATTTAACTTTTCAAAACCCTTCCAATCCGGTCACTTGGAATTCTACTAAGGTTGCCAAGTTGGGCGACAATGCAAATGTTATAGTTGTAGACGGCAAAACTTTCGAGGTTGAGCCAGGTGATGTAATAAGTGCAAGATACAAAGCATATATAAATTCCGGCACTGCGGGGACTGTATATATGGACATTAAGTACTCCCAGAATGAAGATTTCACTGGTACCTTATCGTACGGTTACTTCTCAAATGGGCAGATCCCATATAATGTTCTTACAACTGTCGAAGGTAAAGCTGCACCAGTCCCCACCGGTTACAGATTTGCAAAAATCAGGATGGTCAAACTTAATGATGGCCCACTCCGTGCATACTTTGGGGACACATATTTTAAAAAAGCTATAGACACGCGCTTGATAGTAGACGGAGCTATTGAAGCTTCCCAAATTTCAGCAGGTGCAATCACCGCCGATGCGATAGGTACCAACGAGATTGTTGCTACCCTGGCCAACTTGTCCCAGGCTGTGATTGATGACCTATCTGTTTCAAGTATATCTGCGGGTGACATCACAACGGGTACAATTGACTCCGCTGTGTTTAACCTAAGCGGGACCGGCGGTCAGATTAAATCTGATAACTTTAACGCAACAAATCTTACAGGGTTCCAGATTCGGGGCAACGGTGACGCGCAGTTTAATGATGTAGTCATGAACAATGGTGTATTCCACGGTCGAATTGAGGGCAGTCAGATTGTGGTTGATAATGATGTTTACCTTTATCGTAGCGATGCTCTAACGAAACCTGCGGTGCCTACTTTATATAAACATGAGATAGCTTCTTATTCCGCCGTTAGTCCTGTGCTAACAATATACGCTTGGAATGCTCCGGGAGCTACCACAGAAAATCGGTTTATCAAATCAAGCCCAACGGTATTCCTTACTGGTTCCTGTACTGGAGACGGGAGTAATGGATTTCTACTACAACGGAATTTGAATGGGGCTGGTTGGGTTACAATCTATACAGGACAAACTCTATCGGTACGCTACCGCTCTGGGGATGATTTTGATACAGCTTCAATTGGATCATTAACCTACATTGATTCTGTGCCCGGACAGTTAGGAACCGGATACGTACAATATCGGACATATAACAATTGGGAGCAATATAGTTTATCGATATCTTTACAAATCAGCAACTGGTAAAAAAAATTATGGCACTACTAAAAACACACACATTAGAAAATGGTATCCCCATTGAATACTGGGCAGTCAAACAGTCCACTGAGTTTGATTATCACGCTCAGGTCTGCCGCTTGTGGATTCTAGCATGGATCAGTAAAGCAACCAGGGACGGTGGCTCAGGATACGTACACCAGGCGACCCGTGATTACTATGTTAGCGTTGAAGACTTCAACACCTACTTCTCCGACGAGGTTCTTAAGCAAGAAGGTAATTCATTTAACTCTCAGGCTTATGCATACATCTTGGCAAATGATCCATTCTTTGCGGACGCTGTTGAAATCTAAACTCTTGCGAGATCTTGCAGATTTTTAACAGCGGCTAGGAAACCATCTTGGCCCTCGCCACGTGCCCTCAGTGCCTCTAGGACTGCGTCATCTACAGTCCCGGGGCAGACAATCCTCACAACCCTTGTCTCCTCTTTTTGACCTGTTCTTGCAAGCCGGGCGTTGAACTGGTCATACAGTTCCCTGGACCATGTCGGTGAAAACCAAACCGCTATACGGCCACCGTCCTGCAACCGATCAACACCATGTCCGATTGATCGGGGATCGGCTACAAGCATGGGTATCTTACCGGCGACCCACCTATCAAGGGTATCTCCACGAAATAGCTCAGCCCCCTTGCAGGATTTCAAGATTCTTGACTGCTCATGCTTGAAGGCAGTGGCCACTAGGATCGGCCCAGGGTTGTCCTTTTGAAACTTCTTTAGTGCTTTGATCTTGTTGTCATGGACTAGGCCGACAGAACGATTCTCATCGTATACAGCCCCGGAGGTTACCTGTAAAAGTTTGTTCATTTTCACCGCAGCATTTACCGCCACCACTTCTTTCCCATCTTCCAGCTCGGCCAGAAACTCCTTCTGAAGTTCTTTGTATATCTTGGCCGCCTCCTTTGGCAAAGAAACCTCAATGTCCTCAACGCTTGTTGGTGGTATGTCCAGCCAATCCTCGGACCTAAGTACCAAAGAGAGATCGGAAAGCTTCTCGGTTACAACCTCATCAGCCCCAGGACGTGCTAGCCATTTTGGGAACTGTGAAAAAGCATTGTCGGGTTTTAGATAAGCCTGGCGAAACCCATAGAATGATTTGCCCAAAAGACCACCACCATCTAAAAGGCGGATTTGAGAGAACAAGTCAATTATACCATTCGGTCTTGGGGTGCCGGTAAGGCCCCAGTGGCGGTCAAAGAGGTCCCGATACTTGCGGATGGTGTTTATCCGTTTGCTGCTATGTGATTTAGCCTTAGAGAGCTCGTCCCATATGATGGTGTCCACTGGCATGTCTTCTTTGTTAACGCCCTCAAGGCAAGACTTACAGAATTGTGGTATCCTTTCGTAGTTCAGCAAATAGATATCAGCGGAGCCGTCCTTCCATGCTTGCATACCTTCCTTGGTTCTCAGCAAGGCAACCCTCATCCATTTAAACCTATCCCACTTCCGGATTTCGTACGGCCAAGTCAATACAGACACTCTAAGAGGTGCCACAATTAGCGCACCCTTTGTGGCACCCTCACAAAAAAGATCGTCCAGTGCCGAGAGTGTCATTGATGACTTGCCCAACCCCATCCCGGCAAAGAGTGCGGCTACATTCCGATCTTTCAACCATTTGATTCCTATGTCCTGGTGTTTAAGGGGCTGGAATTTCATCTGATATTCTGACTATTCTTTCTTTCTGATTACGGGTAAAGGATCTAAGGGTATCCATTTTTTTAACAAACTTACGATCTTCTCTGCTCATCAACTTGTAGAACTTAGGTTTCTTAAGCCTATAAAGCACAGACTTTAATTCAAAAAAGTTTGGCGGGTTCTTCATTTGCAAATTGAATCAATGAGAAGCTTCCCCGAAATAACATCGTCACACCAGGCAGCCCTAGCGTTGTTTTCTTTTAGCTTATTAATTTCACGAAGTTGAAGTTTAGTTGGCTTTTTACCGGGGGCTTTAAGCTCAAGAAAAAGAACCTCCCCTGATGGTGATATTACTATTCTATCCGGTACACCTCTGTTGCTTGGGGATGAAAACTTATAGTATATGCAACCTCTCGATTTGGCGTAACTACCTATTTTCTTCTCAACTTCCTTTTCAAGCATAGGACAAATTAACCGGTATCATTTGTTTCTTGGGATTAGATTCTATAATCTTCCCCATGATAATGACCCTCTCCGCCTTTTGCAATCGGATTATAAATTTATTGATCATTGGGGAGCGTGGTCTCTTCCTTTCGAGTTCAATAAGGATTAACTTTTTTAGGTCTTCCGCTGATGGTGGATTGCTAGAAAGAGCGGAATTCATTGCATTCCAGCAGTTTAAATAACCCGCGCTTTTCAAGCGCAGTCTGTCCTCTTGAGTAACCTCAGGAGTTTCCGGGAATGGTTTAAAATTTTTCATGGTGCATATAATAAATGGTTTTTAATCTTTTTAGTCAAGGTTTAGTCTTTGCGATAGAATGGTACCTCAGAACCCTCCGCTTCAATTGGAAGACCGTCCGCCCATTCTGGTAAATCACATAGTATCTCACAGAACTCTTCGATGCTTTGACCAGGCTTGATCTTTGCAAGGGCCTGGTCGTGAACCAGCATGAATATCTCATAGCCTTTGGCCTGTGCCTTCACAGCACCGTTTGACATAACGTCACCGGCCACGGCTTGAGTTGCATTCTCCAAAAGCTTACCACCATAGGTTGATACCCAGCCCCACATGTTAGACTTACCCGGCACCTTACCCCAGAATATTATCTCCTGGCTTTTATAGGTGTCCCCCTTGTAAGTCTTCTCGACCATATCCAACCGAGCTCTTGGATAGATCAAGCAGTGGCCACTTGGTACACGCATTATTAGAGCGGGGAAACCACACTCATTGCCGTAGCAAAATACTACCTTGTCAGTGCCATTGAACTTAGTCCCTGGGGCCTTAATAGCGGCCTTAGCAGCTTCATTGATTGACTTCCAAGATGCTGAGACCCTGTTGTTTACCTTCCGGAAAGTTTTGATTGCGCGGCTGGCTAGGTCTGTGCTGACATTTTGTCCATATGCCTCGCAAGTACCCTTGAACTTGTCCTCGCCCATACCGAAACCACAACCTAGGACCGCTTGCTTGCCAACAAACCTTTGTTCTTTGGTGACCTCCTCGGGCTCTATGCCAAAGATGTGTGATGACATAACCTTGTATATATCTTTATTGGCCCTGAATAGATCAAGGCTATCCTCCTGATCACAGAGCCAGCAAACGATCCTTGCCTCAATCGAGGCATAATCAGCGTCAAAGAATCCACGCTCCCCCTTGGGCTGAATGAAGTGCCTTATACAAGATGCAATTGCCAGAAGCGGGTTGTCATAAAGCATCTCTAAGGTATCTAGCTCGAGTGCACCAGAACAGAGGGTATTGTAAAAATTCTCAGTGTCCTTGATTTCGGGCCGTTTAAAGTTTTGTGGTTGGATAATTCTGCCAGCCCATCTGTGCGTCCTTTCGGCACCGGACCACATCAGTGCACCACGGACGTGCCCATCGGAGTTAACCGCCGACAACATGGTTGGTATCTTTTTGAGAGCGGCGAATCCTAGAAGTGATCGTATCTTTAAAGCTTCATAGGCAATCTGTTCCATTCCGATTGCCTTAGGGTCAGTTCCCAAAACACCTGAGACCGTTGCAACCTGTAGGTTCTTACCAGGATATCCCTTGGACTGGAGCCACTCAACAAATTTTATTGTTTGGGTTGGTCTAAGGCCAACGATTTTCTCAAACTGTACCGAAAGCTTTTCGTTCAATTCATTTACTAGTTTGTCTGTAAACAAAAGACCTTCTACGTTCACTGGCACACCACGGTCGTTCATTTTTGCGTCAAACAAAAATCCTTCTAGCGGATCACCTTTAAGATCAAACTTCTTTAAAGCTTTGTGGACCTTCTGTTCGGTCCTGACATCCTGGAGACAGTAGTATCCGAAATCTTTAAACTCATCGGGTCTATCCTCAGGCATCAATCTAAGACCTTTGTTTTCACCCGTTGAAGCTGGGATGCTAAACATACGAATAAGCTTCATACCGGAAGTGTCCTTTAACTGGTCAAGACCTAGGAAGGAAGCGCACTTTGCAAGGCTTGAGGGTATTGCGGCACGTCGAGCCATGGAAGCCGTACAACGCCATTGTGTTACATCCGGTACAGGTAAAGAAAATGTACTCTCCCATTTGTACTTAGAGATGGCATTTTCAAATTGTGAATTGTGTGCATAGATCAGAGCATCTTTGTTTTCAGATACCTCACGCAAGAGTTTCAATGCTGGTTCATTTTCTTTATCACTTGCGTTTACTGACCAAAGCACAGGCTCTGAATCCCCCTCCGCAATAGCGCAGAGGAGGATCTTAGTTGAGGGGTCCTCAGCATACCTGTAAGCACCATACTTCTTAAGGTCGGCACAACTGAAGGTCTCAAAGTCTAAGTGGTATAGGGCCATATTAAACGTCCAGCAAATAGAAAGCTTGATCTAGGTATTTGTCATACCCACTTTTATCCCCGGATGCCTTAGCAAGACCCTTTGCCACCGAAGATACCATGTCATCAAAGTCACAGTGCAGTGGGGTTCTTGCAATTATTTTTGAGGCTGTTTCGATTTCAAGATAGTTACCGACCTCCTGAGCTAGGCCATGGTTGGCATTTAGTAGCTCAGATATTTCTAATCCTTTATTAATTATGTTCATAACTGTTAAACGTTTTTAGGTTTGAAGTGTTAAAAAATGCCCTCCTCGATTTGAGGAGGGCAAAGTTTATAGATACTAATCGAGCATTGAATCGGAATCATCTTCGATATCATCGAAGACAGAACCAACGTCTACACGAGCTTCACCGAATGGGTCGCCATCCTTGACAAACTGTACGGCCAAGAGGTTTGCGTTGATACGCTTACCAAACTTGTTGTTTTGTGCCCACAGTGTAATAACTGCGTTAACATAACACCCAGGGTACATTTTGTTGTCATCCTCAGTTAATGGAACGGACTTAATCTTGTCCACAATCTGAGGTCGGTTTTTGTTTGATGCGGATACAAACATGATACCTTCACCAAAGCCGTCCTTTGGAGAACCATCATCATTTGTCTTCTCAGCACCGTCACGCAAGCAAACACCCTTGAGTGCTTTTGAGTTACCCTTGAAGTATTCCTTCACTAGTGAATCAATACCATCTTGGATACGTTTGATATCCTGTGCGTTTTCCTCTTTGTCCATAATGAACGTAGCGGAATACTTAGGATCTGTTTGTTCTCCACCCGCTCCTTGGAAGCTACTTGCCTTGAAAAGGCTAGGAAAAGAGAGGCGGACATTCTTGATTACGATTTGCATACTTATTATTTGTTTTTGTTTTTGTTTTTTACTATTTATTGCCAGAGTGGCAATGAGAGAGATACTTTATGTTTAATTGTTGTCAAATACTTTTAGATATTTTCGAAGTTATCTGTGATTTCTGTAATAATTGAATCACGTTCATCCTGGGCATTTACAAGTATTGGTGAACCGGGTTTGCGATCAGTTAAATCCTCAAAGCGATTCTTAAACCTAGTTGATAGAGTTTCTTTTTTGAGAAGCTTCTCGGCTTGTGCCAAAGAAATTAGTTTCTTGGTGTAGCGATCCTGAGACTTGATCTTAGTTTTAATAAGTTTGTCAGCCTCGGATTCGTTAGTCCATTTTCTTTGGCCCCTATTACCTTGAACAATTTTTAAACCTTCTACCGGGAGACCTTTTAGTATTCTTTCTTTGGCATCGTCGGTTACAGAATTGACCCATTTAATTAAGTCTTTGCCGTGGTTTACAACAGTAGCAATTTGTTTATCGCTTAGAGTCTCAAAGCTTGGGCCCACAAATTTATCAGTTGGCTCTTCTTTTAAATCTGAGAGCTGAGCAACCGCATCAATTGAAGCGCGGCTAAAATTATTTGTGGCATAATCAGCTCTTGCGGAACAAACACCTTTGGCAGGACAAAACTGACAACCCTCCTGGCTCGGATAGAAATCTAAGTCATGGCCCTCAGTAATATCTACAACGGCATTTGTAATTGGCTTACAGAACTCAATTAGTTCGCCTAGGTTTAGTGACCAAACACGGGTAGGGTTGTCACCCCTTGTGCGTGGTTGATGAATCGATATGATAACACTTGTGTCCGGAGTAAAATCAATTTCAGACCAGAGGTTTTCAATCAAAGACATAGCGTAGATTGCTAACTGTGAGTTGTCTTTGGCTTCAACCTCAACACCTTTACCATATTTTAGGTCTAAGATCTGAACGCTTTTCTGTGACACCACAGCATAGTCAACTGTACCAGTGTCCTCGGGTTTGTAAAAGAGAGGTACGGAGCTTTCAATAAGCACCTTATCTCCCTCCTTCACAAGCCTCTTAGCTAGGTTTACATAGCTACCTATGGCCTCACACATCTCCTCGCCATCATAATCGCTCTCAAGTATCTCAGGGTGGAAAGGTATGTCATCCAGGTCCATTAAACCCTCGAGTACATTTGAAGCAAACTCATGAGCAAGGGTACCCTCCTCAGCATATGAAGAGGTGCCACCGAGTTTGATTCTGCCCTCGGCGGCTAACTCATCGATAAAGCTTACGGACCTTGTGCATTCCATCCATCTCTTGGAGGCACTAGGTGCTAGTTTTGAGTGAGTGCTCATTAGTTTGGGCAGTCCTCAAGTTTAACTCCAGCGGCATCCTCAAGATCTTTTAAGAATGAATCCATGTCCCCGCTAAATGATGATAAGTTTGTAACACCATTCTTTTGTAGAACAGATGAGAGGCCGGTTTTGTCTTTATTATTTTTGATTATGTATGTAGCAACAACACGGCATTCCTCAATAGTTGCAGTTGATTTACTTTCAACTACTGGCTCGGGCTCTTCAACTACTGGCTCGGGCTCATCAACTACCGGCTCGGGCTCTTCAACTACTGGCTCGGGCTCTTGTACCTTAACGATCAAAGGTTCAACCTGTTTAGTAAGAGATGCATTTAAAAGTGCATCGGTGTTTCTTTCGAGTGCTTCAAGAAGCATCTGTATTTTATTTTCTAGTGACATATTTTTTATCTTGTTTGGTTTTAGTTTAAAAAAGTACCGCAGATAACCCGCTGCGGTGCCGGGTATTTCTCACTCACATTACCCCAAAGTGAGCAAGAAAAATTGAATGAGTTAATACGGAAACCGTTTATTGTAATCGTGTCAAGCAAAGGGTGGGTCTTTTATTCTTCTAATCCCCAGGGGGTTCCACTTAAATCAATCCCCGACTGTATTGCTAACTGCACTAAAACTTCAGCAACTACCTTGGCTCTATTTGAATTGTTTTCATACCCTGGTAATATCTCAAGTAGCTCGTCGCAAAGAAGCTCGAACATGACCTCGGCACGTTCTTCATTTGGTTCTTCACTATGCATGAAAAACAATGCTTTGTTCATTAACAAGGTTGTTGCCTCCTCAGTTATTATTGTTTTTGCCATAATTTTTTAACTTTTTTCCAATATTTATCTGTGGAGGGTTTTTTGTAGCCATTGGGGCCACCATTGTGGATCCTTGCGATGTCTTCAATTGTTGGCTCCCTGCCTAGCCTCTCCTTAGTTGCATAGCGAGCCATGTAAGCCTCAAAGATCTGAATAGCCACATCCCTTTGAAAAGCATCCTCATGGATCCAATCCTTCCCGGCATATTCAGCGGCATCCTGGACGTATGCGGCATGCATCTGAAGGCAACCGTACGCTTTCCCGTCATCTCCTATTGCAAAGTCATTGCCACCGGATTCAATCGTTATAAGTGCAAGTATAAGTGTCATGTATGTCATGGCTTAGCTTCTGAAGTGCTTCTCGATTTTATTAGACCCAACGTATAGGTCGAAGTCCCGGTTAAAGACAGCCCGGTGTGTGACCTGTAGCCACTGGCCTATGTGCTGCGGTGCGGTGTTGCGTTTCTGTCCATCTAACCCTGCCCTTGCCAGCCTGTCTTTAATCAACTGGTTTGCTTCGGGGTCAAGTGGTTTCTCGCCGTCATTAAGGTGGTGCATGTGATCGTTCTTTGTGTATTTCTTAGTCATAATGTGCGCCCTACCGGGCTGGTTGGTGGTTTTAATATATCAGTTAGGTGTTTTGATGTGTTGGATTTCCTTGACTTGATTTTACTTGAGCTGAAGGTTATCTAAATATTATTGTGAATCCGGAACCTGCATTTATTGGCAAGACATTGTAGTCCATCCACTCATCGGCTTCCTCGTTGCTCATCCCCATAGCCATAAATTCTCTATGCATTAAATTGTATTCATAGACCAGGTTCCCATTTTGATCGTTGCCAACTATGGCACTGTCAAGCCCTGTAAATCGAATGGCCTCGGGGTCCGCACTTTCTAAGTAATATTCTGTATCTTTTATCATAATATTTCAGTTAGTTCGCTGTTAATTTCCCCTTCACCATTTATCAAACCTGTGTCAATTAGATCCAAGGCCGTCCGTTGGTAGTAACCCTGGAGGTGATTTATCTGACCTGTTTTTATTAAATTGGAAAACAACTCAAGCACTTCCATGCTATTTAATTCCCCAGCTTCGAACTGCATCATTTTATCTAAGTTATCAGAGCGAAGTCCCTTGATGCACTTGAGGTCTTGCAGCTCTCGTTCCATTTTTCGCGCCTCGTTTAGTAGATTACACCACCTAGCCGCATTGCGCTCTTGTGTGCCCTCGAAGTCACCCGTTTGCGGTAGATGCTCTCGGTATGCTGCGTAGTTAGTTCTCGGTGTTTCTCTAGTGTCCATAGTGTTTTATCGTTTAGGGTTGATAACCAAGCGTAGATCACAACGCCGAATACGGCGCGTGATTACTTGGTGTTAGAGGGAAAGAAATGCTCTCGAAACATTTCGATATTCTTATTCACCTTATCCATTAGCTCCTGCGTCTCACCTGAATACTCCCGCTTGAGTTCGTGAGTCTTTGGGTTGTAGATGATTCTCACTGGTATATCTATCTCCATCAAGATTTGCACCAGCGGAGCTATTGCACGGTCAAGGGCTTCTCGCCTTGCGTAGTAGTCTTTACGCTCTGCCTCTAACAAGGCGGAGCTAGACAATTCATTTCGTTCGTTCCTCACTTCATTCATGCTAGTCCTTATCGTTCTCGCATTGTTCGTGGTGTTCGGCGTTGTGCGCGTGATAATGCACCCGACACCGTTTGCAGAATCGAAACTCTCCCGACTCCATTCCCTTTCTTAGATTTCGGATCAGCTTCCGATAGTCCCCGCCTGTGCGAGAACCAGTCGCTCGATTCAATGTATTTCGCTTAGGCTCATTCATGATTCAGCTCGATGTTATCCATTTTTCTATTAGTTATACATGTAAGTTGCGACTTCGGATTCGATCATGTTCACATCCGTAAATGTTAGATGATTCATTACTGGGCCGTTCAATTTGAAAAAATCCCCAGTGTCTGGATTATAGACTTTCGCATCCACAATATCCACATGCTCAATTTCGATTTCTTCCCAGCTTTCTACACCTCTGTGTGTGTCACATTTACATTCCTTGCTGTAATAATAAACATCAACTTGCACAGTGGCATTTCCGATGCTGAGTTCTACTTCTACTTCGATTGATTTGTACTTTTCTTCCATGGGTGTTTTCTTTTTAGGTTTATTTTTTAGGTTTATTTTTGTAGGCAAAGATTAAGAGCAGATGCTACTCCCTTTGGATTGGCTCCAGCTCGACGCATTGCAAGAGCAAACATCTTAGCGACATCTTCGTTGCCTTTACTTAGCTGAGAAAGCATCGACCAATACCTACCGTAGTGGTCCTTGGTTGTTTTGATGCTAGCCTCCACTTCTCTTACAAAAGGTAAGAAATCTTCAGCCAGGTCATTTAGTAATTTTTCTTGTTGTTCGATTGTCATAATTTTTTTCTGGTTAAGTGAAGCAACATAAAAAACCGATTTTAGGTTTTAGTCAAGTAAATTTGAAGAATTTTCTTTAAATCTTTCTTCAGCGATACTTTGAAGGTCTAAACCCTTAAGCATCGAGTCATATTCAAGCCACAATGTGTGGCGTTCGCCATTCAACCGGTAGCGGCCAGCCTGGACGTATCCCATCTGACGTAAGACGTTTGCAAGGTACTTACTGTTGGTCCTGTTACCCAACTCAGCATTGAGTGCATTTAGCAATGAGGTTGATGATATTAAGTCCGACTGGATCAATGGGTGATCGCCATCCTCGAGTAGCTGGTCGGTCAGTAGCTCAGCCTCAGGCATTGTGGCCTGTTGCATCTCGAGTTGGTAACGTGTGACCGGTGGAGGCCCGTCGATTGGGAAGTCATCAGGTATCTCAACACGTTCGAAGAACGCACGGATCGCCCTAGGATAATTCTTTATCAAATGACCTACACGATCAAAGTGGCCTGAAGCATTAAGCTGAAGTACTTGTGCCTTGGTTTGTACCCAAGACTTTATCACAAGGTAGCGGCGCGAACCGGCACTGATCGCGAGTGCGTCCGGGAAGTTGGTGAACAAGATATAGTTGGTCACGTTATCAACTTCACGGTGATCGCGGTACTTCTGATTTATCGATACGTGGTCATCCGCAATCGGCTCTTTAAGCTTATTCTCAACCTCATAGCGTGAGTGTCCTTTCGAGTGGATCTCGTTGAGTACGGCCAACTGTGTGCCATAGGCCCAGTCATTGTAAGCGGAGAAAATCTTCTCTGGATCGACCACCTTCACATGACCATAACCCAGGGCCGACCGAATCAACTTTGCGAGTAGGCCCTTACCATTACCTTCCTGGCCCTGCGAGAGTGGTGCCCACCGGATCTTCTGACCTGGCCTTTGCACCAGCACAGCAATGAATTGTATCAGCATGTCCTGAAGCTCAGGTTCCTTGGCCAGGATGGCAATGTGTGACCTTATAATGTCACCAGCCTTCTTGATGTCTGCCTCATTGGTGGATGCCTCGGGGTGAGTCATCCGGTAAGTATTAACGTAGTTGATGCCATCCTTCTTAACAAAGCTCTCGTCGGGGTTAGCCGGGTCGTAGACATCTGAAAAGACCGTTGGCACTTGCAGGTCATTGAGCACAAAGTCTTGGGGCCGTACAAGTGGCGTGTTCTTAGCACGGATGTTATCAGCCTCTCCAATCTCCTCGAGTTGCTCTTTGGTCGGCAGAAGGTACCGAGCATACAATGAGTCGAAAGCATCTCGGTCCATGGCCTCCCCGGTGCCAACACGGAATAGTTTCTTGGTCTCACCTACAAAGCACAGGCCACGTGCCCAGCTTGGGATTGGTTTGTCCTTTTCCTTTTGATCCTTCTCAGCCTGACGGACCGACGAGTGTTTCTTCTTTAGAGACTTGCGGAGGGTCGTGATTAAAACCTTCTGCTCAAATTTCTGTGAGCCAATCCGGCATATCTGAGACAAAAGCGAGTCCTGCAAAGTTGGCGTCAGGAGGGGACATCCTGCGATCCTGTCCACGCCCTTACCAACCAATGACGCAAATGTTTCAGACTCCTCCAGCCACTTCTGGATGTCCTTAAAGTACCTTTGCTGAATCTCCTCATTGTCCCAACCGAAAGACTTCGCTATTAACAAAGTGGTGCGGATTGTCACGGGCACTCGGTCGCTTGTATTCGCAGCGAAGTACTGCCAACGCTTCTCTACGTCTTCACGGCTTGTATACTTACTGCCCTTAGATGACCACTCGTCGAATGCATCAAAGGCATCCTCGTCACAGTCAACGAACTGGTGCCGCATGCCCATCCCCACTTTCACCCATGACATCATGTCCAGGTCTGGGTCAGTTTGTGAGAGCGCATCCTTAACGTCATCCAAGGTCACTGAGTCAAGCCTAGGCATGAGGAACTCGAGACCTGACAGGTTATCACTGAGTGACTGCTTGCGGCCACCCGACTTCGACACAGTGTCTAGAAGCTCAGTACCAATGAAAGCATCCTCACCCAGCGCGACTCCGGTGTGCCTGTGGGCCAATACAGGGTGGTCGTTCTCAATGTTTGTATCAATAAAGGTGGTGGGCCTGTACATGGCCTGGCTTGGTATGCATGACTCCACCGTGATCTTGCTGATGCCTAGCTTGCCAGCTACCCACGATACAGCACTCTTATACATATCAGGTGAGAAACCATCAGCCTCCACCACAACTCGGATCCTAGGGTTCTCCTGCTTATAAGAAGCCGTCTTGTAGATCGCAAAGTTGTAGTTGCCCAGCATCTCATAGACCACGCCGATGTTCGATATGATCGTGGCGGCATCCTCGTTGTCATCCACATCGATACACACCAGTGAGATCGACTCACAGTTGGCTATTGTCTTTACAGCCTTGTCCTCCTGGTCCGTCTTGAATGCTGCCGGTGTGAAGTACTTCACGCACTTATACTTCTTCTGATCCTCAGGATCCATATTGTGGAATTCCGAATAACTCTTGTTAATCCGCACAGGGTAGTTGATCTGTGTATCAAAAAACTCTTTGAAATCTGTGATGTTCAAACGATAGGCAAACTTGAATGAAGTTCTACCTGGGTCGGCTCCGAAGAATGGATTATTTCCTTTTGGCATTGTTGTTATTTTCTGGGGGTTATTGTTGCGTTGAATTTATTTCAGTAAGTTACCGCATGGTCCACTGATGGTATGCTCAGGTGTCATCTCTAGATTCATATCAAGGTCTATCTCCATGATGTTCGCGGGATGGTAATAAGAGCTCAGGCCATTGCGTGGACGTATCTCATACTCCGGAAATTTGCGGAAGTACAGGACGTATGCTACAAACATTGCCGGAATATACTTGGTGCCATATAAAGATATGAAGCACTGCCTACCTATAATATATCCCGCCTTGGCACCTTCGAGCCTACCCTCTACCGAACGCTTCCAGTATATCTGTGCTTTAGGCATCGGGTTTTGCTTGGTCCATTTCTCACAGTCGAGGCGGAAGTTATGCCTAAAGTCAGCGACCGTAAGGTCATTCATTGGTTTTCTCCGTGTGGAGTTTTTTGGGCGACCAATTTTCTTTGTAGTTAACATAGTGGGGGGTGGTTTATAGACCCATGTTTTAGAGACCGTCAAGCCTTTTAGTTTAAATTTATTTAAACAGAAAGTAGCATTGTTATAGGCTTGAGCTACAAACTGAAAACTGTATATTGGTCGGAATGAAACTCAATGCAGGTCTCAACCCAAAACGATCAAAATTTTGTCAGCTTATAGCAAGCGGGTACTCAGTGCCCGAAGCCTACGCTGAAGCTTACGAGCTTGATGAGAACCAGCCGAGGACCGCCGGTAATAACCTAATGCGTATCGAGTCCATCCAGATGGAGATCAAGCGACTACAGGCAATCACCAGGGATGTAAGCGATCATGAGAACCTACTCACCAGGAATGAGAAGCGCAAATACCTAGCAGGTGTTGTCAGGGCCAATGTTCTCGAGATCGACCCAGACAACCCTGATGACCCGAGTGGGTGGCTTGTGGAGTCTGTAGTACGCCAGTATGATAAAGAGGGGAACCTTGTGCGTACCACTGTCAAATTACCTTCTAAGCTACAGGCCCTAGAGATGGACAACAAGATGACCGGGGAGAACCAGCCGGATGTCATCGAGCACAAGCTTAGCGGTGGCGTGATGCTCATCCCTACAGGAGGTGACACTTTAGACTCTTGGGAGAAGATGGCAATTTCCCAGCAGGGGGGTTTGAAGGATGGGTCGATTGATGTCGAAGCGGATGAGGCGGATGAGGCTGATGATGTAAATGTCGATGGCTAACCTGTTATCTTCATTTTTGCCTTTTAGTCGATTGATTTTCAGGAAAAAAATAGGGTTTTGTGATTTCGTCATTTTTGAAGATATATTTTCCTTTTAGGAAATAAAACCCTTTTAAAAAATTATATCGTGGAAAAAGATGATATAATCTGTCGAAGGTGGCCGCTAAAAAATGGGGGGTCATTTTGGAGGCCACCTTTTAGGTTTTATAAGTATCTGATAATCATTGTGTTGTAGTAGTGGTGGCCTCTCAACCTCTCAAATAGGTCATAAATAGGATATGTGAGTAAAATTAAAAAAGTTAGATAAAAAAATTACACACAGGGGGGGAGAGCTTTTCCCCCCATTTTAGGGGTTGAGAGGACAGAGGTTTGTAACTTGTTAGTTGTGTGGGCTTTATAAACTTGGTATCCTGGCCGCTAAAAAAAGGGGTGTTTTTTGGAGGCCACAACGATTTGGGACCGTCTGGCTTTTGGGACCGTCTGGCATTTGGGACCGTCTGGCATTTGGGACCGTCTGGCTTTTGGAGGCCACAACGATTTGGGACCGTCTGGCTTTTGGGACCGTCTGGCATTTGGGACCGTCTGGCATTTGGGACCGTCTGGCTTTTTGCCGATTTTTTTTACACACACCGGGCCACTCCCCCACCACTCCCCTACCCTACCCTACCCTACTGGATTTTTTTTACAACTTTTTTACATTTACAACTTTTTTACATTTACATTTTTTTTACATTTACAACTTTTTTACATTTACAACTTTTTTACATTTACACTTTTTTACATTTACACTTTTTTTGGCTTCATGCTTTACCCGGTGCCATGCTCTACCCGGTGCCATGCTCTACCCGGTGCCATGCTCTACCCGGTCCCATGCTCTACCCGGTGCCATGCTCTACCCGGTGCCATGCTCTACCCGGTGCCATGCTCTACCCGGTCCCATGCTCTACCCGGTGCCATGCTTTAGACGGTGCCATGCTCTACCCGGTGCCATGCTCTACCCGGTGCACAAAAAAGCGCGGACCTTAAAAAATCCGCGCTTTGTATCAATAAAAAGCCTTTTCTCTTTCGGCCCTATTTAAAAGCCTTATTTCCATTTCATAGATGCATAGATGGAAGCTTTCCGGGTCATCTTTTAACCAATTTAAAAGGTCTTTTTCGCCTTTTTTTGTTTTTAGGATTTGCCTTAACTCTTCCAAAAAAAGCAAATTTGCTTTTTCGGAATCAGGTAAATACTTTTCTATGATCAGCGTTGATAAATAGCTTAGATGTTCCATATTTTTTTTAGTGAATACCAATACCAATAGCAACACCGGCAAAGTCTTTAGAGCCGCAAGCGTGCCGCCCTTGTGGTAAACAATTGCCGCAATTGCCGGGGCAAGCAAAGGCCTTAGTTTGTATCTGTCTCAGCTTTGCTAAAACATCTCGCCGGTATTCTTTAGACCCGGGTTTCGTCTTGTCTTGATATGCTCTTTTTCTTATATGCGCTTTATCGACTTTGACAGCTAAGAAATCACCGCGTACCACCGGCAATTTCAAGAAAGCATATGCAAGGCCCGTGCGTTCGTGTCGACTTCCTGAAGATGCATTTGTCAGGTAATTTGACGGCCATTGATATCCAGTTGCGTCAAGTTTTACGAATTCCATCCAGCTTTTCGAGTAACCGTAAACGTCAAGGTCTGGCCGCGCTTTGCAAAGGTCCATAAACATTTTTAAAGTTTTAACATCTTTAAAGTCACCGTCGACGAATAGGCGAACAGTGCGGCCAGTCTTTAGGCTTAAAAAAGCCTTTTCAATTACTTCGGGATTAAGTCGCATCAACAAACTGTTTTGTAACTGTCTAAAAAATGCCGCTGGATATCGCCATGCCCTAAGAGAATAACAAAACTTGACGCAATCACCTTTACCGGGACAATCAGCCAAAGCTAAAGAAGAGAAAGCCGCAAATGGTAATTTTTTATTACCTTTTTCCGCGAAAATTGAAAAAGGCGGAATTCCTGACAAATCGCCCTCTAAATAGGAAAGCATCTTTTCAGCGTAATATTGCCAGGTTCCCCGCTTTTCTAAAGCTTTGGGCCTTTCATCCAGGCAGTCATTTAAAAGGCTTTTAATTGCCCTTGTGTCGTTTATCGCGTTAACGATTTGCATGCATTGTTTACGATTCATATTTTTTTTGTTTATCTGTTTATGTGTTTATGTGTTTATGTATAAAGTGGAAAACGACTTTTACTTGCCAGCTTTCCACCGTAAGACTTCTTTTTCCTGCCTTTCGTCACTAAGTTTTAATCCGTACAGCGTTGCACCTGCTATAAAAGCTGAAAGCGCAATAATGGAAAACAATTCGAACAGCGTGTATTTATTATTCATAAGCGCACATTTTCGCGGCATTAATTGAATAAAGCAACCTAAAAACGGTTTTTTTTATCACAAACGGGTGCCATGCTTCACCGGGTGCGATGCTTCACCGGGTGCAATGCTTCACCGGGTGCAATGCTTCACCGGGTGCTATGCTTCACCGGGTGCAATGCTTCACCGGGTGCAATGCTTTTACCCGGTGCCATGCTTTACCGGGTGCGATGCTTCACCGGGTGCAATGCTTTTACCCGGTGCCATGCTTTACCGGGTGCGATGCTTCACCGGGTGCCATGCTTTACCGGGTGCGATGCTTCACCGGGTGCACATGCAAGCAACTAATAATTAGACATAATGCACAATGTGCGATTGTCCGTATTTACCTTGATATCAAGACAACTTGCCTTGACTTCAAGACAACTTGCCTTGACTTCAAGACAACTTGCCTTGATATCAAGATAAATAGGTGCTCAAAAGATCATTAGTGAACAGGTGCTCACTAGTGAACAGGGGTGCACCCCCGACCTACCCTGCCGTTCGACGATGTTCCCCCATCTGAAAAAGTCCTGACAATTTTGCAAAAACCGAATTAACCTAAAAACAGTTAAACTTAGACCCCAAAAAATCTGGGGGGAAATTTTCAGAAATCAAGTTTTAACTCTTTTTCGGTTTTGATAAACACAGGATTAAACTTGTGTGAAAACTTAAAAACGGATTAACTCTGCCGGTAATGAAACAGAAAGTCATTTGGTCACCTCTCCCAGGCTCACAGGCACTAGCAATGAATGCGCCGTGCAATCACATCCTATTTGAGGGTACACGTGGCCCCGGTAAGACGGATGCACAGCTTATGAGGTTTCGGCGGTATGTCGGAATGGGATATGGACAAGCTTGGCGTGGTATTATCTTTGATCGGCAGTATAAGTCGCTGGATGACTTGATTGCGAAGTCAAAGCGGTGGTTTCCACAGTTTAATGATGGTGCCAGGTTTCTATCATCACAATCAGCGTTGAAGTGGGTGTGGCCGACTGGGGAAGAGCTGCTATTTCGCCATATGCATGACGAGACCGACTACGATCAGTACCACGGGCACGAGTACCCTTTCATCGGCTGGAATGAGCTGACAAAGTATCCAACCTCGGCTTGCTATGATGTGATGATGTCCACAAACCGTTCTTCGTTTGTTCCCGAGGAGCACACGCCACGAAATTCAAAGACTGGTCAGTACGAAACCCCCAATGGCAAACCGCTCGACCCGATCCCGATGATTGTGTTCTCAACGACCAATCCATTTGGAGCCGGGCACAATTGGGTGAAGCGTAGATTCATCGACCCGGTCCCGGCAGGTGAGGTGAAGAGGATGACAACTGAGATTTTCAACCCTAGGACTCGGAAAAAGGAGAATATCACAAAAACCCAGGTGCGTTTGTTTGGTTCGTACAAAGAGAACCGGTATTTATCGCCTGAGTACGTTGCGGAGTTGGAGAATATCACGGACCAGAATCGTAAACGAGCTTGGCTCGAGGGCGACTGGGATATCACCGCTGGTGGTGCGTTCGATGATGTTTGGAACAGCAATTTGCACATTGTGCCGAGGTTTCAGGTGCCAGGTTCGTGGAGAATATGCCGTTCGATGGACTGGGGCTCGAGTCACCCGTTCTCTGTCGGCTGGTGGGCGATATCGAATGGTGAGGAGGTTGCTATATCTGAGGATAGGACAGTATGTTTTCCAAAGGATTCACTTATCAGAATTGCGGAGCTTTATGGCGCGGATGTGGTGAATGGTGAGCAGTTTGGCCACAACAAAGGCCGTAAGCTTTCAGCACGGAGATTAGCGCAGGAGGTTTTAGAGGTCGAGGAAGAGTTGACCATGCTGGGGTGGATAAAAACTAAACCTGAGCCGGGACCGGCGGATAATCAGATTTACAATGTCAGTGAAGACGAGTCAGGTTCGATTGCTTCGATGATGGAGGATGAGGGAGTTGAATGGACACGATCTGACAAGAAGGCTGGGTCAAGAGCAAATGGTTTTCAGATAATGCGGGATATGATGGAAAGATCGACAGACCGCGAGGGTGCCGGGCTTTACATTATGAACAATTGTGATGCGTTCATAAATACAATCCCAAGCTTGCCAAGAGATGACAAAAAGCTGGACGATGTTGACACCGATGCCGAGGACCACGTTTACGATGAGGCGCGATATATGGTTCTTGACGCGAGGCCGCAATGGGCAAAGTATGTAAATATTCGAATGCCAGTATAACGGCAAGAGGTTTGCCTATATTTAGATTATAAAATTACCAATTTTCCCACATGCCAAATGTAAATTACGTACGCGAAGAAGTTGTCCAGGCCAGGAAGATCTGGCAACTCATTGATGACTGTGTAGCTGGTGAACAGCAAATTAAATCAAAAACACAGGACTACCTACCAATGCCGGTGGCTGAGTCCGATACGGACCAAATGCTATCGCGTTATGCCTCGTACCTGAAAAGGGCGATGTTCTATAATGTGACAGCTCGTACTTTGGACGGGCTTGTTGGGCAGGTATTCTCTAAGGACCAAGAGATTGATCTACCTGAGAATATTGATCGCTACGTGGACAACATCGATGGTGCCGGGACAAGCCTCGAGCAGCAATCAAAACTGGCACTTCAGACAGTTTTGGCAAAAGGCCACGGCGGCCTACTAGCGGACTTCCCAAATAACCAGGGGTTTGTGTCACTTGCTCAAATTGAAAGTAATTTGATCCGCCCAAGGATCCTAAACATTGATCCGGAGGACATAATCAACTGGCGTATGCAGACGGTCGGTGGCGAGTCGCTTCTTTCTTTGCTGGTGATCGAAGAGGAGAAGATCGTTGAGGACGATGGCTTCGAGTTCGATAAAGAGTATCGCTGGCGCGTGTTCCGGTTGATTGACGGTGAGAATGGCTACCAGGTTGAGGTAACCCTTTGGAGAGCCCCTGGCGAAGACTTTGAAACGACTGATGACTTCTATATTGAGGAAGGCCCTTCGATAATGACCGACTACAGCGGTTTGCCGTTGCAGCGGATCCCTTTCGAGTTCATGGGTAGCACAAACAATGAGCCGGTGATTGACAAAGCACCGATGCTCGACTTGGCCAACATGAACATCGCGCACTATCGCAACAGTGCTGATTATGAGGAGAGTTTGTTCTTGGTCGGGCAACCGACTCTGGTCATCTCTGGTCTGACTCAGGATTGGGCGGACAAAAACATCAATGGCAAGGTAATCCTTGGTTCTCGGTCGGCTATCACTCTACCAAAGGATGGACGTGCTGAGATGTTGCAGCCCCACCCCAATGTAATGCCAAAGGAGGGCATGGAGCACAAGGAGCAACAAATGAAGGCGGTCGGTGCTAAACTGATTGAACCCAACTTCTCTAAGGTTACTGCAACCGAGGTCTTGATGGAAGCTGCTTCGGAATCTTCGATTCTGACAAGCACTGCAAACAATGTTTCGGCGGCCTACCGGAAAGTACTTATGAACATGGGAATGTTTATAAGTGAAACAAGTCTCAATGAGATAAACTTCTCATTGAATACTGATTACACGGTAACCAGCATGACAGCCCAGGATCGCCAGCAGTTGGTGGCCGAATGGCAGGGTGGCCTAATCACATGGGATGAAGCTAGAGAGACTCTTCGAACAACTGGTGTTGTAACCGAAGAGAATGAGGCCGCGAGAACCAAGGTAGAAACAATTGATGTTAACTTGATCTAATGCCAAAAAAGGAAGACCGAAAGCCTTTAGAGGAAGCAGCTATACTTGCTCAGGTCACCCTAGAGAGGCTTAAGGCTGGGTTTGCGCTTAAATTTAATAGTGTCTTTGCTAAGGAAGCAACTTTGGTAAGGTCCACTTTAAATGGGCTCAGTTATGATTTAAGTGAGGCAAGTGTTGCACAATCTAAGAAGCTGCTTTCGAAACTTGATAAGTCTATTTCGAAAGAGTTTAAAGTTGCCAACTCGGATCTTAATTCTGAGCTTCAAAGTATATCAGCATTGTATGCCGGGATTGAGGCAAAGGATTTAATAGACTCTGTAACGGGTGATTTAAAACTAAAAACTATAACGGCAAAGCAAGCATTTGCAAAAGCCAAAGTTATGGCCATGGGCCACTCCGGAATATTACTTGAGGACTTTATTAGTTCCTTTGCTGCCACAGAGACCAAGAGGTTAGTAAATACGATTCGTAAGGCTTTCCAAGAAGGTAGAACTAGCCAGCAGACAATAAGAGATGTGGTGGGCACCAAAGCTTCTAACTTCAAGAATGGGATTTTGGAGATATCCCGTAGGAATGCTAAGACCCTGGTATCAACCTCCGTACAGCATGCCGCGAGCGCGGGTAGGATGGCCCTTTGGGAAGCCAACAGTTCTGTGGTTGAAGGGTATGAATGGCTTTCAACATTGGACAGCAGAACAACGGCAACCTGTCGAAGCCTGGATGGTTCAAAATTTGAATTAGGCAAGGGACCGGTACCGCCGATCCATTTGAATTGTAGATCAACAACGGTGGCGGTACTTGGAAGTGAGTTTGATTTTCTTAAAGAAGGTGCCACCAGGTCGTCTGAGTTTGGCCCGGTCAGTGCAAAGAAAACTTATTACTCCTGGTTGAAGGACCAATCTGCTTCTTTTCAAAATGAAGTACTTGGGCCGACGAGGGCTCGTCTTTTCCGGGATGGTGGGTTAACTGCTGAGAAGTTTTCTGAATTAAACTTAGGTAGAACTTTCCAGCCTTTGACCCTTGATGAGATGCGTTTGAAGGATCCAAAAGCATTTGAAAGAGCTGGAATTTAATTTCTTGCATAGAAACCAGTTTTTGTACACTTTTGTCTCGAACCTAGGATTTGTAATCCTAGAAAAGATCAAAACTTATGAAATATAAACTAACATCGGAAGAACACTCGGCCCTAGACGAATCAAACAAGGGTTTTTATTCGGAGCAAAATGATTCATTCATTCTACAAGTCGATGGACTTGAGGACCACTTTGTTTCAAAAGAGAAAAAAGATATTGCTGAGACGCATCGTAAAAATGCCGAAAGTAGACTTCAGGAGGCCGAGGCCCGTGAAGCTAAACTACTAAAGGATATTGAGAAGTCCAAGGGTGGTAAAGATGAGATTGAGTTGATTCGGAATCAACACATCAGCGAACTAGATAAAATTCGAGCTGAGTATCAAGAAAAAGAAAATCTCAGTAAGCAGGAATCATATAAGACTATGGTCGAGCTTGAATCGGAGAAATTTGCCCAGGAGCATTTCATTGTTCCGTCAGCTATTCGCCGTCTTTTTTCCGACCGTCTGGCGGTTGAGGAAGTAAATGGACAGCCGGTAATCCGTACAAAAGAATTGGACGGCACACCCTCTATTAAGTCTGTTGAAGATTTAAAGAAAGAATTTCTTGATAATAAAGAGTTTTCTCCTATTATCAAAGCATCCTTGGGTTCTGGCAGCGGTGCTGAAAAGAGCGAAAAAGGAGGAAATTTCAGCGGTGCTGGGAAGGAAATCGACGTTCTAACTGCAAGTCCAAAAGACTTGGTGAAGGCAATCAGCCAAAGAGCCAAGTAAGTTGGAGTTGTTCTACTTAACAAACAAACCGTAAATTATTATGTCTCTACAAGTATTCAATGAATATCTTAACACATCCCGCACAGAGGTTGTTGCTCAAGCCGTTGACAAGTTCAACGCCGCTTCTAATGGCACAGTTACCCTCTCCGCTGGAGCTAACCAAGGCGACTACAATGTAGAAGCCTTTTATACCGCTATTGGTGACCTAGTTCGCCGCCGTAATCAATATGGTTCGGGTGCAGTTACTGCTTCTGATATTGCACAGCTCAATGAGAGCTCTGTCAAGGTCGGTGCTGGTACTCCTCCAATCAACCACCCACCAAGCTGGTGGACTTGGATGCAGAAGAGCCCAGAAGAAGCTGGTGTTATTCTTGGCCGCCAACTCGGTGTTGCACAGACACAGGACTTGCTTAATACAGCAATCTCCGGTGCCGCTGCCGCTATGCAAGGTGTTGGAGCTGACGTTGTCTATGATGGCAGTGCTGCTGTTGCCTCGTTGTCTAACCTGTCGAAAGCAACAGCACTCTTCGGAGATCGCTCGCAAGCTCTCGGTGGTTGGGTCATGCACAGTAAGGTCTTCCACGATCTTGAGCAAGCTGGCCTTGCTAACTCCTCTCGTTTGTTCACATTCGAGAATGTTACAATCATGCAAGATGCATCTGGCCGTCCGTTCGTGGTAACAGACAGCCCAAGCTTGGTTGTTTCAGCCGCTGGCGTAGAAGATCAGTACCTGACAATGGGTCTCGTACGTGGTGCAGTAAACGTCGAGATGAATGGTGATTTCACCGATAACGTACAAGTTATCAATGGTGATGAAAATCTCCTTCGTACTTACCAAGCTGAGTGGTCTTACAACCTTGGAATCAAGGGTTTCGAGTGGGATCGCACAAACGGTGGTAAGTCACCAAACAACGCTGCAATTGGTACAGCAACAAACTGGGACAAGACCGCGACTGACATCAAGGACACAGCAGGTGTCATGTTGCAGTCTCTGTAGTATCCAGTAAATAAAGTCTTGAAAGACACGAGCCCCACCAGTTATTAATTGGTGGGGCTTTTCTTTACCCAAATACAAAATCAATTATGAAAAAAATAACCAAAAAAATACTATACTTTATCAGCGGTCCAGCTCCAAGCGGTCAGCAGATCAAACAAGCAATGGAAATCGGTGCTTCCTTTAGGAATGCCGCCCTTATAGGTGAAAATGAATCCTTAGAAAAATGCGATGCCGTTTGCGGTGAGGTACCAAAGGAATACCAGGGTTTTCCAATTATTGATCTTAAGACGGAGCCTGAGCCGGAGAAGCTAACTGAAGCGGAAGAATTAAAAAAACTTTTAACAGAAAAAGGGATAGCTTTTAAAAATAACAACTCAGTTAAGACCCTTAAAACGCTTTTAGAGGAAGAGATGTTAGAGCAATCTTAATTGCTTGCCATTCCAGCCTTACTATGTTTCCTTCTTGGTATGGCTATTATAGTTGAAGATGGTACTGGTCTAGCGAATGCTAATTCCTTTGTTACTGTTGCAGAGGCACGAGCCTACGCAACTGACAGAGGAATTACATTGCCAGCGGCTGATGTTGACGTTGAGAAGGCACTCATTAAAGCGGGTGACTATATGTTCCGTTATGAAAAGAACCTGAAGGGTTCGAGAGCGACCACAACACAGCGTCTGCCGTACCCAAGGTACCCGGTTAACGTGTTCGGCACCCTAATCCTAAAGACAGACATACCAAGCCAGCTTAAAGAGGCTCAGATCGAACTCGGCATTGAGTCATCGGCGGGGGTAGCCTTACGACCAAATGGTTCCGGGCGCGAAGTCCTAATGGAGAAGGTTGGGCCAATCAGCACACAGTATTCCGAAACAGGTAGCGGCTCAAATACCCCAACTTTTTACAAGGCTCTTGATCTACTTTCCCCGCTTATGAAATCGGCCAGCGGTTCCTTTATGGAAGTAGTGAGGGGTTAATATGGGTTTTGACTATACTTCTATGCAAGCTACAGCCGAAAGGCTTTTAGCAAACTACGGGGAGCGCATAGAGTTTCGTCTTAATACAGAGGTAGCTTACGACCCTGTATCCGGTATAGAAGAAATTGAGTACACTAAGTCTTACCAGACTGGTGTATCTTTACCATCTGTTGAAAGTGGCCTTAAGTTCTTTGATGAAGCATTTTTAGCGGGATTAGTATTAGGCAGGACAAAGGTTTTCATTGTATCAGGTTTAGGGGAAGGATTTGAGCCAAAAGTTGGTGACCAGATATTCTATGAAGAAAAGCTTTGGGATATTGGTACTGAGGATATAAACACAGGTGTAATGCCTTTAAGCCCAATAGAGGGTTCAAATATAATTTTCACAATCGGTTGTAGATTATCCGGTAGGGACCCGACCGTTGGTACCGCTATAGGGGGTGAAATTGCCCAGGAAGAGCCAGCTACCGGATTTGATTATAATGGTATACAAGCTAGGGCGGAAAGCCTTCTAGCAAACTATGGTGAACCAATACAATTGCGTTTTGGAATAAGGGATGACTATGACCCAATTTTAGGTTCGCAGAATGTTGGCTACTTAAAATCATATAGGACCGGGGTATGTCTACCATCTGTTGAGAGTGGTATGAAGTTCTTTGATGAGGCGTTTATGGCTGGCCTAGTATTAGGCAAGACCAAGGTATTCCTCATTTCAGGGCTGGGCCAGGATTTTGAGCCAAAGATTGGTGGCCAGATATTCTACGGTGGCAAGCTTTGGGATATTGGCACTGAGGATATAAATACGGGGGTCATGCCACTAAGCCCAATTATGGGTTCAAACATAATTTTCACAGTTGGTTGCAGATTGTCCGGTAAAGATCCGGAAGCGGGAACAGACATTGGCTCTTTGTCAGAATTATCTTTCCAAGAAAACAGACTTCGAGTTTTTGTTAATGAAACTTTCCACGCATATTTAAAGGATTTCTAATGCAAAAATTTGATGTACAGATGAGTAAATGGTGTACTAAGTCCACCAAGGAGATTCATGATTTACTATCGGGCGTGATTTTGGAATTGTTTTCGGCCATCATAAAAGACACACCGGTTTTAACAGGTAGGCTGAGAGGTAATTGGATAATATCTTCGATGGCACCTAGGTTTGGCGTTTTAGATGTACTAGACCCGAGCGGGAACAATGCCACGTACAATATTGGGAAATTGGTATCTTCACTCCCCCTTGGTAAAGATGTCGAGGTGTATATGACAAACAGTCTCCCATATGCTTACAAAATTGAATATCTTGGCCACTCTAAGATAAAAGCCCCCGGTGGGATGGTTGTGAAAAATTTCACAAGGATAACACAGTTGTTGAAAGCTAGGACTTCTTAATATTTAATACTTAAGTAATGAGCATATCAAATATCAGAAAAGCCTTTGTAACTGAGGTAAAAAGCACTTTAGATGGTTTGGGGTTTGGTGATAAAATCAAATGGGAAAACCGCGACTTTGACCCAAGTGGTTCGCCTCAGTGGGCTGGCTTTACATTTGTTTCTACAGAACCATTTGTTGTCACGCTTGGGCAGGGGGGCGATGATAGGCTAACCGGGTATGTACAAATTGACCTAAACACTACCCAGGACTCAGGTGACGGTGCTATGGATGTTTGGATTGATGCCTTTAGACAACAGTTCCCGGCGGGAAAACCTTTGACCTTTGGAACTAGTTCTGCTTTAGTCTTGAACACCGGCGTTAATTCAGGGACAATGTTTGACAATTGGTTTAGAAAATCTATAACAATAACATACAGGGCTGATCTGCCCAGGGCTTTAATCTAAAAATAATAAAAATATCATGGCTGATTCATCTCGTCACAATCTATTCTTCGTTCCCGAAACAACTTATGGTGTAACACCATCGGTTGATCCATCGTTTGCCGATGTACGCCACACTGGTACAACCCTGGCAATTACTAAAGAGGCTTTCCAATCCGAGGAGCTACACGCCGACCGACAGATCCGAGACTTCCGACATGGTGTTCGTGCAGTAGCGGGTGATGTAAGTTTTGAACTTTCCTCAAGTTCTTTTGATGATTTGTTAGAGGGCACCTTTATGGGTTCATGGACCGGCGATGTTTTGAAAGCTGGTGTCACTCGTCGATCTTTCAGTCTGCTACGTCAATTTACCGACCTGACAGCTAGTGATAAACCTTTCCATCTTTTTAAAGGTGTTGAGTTTAACACATTTAGTTTGTCGGTACCTGCTTCAGGGATCGTAACTGGTTCGTTTGCTTCCATTGGTCAGAACATGGAAGTCAATTCGGACATGTCAGCCTATGGCACCCCAACTTATGGAACTCCCGAAACCACGGCTCCTTTTGATAGCTTCACTGGTACAATCACGGAGGGTGGCGTTGCAATTGGTATTGTTACTGAGATCTCGTTATCCTTGGAAAATGGTCTGGCACCTCGTAATGTTATTGGTTCGGATGAAACAATTCGCCCAACAATTGGCCGTTCAAACTTGACCGGTAACATGACGGCATATTTTGAGAATTCGGTTCTTCTTGAAAAATTCTTGAATGAGACAGAATCAAGTCTCACGTTTACACTAGCGGATGCTGCTGGTAACTCCCTTCAATTCGAAATCCCGAAGATCGTTTATAATGGTGGCCAGCCTGATGTTTCAGGCCAAGGTGCAATTACATTGTCCCTGCCATTCCAAGCTCTGTATGACAGCATTGATGAGAGTCAAATTGTGATTACCCGTTCATAGAAAAAACCCGATACCCTGCCAGCCAGGTCTACTTAACCCCTCACTGTAAAAAGTGAGGGGTTTTTGTTGACATACATAAACGGTTTTCATTTATTACCAGTATGGAAGAATTTTTTACTAAAGAAGCAGCCAACGAGGGAATAGTAATTCCCCTACACTTGCCAACCGGTGGTAAATCGGAGCACACAATCACCATCTACGGGGTTGACTCCGATGAGTTTTACCGTGCTTTGCAAATTGAAAAACGCAAACTATCCGGGATTGAGATCGCGGCAAACAGTCTAGAGGGGGAAGAACGACTTGAATACATTAATGACAAGCAACGCGAGTCTGAGTACGCCGTTTTAGGTCACCTAATTAAAGATTGGACTTTCGAAATGGAATGCACAATGGAGAATAAAATCCACTTTGTGAAGAATGCCCCCCAGATTGGGGACCAGATCAATAACATTTCTGGGGACAGGAAACTTTTTTTAGCTCTAGGGCAAGAGAGTTAGAGAATTTTGCTCAGTCAGAATTTGATCTTTCTTCGCCCCTCGAGGGTTCCAGTTGTTCAAAAAGAACACACTTAAATAAAGTTTGGCAGCAGACAGGTAAAAAACCGGATGAGCTTGAGAAAGCTCCCAAGCCTCCCAAAGAGCTCCTCTACATTTGGGATTGGTTCATTGAGCTGATCCAGTTTGGGGAGATAAACTGGCAGACCTTACATGCCTGGGTGGCCATGCGTGGTTTTAAAACCAATGCCTTCGAAACAGAGTTGCTTTTAACCCTAAATAGGCTTTATATTAATCGCAACCATGGCAACAGATGTAACACAACTACTAATAAAGGTAAATAGTAACCAGGTTGGTACGGCAAGCAACCGTGTTGACCGATTGGGTAGAAGTTCCCGTAAAACAACAAAGGCCACCGACGCGCTTACAAGGGCCTTTATGAGATTCGCGGGACCTGTTGCGGTAGGAGCTTTGCTAGTTAAGGTCACGAAGTATGTTATACAGACCGGGATGGCCTTCGAGACTTTTGAGAAGCAGCTATATGCGGTAACCGGTACCGCAAGACTCGCAACGGCGGAACTGGATTATCTGGCTGATGTTGCGGACAGAAATGCCGTAAAACTAACCAGCTCAATTAAACCATACGTCCGTATGAAAGAGTCGATGAGGAGGCTCGGGCTTGAAGCGCAAACCACAAAAAATATTTTTGAGGGGGTCTCAAATGCGGCCGCAACTTTTGGCTTAACCGCACATGAGGTTAACGGTGTACTTGTTGCTTTTACACAAGTTGCTTCGAAAGGGAAAGTACAGGCGGAGGAGCTGAGAAACCAAATTGCCGAGCGTATACCAGGTGCTTTAGCTTTAGCAGAACAAGCTGCGGGTGTTACAAATGAAGAGCTACAGAAAATGTTGGAGACTGGTCAATTACTGGCCAAAGACTTTCTTCCCGCGTTCGGGGCGTTAATGAAACAGGAATTTGGTGGTAATTTAGAGCGCAAAACAGATACACTTGCGGCCTCGGCAATAAGGGCGGGAAATGCATTTGATATTTTGGCCAAAGAGATTTTTGAATTTTCTGCCGATACAATTGGCCAATTTGTATCAATAAAGTATATCATAGACACAATCGCATCCGGGGCTAATAGCATTAGTGACGCGATAAGATTTCTTAAAGATAGTTACGAGGCCGAGGCATTCGTTAGGATAGCCGAGGACATGGGCAACGCAAATGCAAATATTTTAATATTTGGTGACCGTCTAAAGTTGATGAATGAAAGAAAGTTTGATGCTTTGATAAAAGAATTTGAGGAGCTTACAAAATCAATGGATCATGATGCTTTTGCGACCAGTTTAATGAAAGTTGAGTTTCAGATTTATGAAAATGAAAAAGCGTTGAGGCTTCTGAATAATACGACCAGAGATCTTACTCAAAAAGAAGAGCGCGAGATAATATACCTAGAGCAAAGAAATAAATATCTCAGAGAGTATGTAATCCAATTGGAAGCAATCGCGGCACAAAAAAAAGATGAGGCTGAAGCAGGAGCTATAGACATTGGTGAAACATCTTCGGTTGAAAAATCCCCAGCACTAATACGCCTTGAAAAGTATCTAAACGCCCAGTGGGAGGCTCGCGATGCTGCCTTTGTTGAGGAAGAACTTCAAATACAAGACAAACAGGCGAGGGAACTTGAGCTACTTAAAAAATCCTATGAGGACAAGATGCTTTTGGATTCGGAATACAATGACCTTAAAAAGAAGTCCGCCGTGAAATTAGATAAAGACATGACGGACCTAGCCAGAAGAGAGGCATTGTCTTCCCAAAGGCAACAGTTACAAAACTACAACCAACTCCTTGGCATGACTGGTGATATAACCGCTCAATTGCAGGGTATGGCAGAGGAGGGTTCGTCAGCCCAGAAGGCTTTGTTCTATGCTTCCAAAGGCATAGCAATCGCCCAGGCAATTATTAATACTGAGCTTGCTGCCACAAGGGCGATGGCTGAGGGAGGGCTAATCCTAGGCATACCAATGGCAACTGCAATCAGGGCTTTAGGTTACACCTCGGTTGGGTTGATGATGGGGCAAACAATTGCCCAGGGTTCATCCGGGAGTTTCGCCGAGGGTGGCATCGTTCCCGGTGGTAGCTTCAACAGTGACAATGTTACCGCCAGCGTTAACTCAGGTGAGATGATCCTGAACTTTGCCCAACAGAAGGAGCTTTTGGATGTGGCCAAGGGTAATGGCCGCTCTTCCGGGGGTGGTGTAAGTGTAAATGTCATAAACAATTCTGGATCTGAAATTGATGTACAAGAGAGTGAGGATAGAAATGGCGAGAAGATGATCGAGATTATTGTATCCAAAGTCGAAAAGAATATGACCAGTAAAGTTCAACAGGGTGGAAATATGTTCAGCAAATCTTTTGAGGGTACTTATGGGTTAAAGAGAGGTAACTCATAATGGCACCACAATGGCCAACATCTATCCCCCCAATTTCTAGTAAGATTTCTGTTAAGGTAAGCACCAACGTTGCCAGAACAAAAATTAAAAACAGTCTGCCTAGGCAAAGGAATCGATTTAAGAATCAAGTTTCTGTGTACAATGTGTCCTGGCTGCTTACAGATGCTGAGTTAAATACCTTCGAAACTTTTCACCGGGTCAATTTAAACAATGGTAATCAATGGTTTGAAATTGATTTACCGGTTACCCAGGGCTTCCAAACAGCACTTGCTAGATTTGTTAAAGGTGAGTATAAGAGTTCAAACAAAGGGGTTTTAAACTGGTCTGTAAGTGCTTCACTTGAAATTGAAAACAGCTACGGGTATACTTCTTACCCATAAAATTAAAAAATAATGCCAGTACAATTCCCAGTCAGCCTCCCAAGGGTCTCAAATAAACTCAGTCTGGGTTTGAAGGATGCAACAATTCGTCAAGTTTTTGACACGGGTAGGTCCCGGCAAAGGTCCAGGTTCGAAAGTAAGAACACCTTTTACAGTGTGAGCTGGGTGTTTACTGATGACGAGTACTCAACATTTGACGCTTTCCACAGGTTGGCGATAAACAATGGTAATGACTTCTTTGATATCGAGTTACCAACGGGGTCCGGTGTGGAAGTAGTCACGGCGCGTATAGTGGAGGGTGAGTACAAAGCGAAAGCCAAAGGTAATTTCAATTGGGTCATAACCTCACAGCTTGAGGTTTTAGGCGTATTGTAGGCCCTATATCAATTGACAAGAACCAATTTTAAATATCAAATAAACAAACCATGTCTTTAGCAACTGAACTACAAGCAATAATTGACAAAATATCTGAGGACGAGATTCTTCTATATACGTTTGTAAATGGTGATATTAACACTGTAGTCAACGGTGCCGGTGGCCCTTACCCGTCACTTGCTAAACTTACAAGTGACCTTTCTACTGCTTACACCAAGCAGGAGGTGGATGACTTCCTGGCGTTAAAAGCAACACTTGAATCCCCAGCTTTGACTGGAAACCCAACCGCCCCAACACAGAGTCCCCTTGATAACTCAACAAAAATTGCAACAACAGCTTATGTTGACTCTTCAGTAGGGCCAAGCGATAAGGGTTTTTTCCTAACAGAGGCCGCATTGGTGGCCGAGTACCCAACAGGTCAAGATGGATGGTACGCCGTTGTTGGCGAAACCGACACCGTGTGGACTTGGGATTCTGACACAACGGCTTGGAAAAATACCGATACAAATTCACAGGGAACTGTCACTTCCATTGGCATCACTGATGGGAACGGTATTACATCAAGCGGGGGACCAGTTACACTTTCCGGTGATATCACTGTCGGACTTGATACCGCAACACAATCAACACTTGCAAGTGTCGCAGACAAGGCCCCAATTGCCGATCCTACATTTACCGGGACAGCCACAATTCCGACTGCGGATATCACAACTGCCAACACCACAACTGCCAACATCACAACTGGTAACATCACAACTGGTAACATCACAACTGCCAACATCACGACTGCGGATTTCAATGCGGGTGCAACTGGTGGAGAGCTTAGTTGGAACAATCAAGAAAGGACACTGAACCTTGTTACTGGAGCGGACACAACTATTCAGGTTGGTCAAGAAACTGTGATGTATTGCCGAAACAAAACTGGCACTGACATTCTTAATGGGCAAGTTGTAAAAATTGTCGGTGCGCAAGGTGACACTCCAGACATTGAATTGGCAATTGCGTCAAATGCTGAAGAAGCGCACAGAACACTCGGTGTTGCCACTCAAACAATTTCAGCAAACAGTGGCAAAGGATTCATCACTTTAGTGGGTAAGGTTCGCGGCTTAGACCTGCGGCTGTTAAATGGATTTACAGAGGGCGGCTTGGTTTATCTTAGTGACACAACTGCTGGCGCATTAACTCCAATAAAGCCAGAAATTGAAGTTGAAATTGGTCATGCTCTACGCTTGGGGCAAAACAATGGGACGCTTGGTGTTTTCATAAATAATGAAGCATCTGTTTATGAGCTTGAGCAAACCGTGCCGCACAATACGGACTCAGTAATCATCTGCAATCAAGGCGATAATATCCAAGACAAGTATGACGAAGCGGCTTTATTGACGGGCAACACCAAAACGTTAATTGTGATGGCTGGAACTTATGGAAATGTAGAATTTACTGATGATAACTTTTTTCCAGCAGTAAATATTATTGGCATTGGGAATCCAACCCTTGGCTCGATTATTGACAATGCAACTTTTGTTTCAACAAATGCAACATACAGAGATTTTACTTGCAATAGTTTTTTCTTAAATATTGCAGAGGGAAATATTGAAAACATAACAACAACTAGTTCCTTTACTGTCTACGAGGCTCGTGAGGCTGCGACAATTAAAGATATAACGTGCGGCACATTTTTCAAATTAGACATTGGTGGTAATTACGGAACAATTAAAAACGTAACTGCTGCAACTGTTTATGTTGAGGCTAATTATGGAACTGTTGATAATGCAAATGCAACGAATGATTGGTATCATCTTGGCAATGGCAATACTGGCACAATTAAAAACTGTTCTGGCAACCCGTTTCTAGAAGATTTATACAATGACGGAATCATCGATAATTGCCACAGCACAGGCACTGCTCCTAGAGCATTTGGCGGTAATGGTGTCTCAGAGAATAACGGCACAATTAAAAACTGCACAGCAAAAGGAAATGGGTCTTTCGGGCAACAAAATGCACTTGGAGTAACTGAAAATTGCACTGCTGGTCTTTATGCCTTCGCTAGTAATTCAAACAAAATTGTATGGGGTGCGACTAGCGGCGTTTATGGGACATACAAAAATTGCACTGCTGGGTTGCAATCCTTTTTCGCTAGAAATTTTGATGTTAATGTGACGCGAGATATAAACGCAACTTACATTGGTTGCAAAGCTGGGGACAAATCATTTGGCTTTTTAAATTCTAGTTTAAGTTCAACTAGTTTTAAAGGAAAAGCCATTAATTGTGAAGCAGGTATTCAATCATTTGTGGCTGCATTAAATGGGACAGGGACAATTGAAGCTGGTGCAATAATTGAAAACTGCACTGCTGGAGATAACAGCTTTGGTAAATTAAATTCCTCAAATGACGGTGCTATTTTAAGATGCAGAGCTGGACAATTTTCGTTTGCCAATTCTGGAACTGGAGTGGTTCGACTTTGCTTAGATGAAAATTTCAATGAGGTGAACATAGGATAATATGGAAAACAAAATCTTACATTTAAAAGACTCAGTCTGGATGCTATCGCAACCAAGTCCAATGCCTCAAGAGCTAAAGGATTTGATACACGATGAGAATGCTGACGAGCAGGAAAAGCTCACGGCAATTACTGCTTGGAGAGCTAGTCAATATTCTACACCAGACGCAGCAGACGCAGAAGCGGCACAAGCTATTTACGACGAAAAGAAAATGGAGGGTAACAACCTCATTTCTGCAACAGTCTTTCTACCTAGTGGCAACGGCATTATCAATTGCCGCCAGCCCGAAACACTTGAACACTGCCAGATTCGCTTTTAATGAATGATCAAATTCTAGAGAATATTATTTTTAAATCACTCATTGGAATGAGTGGCTTTATAGCTACATTTGAATTGAACCATATAAACGAAATTCTAGGGGCATTGGTGGGATTAGCTACCTTAATATACA
>Ga0209600_1000271_pt1 | contig 42477 bp, 42 predicted proteins | sample COGITO_mtgs_1104_FD_185518 | JGI IMG/M metagenome (GOLD analysis project Ga0209600, IMG submission 185518) | Pelagic marine microbial communities from North Sea - COGITO_mtgs_110421 (SPAdes) (version 2) | ecosystem: Environmental > Aquatic > Marine > Epipelagic ... | reverse complement strand
ACTCCAATATAAAATTTTTAGAAAGTGGTAAAATGAATGCGTTTGGGGTAGGTAAATATAGATTTATTAATAAATATTTAATAAAATGTGATTTTTGTGGTAGGGAACATCTATTGAAATTTAATGATGATTATTCACGATTTATTTCTATTAGGAAAGATGATTTTGAAGTAGTAGTTGGAAATCATTTATAATTTTTAATTTTTCTTGTATTTCTCAATCTTATAGTTTTATTTTTTTTATTATAAGCATACTCAAAATAATTTTCATAATTATTTTTTTTTACTTTTCTAATTGATTTTTTAACTTCTAATTTTAATTCATTAAATTTTAATACTTTCTTATTTAACTTTAATGAATGTTTTATTTGATTAAACCACATTTCAATTGCATTTGTTTTTGGTGTATATGGAACTGTAAATAAATATTTATTATCACTATCTATAATTTCTTGTTTGACTAAATTATTATTGTGTGCTCTTGCATTATCTAAAACAAGTAAATAATTTTTATACTTTTGAAAAATATAGTTTTGTAGAAAATCTACAAATCTTTCTTTTGTTGAACCACCTTTTTCATATAAAATCCACCCTAAACATTTTTTATTAGATATAGCAGATAATAATGTAAATTTCTTGAATACGAAATTATCATTTGTTTTTATGACACATCTTTTACCACTATCGCATCTTGAATATTCCATTATCATTGCTGGACTAATAGATGTTTCATCTATACTAATAATTTTATTTAATGGGTATTTTTTAATCTCTTTATAGAATTGAGTTAATTCTATTTTTTATTGACTGGTTTATTATATTTTGTAGTTGGAAAATGTTCATGCCTTGTTCTTTTTCTTGTTTTATTATTATCTCTTAACACCTTACCTAACCATTGTGGAGTAACATTAAAATCTTTATATTTCTTCTTAATTTGTTTTGATAATTCTAACATAGTAATTTGTTCATTATATTTTAATAATTTTATAGCGTATTCTACTTGTTGTTTTATTATTTTATAAGATATTGGTTTTCTATTATATCGTTTAATAGATTTATCATTATTATATCTTTGAACCCATCTTGATAAAGATTGTTTCTTACAATTAAAAATATTACATACATAATCCATACTTACATCATTATCTAAATAATAATTCACAGCACTAATTTTATAATCTTCACTTTTATGTTTAGACATTATTATATACTATTAAATTATATATTTTGTCCCATTTTAAAGTTTCAAGGGTGTAAAATATTAATTGCTTGATTTTTTTTATAATCTATGAATTTTTTACAATTTTGTCTCATGTTTTCTAATATATTTGGATTTTCATGCAAGTTTGTTAATTGTTCTAATAATTTTGTTTTATATGAATCAGATTCTATATTACCTATATATATACATGTTTGTGCATCTACAAATTTTTGAATAACTGTTTTTTGATTTTCCGCTGTATTTATCATTAATGTTGGTGTTTGCATTAAACATCTTTCATAAGATGTTGTTCCTGGAGCTCCAATTGCTAAATCAGCTTTATATAAAAGTTCTCCAATAAAACCCATTTTATAATATAATTTGAATTTACTTTTATAGTTTTCATTATTTTGAATTTTTTCTTGTATTTGACTAAAATTTTTATTTGAATTTCCAATAATAATATCAAAAAAAAATTTATCTTTTGCGTTTTTATTGTTTTTAATAGATTCCATAAATGTTATACAAACATCAATAATAATGGATGTTATATTATGATAATCAGCACCTCCCATAAAAATATTAATTCTTTTTAATTGTTTTATTTCTTTTTCTTGATTTGAATGTTGTTTTCTTAAATTCAATTGATGAAATAATTGTAAATATTGATAATGAAAAAATATATATATATTTCCTATTAATATTTTACAATCTTTATTCACATTTTCTTTTATTAATTTCAAATCTTTTTTTGATGCTTGTTGATTAACTAAAATATCTGCGTTATGCTTACTATTTATAAAATCAGTAATCACACACATTTTTTTTGTGTAAGGTTTTAATAATTTTTCCCATTTTTCAGTAATTGCATAATGATCAATAATTATCCAATCTAATTTTAAATTATTTTGTTTTATAATTTGAATAGTCTTTTGCGCGTCATCTTCTTCGGATTCTCCTAGCCATGACACATGATTAAAATTTATACTTGTTGGATTATTTGAAAATATTTCAAAGCATGTATATTTATCCTTGACTTTTTCTATTAGATTAAAGGGGTGATTTTTGGAAATAAAATATATTTTATTTTTTAGTTTATAAAGATTAGCTAAGTTTAGCATTCTGAAAATGTGTCCAGTTCCAATAATATCTGATGAATCTACTCGAATTAATATATTCATGATTTATAATTTATTTATATAAATGTATTTATATAAATGTATTTATATAAATGTATTTATATAAATGTATTTATATAAATGTATTTATATAAATGTATTTATATAAATGTATTTATATAAATGTATTTATTTATAAAAATAATCTTATATAAAAAATATTTAATTTTGTAAATATTTAATTTTGTAAATATTTAATTTGTTCTACAACAATAAATAACTAAAAATACTATTAATAATAAAACAATCATTAATATAATATTATTTTTATTAAATTTACTTGAATTACTTGATTGATTTGAAAATTGTTCTGTTGGTTTATTAACAAAATTTAAATTAGATAAGTTTGGTTGTAATGGATCATATGGTTTATTTCTATAAAATACTTGAAATTTTCCTCTTCCTGGACCTCCTTTTTGAAAACATTCTGAAGCATTAGGATTTTTAGTGGCTTTTTGATAATCATTTGATGTATAACATTCTCCTCTTTTAAGTAATCCAAATACTCGGTCTCTATTTCTTTCAGCTTTATTAGCACATTCTTGAAATGTATTTACTTTTCCTCTATTTGTAGTTATAATATTTTTATTATAATCATTTAAATAGCAACCTTGATAATCAAAATTACCTACAGTTGTTGGAGGTTTTAAACATTCATATGTTCTTCCTTCATGACATCCATATACTTTCCAATGATATTGAGCATATTGTATAAGTTTATATAATTTTGGTCTTTCTTTAATTTTTTTTTGATATAATGCTGGCATTTTATATCCTGGTTGAACATCATCCCAATATGTATCAGAACGTGCTATAAGAACATTTTCACCACGTGCACCAGAATTATTTGGTTCATAATGAGGTTTAAAATGTCTATATGACCAATTAGAACCATCTACCCATCTCCATGTTCTAGATGTTCTATCAGTTCTTCTTCTATCTGCGTAATTACTAATATTTGCTTTTAATTTTCTCCATCGTCTTTTAAACCAATTACCACCTCTTTTATAAGAAACAGCATCGCGTTTTCTAATACCACCAATAAAATAACTTCTTCCATCTGTATATCTACTTCCTTTAAGTACTTCATTATAATTACTAAAACATGCTAATTGCCAACCTATTTTTTTTGAATAATTATTATGTTCATACCAATTAGCATTATTTTTATTAAATTTATAAATTTTTTTATAAATTGTTGCTTTTAGAACAGCCCATCTTCTTATATCAGCATATCTTTCTAAATAACAAATAGCTTGAAATTTTGTTAAATTATGAAAACATGCATCATCACTTGGTGGGTCTCCTATTTTTTTAGCTAAATATACATGTACTTTAGGAGCTGTACATGGACCTGCCCATATCCAATTAGCATATTTAGAGAAATTAGCATCAGTGTAAGATCTATCCCAACCATTATTAATTCTTCCATCAAATCTTTTTTTACCATTTTGATTTAAACCAATAATATTTGGTAATACCCAATCGGCTAATGTATAAGTATCAATATATTTTTTAAAATAATTTAAATTAGATAAAGATGTTTTAGCTCTCCAAGTATTATCAGTAACAATAATTGAACCATTTGTTAATTTTATTTGAGCTATTAAACCTCCTGGTCCTCCGCCATTATAACATCTAAATCCAATATTAAAACCTGCGTTTGATTTTGTTGGTAAATTATTGAATGTAAATACACGATTCCATCCAGAACCACTATATGTTTTACCATCAATATACATTTCAAATGAATCATCACATCTTACTTTGATTTCTTCAATAACATAATTACCATCCTCAATAAAAGTAGGATAAACAGTTGAACATTTTTGTCCCTTTGCTCTATGCGGCACACATTCTGTATTATTATTTTCATTGACTAATTTAATTTTATCTTTATAAAAAACAACTGAACCATTTTTTTTATCATTATTAACGCCTTGTTTTATTCTTAATTTAATTCTACCTGCGTTTGATGTATTATGACTTAAAAATAATTCTTGACCATATTTAACAACTTCACCTAATTTATTGTTTTTTGATATAAAATAAAAGTTATTTGGATAATCAGGTTTATCTATAAATATTAATTCAGCATCACTATTTTCCAATATTTTGGTTTTATTGTTATTAAAAATAACCATTTTATCTCCATACACTAAAGGACATTCATCTGGAGCATTTTGAAAACTTTCTATAGTATTTGAATTTTCTAAATAATTTTCACTGTCATTTACAATATTAGTATAAGATTGAAATATATTTTTATTGTATTTATTTATATCATCAGAACTAAATTCAATAGACTCAAAATTATCATCTATTAATTTATTATTCTGAATATTTTGACTATTTTCATTATTTATACTTTTATATTCAGTCATATAAATTTATATTAGAAAAAAAAAAACTACTTATTATTTAACTTTTATTTATTTTTATTTATTTTTATTAAATTCCAATTTAATGGAGTTCCATATTCAATATTTTCTGTTGCCTCTTTTCCTAAAATTTCATCATAATATTTTGTATGTAATCCATTTGATGGTCTTATTGATTTAATATTATTTTGATTAAATAATCCTCCTTTTTTAATATCTTGTACAACAAATAATGATCTTCTGAATTTTTTTGAATTTGTTTCTTTGTTTGTTCCGCTATATTTAATAATCCCTAATGATTTTTCAACAATTCTTACTGAATTTACCATTTTTTTAAATTCTTCTGGAGTTAATGAAAAAGCATCATCTTCAGATTCAGAATTTTCTATTAATTTAAAATGTTTTTCTATTATTCTTCCTCCTAATACTACTGAAGCTATAGGAACTTCTATTCCTAATGTATGGTCTGATAATCCACCAATAACATTAAATGTTTTTGTCATATGTTTAATAGTATTTAAATTAGCATCTTCTGGACATGCTGGATATGCACTTGTACATTTTAACATAGCTATTTGAGTTGTTCCATTATTCCTTAATATTTCTATAGCATCATTTAACTCATTTAATGATGCCATTCCTGATGAAATAATAACTGGTTTCTTTGTTTGTGCAACTCTTTTTAATAATATATGATCAGTTAATTCAAAAGATGCAATTTTATAAGCAGGCATATTTATTGATTCTAAAAAATCAACTGATGTTGTATCAAATGGTGATGAAAATAAATCTAATCCTTTTGAATTTGCGTAATCTTTTAAATCTTTGTGCCATTCCCATGGAGTATATGCTTTTGAATATAATTGATAAAGTGTTTGTCCTTCCCACAAAGAACCTTTTAAACATTCTTTAAATACTGGTTTATTACAATTTAATGTTAATGTATCTGGTGTATATGTTTGAAGTTTTATTGCATCGGCTCCTGCTTCAGCAGCAGCATCAATTAATTTAAATGCATTTTTTTTATTTTGATTGTGATTACATGACATTTCGGCAATAATATAGGTTGAATAATCTTTTCCAATTTTTCGATTGTTTATTACAAATTGATTTTGATGTTGAATATTATTTTTATTCATTTCATATTGATATACATGAATATTTTCATTATTTATAATTATTTTTTCTTTAAATTCAAAATTTGATTTTTTAAAAATTTGAAGTGATGGTGCATTAAAATATTTTATAAGTGCATTTATTTTTTTTATATTTGAATAATTATTTTTAATATATTGAATTGTTTCTTGAATGATTGATACACTTAATTTTTTTCCACGAAATTGCGGATTTATATTTAAAGAAATTTCAATTGTATCATTCATATTTGTTTTATTTGTATTATTTGTATTATTTGTTTTATTTGTATTATTTGTATTATTTGTTTTTTTATTCGTATCATTAAAACCAATAAATGCTATTTTTTCATTGTTTAATGTAGCAAATAATGGATTAATACTATTTTTAAAATAATTATTATGAAAGATATATATAAATTCCTCCCAAGTATATTTTACTGTTCTGAAAGAATTAATTAATGTATGAATGTCATTTCTCCACTCCATAATTAATTTAGCATCTTCGTCGCATTTATTAACTTGAACTAATTTTATCATTTTTATTTTACTATTATATAATTTAAAATTATAAATTTAATTCTAAGTACTATTATTATAAATGATTCCCTATGGAAAGCAAACTATAGGAGATGACGATGTTCAATCTGTTTTAAATGTACTTAAAAAAAATACTTATTTAACAACTGGACCAAAAGTAAATGAATTTGAAGAAAAAGTAAGTGTATATGTTGGCGTTAATTATGGAGTAGCTGTTAATAGCGGAACTGCTGCTTTACATTGTGCTATGTTTGCAGCTGGAATTAGTGTTAATGATGAAGTGATTGTACCAGCAATTAGTTTTGTAGCAAGTGCAAATTGTGTTTTATATATGGGAGGAAAACCGGTTTTTTGTGATATTTGTCCTGAAACTTTAAATATTGATGTTACTAAAATAGAAAGTTTAATCAATGAAAAAACAAAAGCTATTGTTTGTGTAGATATGTGTGGAATGCCATGTGATTATGACAAAATATTGGAATTATGTAGAAAACATAAATTAATTTTGATTGAAGATGCAGCGCATTCGATGGGTGGAAAATATAAAGGACAAAAAGTTGGTTCTATTGCGGATATTAGTTGCTTTTCTTTTCATCCTGTGAAAAATATAACAACATGTGAAGGTGGAATGATGGTTACAAATAATGAAACTTATTATAAAAGGGGAAAAAGTTTTAGAAGTCATGGAATCAGTAGAGATTTTATGACAAGGGAAAAAGATAATTCTCATTATTATGAGATGAATGATTTGGGATTTAATTATAGAATACCAGATGTTTTATGTGCTTTGGGAATTAGTCAAATGGATAAATTAAATGATTTTATTTACAAGAGAAATTTTATTGCTGATTTTTATCATGAATATTTTAGAAATAATGAATTTTTTAGATGTTTAGGAAATGGAGGTTTAGAAAAAAAAGATTATTATCATGCTTATCATATTTTTGTAATTGTTTTAGACTTACATAAATTAAATAAAGTAAGCAAAACAAGAGATACTATATTTAAAGAATTAAAAGAAAAAGGTATTGGTGTAAATGTTCATTATATGCCTATTTATTTACACCCTTATTATAAAAGCATTGGTTATGAGAAAGGATTATGTCCTGTATCTGAAAATTTGTATGAAGGATTGATTACTTTACCTATGTTTCCTTTATTAAGTTTATTAGATTTACAATATGTTTGTGAAAATGTTGTTAAAATTATTCAATAAATATCTAAAAAATATTTAATTGTTTTATTTAAACCATCTTCTAATTTTGTACTAGGTGTCCAATCTAAATATTCTTTCGCTTTTGATATATCTGGTTTTCTTTGTCTAGGATCATCATTAGGTAATGGTTCATAAACTATTTTTGATGATGAATAAGGCATTAATGTTAATATTTTTTGGGCTAGTTCATTCATTGTCATTTCATATGGATTTCCAATATTAATAGGTCCATTTGTTTTATTTTGATTCATTAACTTAATTAATGCTTCTACTGTATCATCTACATAGCAAAAACTGCGGGTTTGGTCTCCAGTTCCATAAATAGTAATATCTTGTTGATTAATAGCTTGATTAATAAAATTTGAAACAACACGACCATCATCTTTATCCATATTTGGTCCATATGTATTAAATATTCGTGCGATTCTAATTTGTGTTTGATTCGAACGATTGTATTCCATCATTAATGTTTCTGCAACTCGTTTTCCTTCATCATAACATGAACGTATTCCTATTGGATTAACATTTCCCCAATATTCTTCAACTTGAGGATTAATGGTAGGATCTCCATATATTTCTGAAGTTGATGTTAATAAAATAGTTGCTTTTACACGCTTTGCTATTCCTAATGCATTAAGTGTTCCTAAAATATTTGTTTTAATTGTTTTAATTGGATTGTATTGATATGCTTTTGGTGATGCTGGACATGCTAGATGATAAATTTGGTCAACTTCTAATAATATGGGTTGTGTTATATCATGTCTTATAAATTCAAAATTGGGATGATTTTTAATGGATGTTATGTTTTCCATTTTTCCTGTAAAGTTGTTGTCTAAACAAATAATATAATTACCTTCATTTAATAATCGTTGGCATAGATGACTTCCAATAAATCCTGTTCCTCCTGTTATTAAAATACGCATCTATTATTATTTAGGTTTTATATTTAATTTTTAATTTTTAAACATAATTTATTTTTTATTTTTAAATATTTTTATAAAAATTATTTTATACATTACTTTTTAAGTTCTTCATTTGTACTAATAACACGAGAAAGAACATTATTTTCTGTAGTTTTTGTATAAGTCTTCATGAAATCAAGACCTGAAAAGTCTGTATATAATATAAAAGCCATACTAAAAGCTATAAGCTTATCTTCTGGAATTTTATCAACATTTATTAAAGTTCTTAATGAATCAACAGTTTGTGTGCTATGATTCTTGAGATTTAATAAAAATTCATTTATTTCATTTTTATACTTTTCTAAAATTAGTACAAGATTTAATGTATTATATATTTCATATACCATTTGAGTTTCTGGAGTACCTTTCTGACCAATATTGTATATTAAAGTAAGAAAATCTAAGCTTTCTTTATTTATTTCAACATTAGCTTCATTAATAAGTCTTTCTTTCATACTTTCTTTTTGTTCTTGAATAATGTCCTTGATTTTTTGAATATCACACATATTAGTTATTATATATTAAGTAATAGTAATAATAATAACTGTAATAATTGTAAAAATATAAATTAATTTTTAAAAAAAATCAATTTTTTTTCTTAACATATTATAATGAATAAATACAAATTAATTATTGTATTTGTTGGACTTCCCGCAAGTGGTAAAAGTTATACATCTCATCATTTATGTCAATATTTAAGTTGGTTAGGTTATAAAATTAAAATATTTAATACTGGAAATTATCGTAGATTATTAGGAAATAAAATACATAATGCGGATTTTTTTAATAATAATAATAGTGAAAATCTAAAATTACGAGAAAAATATTTTTATTATTCAATATTTGATTTAAATAGTTATTTACAAGGAAAAGAAGAAGGAGACATTGCTATATTAGATGCTACAAATTCCACGAAAAAAAGACGTGAAAAAATTGTTAGGTTTTTTTCTTTATTTCCATATCAAAAAAATATATTATTTTTAGAAAATATAACAAATGATAGATTAATTATTCAAAAAAATATAGATTTTAAAAAAAATTCACCTGATTACAAAGATTTTACTATAGATTTTATGAAAAATGATTTTGAAAAGAGATTCGATTATTATAAAGACGTTTATGAAGATATTGATGATAATGAAAATTTAAATTATATTAAAATATATAATTGTGGAAAAAAAGTCATGTATAATAATGTATATGGTTTTGTTGAAACATTGATTTTAAATTATTTAATTAATTTTACTGTTTCTACTAAAAAAATATTTATTAGTCGTCATGGACAAAGTTTATATAATTTGGAAAATAGAATTGGTGGAGATTCAAGTATTAGTCAAGAAGGAATAATGTATGCACGAAAATTATATAATTATATTTCTTTGAATTATAAAAAAGATGAAATTATGATTTTTACAAGTAAATTGAAAAGAACAAAAGAAACAGCTCAATTATTTATTGAAAATGGGTTTCATGTAAAACATATGGACATTTTAAATGAAATTAATGGTGGAATTTGTGAAAATATGACTTATGATGAAGTAAAAGAAAAATATCCAGATTTGTATGCTGACCGTAAGAAAAATAAATTTTATTATAAATATCCTGAAGGAGAATCTTATTTTGATTTAATTATTCGATTAAAAGAATTTATATTGGAATTAAATCGAATGAATAAAACTGTTTTGATTATTTCACATAATGCTGTTATTCGTGTATTAATGTCTTATTATTTGAAAATTAGTCATCATGAATTACCATATTTTGATATGCCTTTACATAAATTGTTTTGTATTGAAAATAGCGAAATTAATTATTGTTATGTCAAAAATGAAGTCTTGTAAGCTGAAAGCTTTTCAGCTTGTAAGCTCTTCGGGAGCTTGTAAGCTTTTCAGATTGTAAGCTTTTCAGCTTGTAAGCTTTTCAGCTTGTAAGCCTAAAGTCTTGTAAGCTTTTCAGATTGTAAGCCTAAAGTCTTGTAAGCTCTGATGGAGCTTGTAATCCCGGAAATTTTATTTATAAATTTATTTAATATATTATATAACTTAATTTGATTTTAATTTATTAGCATCTATTTCTTTTTTGATACATTGAAATCCATACGGCATTTCACTTGGAAAGTTCATATTAAAACTTTTAATTGTATTAAAATAAACATTAAAATCTTCAATCTTTAGTAATTTAAAAGATGGTAATATTTTATTTATTTCATGAAAACTATTTGAATAATAGACATTTTGTTGATTATCTATTCTATATGAATGGATTACCATAGAATCGTACCAATATAAAAAATGAATCAAATTTTCAATATTATTTGACTTTTTAACAAAGGTATTAAACTGAATATAATGTATATCTTCTAATTTGTACGGGAAATTTTCATTTACATAAAATTGAAATTTAGTTATATCTTCTTTAATGTTATTTGTTGGATTAAAGCCTGAAATGTTTAATTCTGTCATCTTGATTTATATTTATATTCTTATTGTTAATTTTAAATCAATTTTTTATAAAATGATTGGTGGAATCTAATGCCACACGCAACATGAGTCAAAATACTCATTCAGTTCGTACATAACTAATCCATCTTTAATAGACTTAGTAGAGTCCATGGCTTTTACACCATCAGGGATACATACCGTTATGTGAGGAATCTCATTTGCAAAAATAGGAATATCTTTCATATCTACAGAAATGGCACATGTACCATCTCTATGTTCATGTATATTTTTGATCGTAATTTCTGCTTCTGTGCCTTCTTGGCATGCATGAAAACCTTTCTTCTTGGGCGATGCCTTGTGAAGCTGGGTTACATGATCCAATGTGAAAGTGGATTTCCATGACTGGTTAGGAAGACAAGAATATATTCTCATAAAAAGAAATATCCTATTTTCAGGACTTAAGTCGAACGAGGAATATGTCATTTCAGGATATTTGATTTTTGAAACTTCTGAAGTTCTCACAAGTTTAAGTATATCTGTGACAACATTGGACACGTCAATTCTTAACTTGAAGATTTCATCTTTGTTTCTTTCAATGAAAGAAATCAAAGCTTCTTTTTTAGGTTTCATGTAAATGAAATCGGTTCTCCATCCTTTCTTAACTTCTTTCCTTGTTGTCATCAAAGCATCATACAATTCTTTGAATTCACCCCAAAGAGGTTCTTCATCACCTAGGTCAGTGATTTGAATACCTCCACTATGGGTGTAACTAGAATAGAAGCTTAGGATGATCTCCAAAAAGACATCCAAACCCGCGTTGTAAGGTCCTTCTTCAGGAACTTTAGTGCTTTTTCTTGCAGCAACTCCTGCCATACATACCATTAACGCCTTTTTATCTATTTGCAAAGGTGCTATGGTTACTTTATATCCAGCATTTTTTGCTAGGCATACAAAGTTCTTGTATTGGCTTAGATTTGCGTTGTTTCTGTCTAGGATGATTGATTTTCTTATCCTTAACATGTAGTTGAAGTACGCCAACAGCGACCTCCAATCAGTGTCGAAATCATCACCATTGACGATTACCCAGTCGGTAGAAGCGTCAGTTTCAGTGAGCCTTTTTGATATATGCGATTTACCCGAACCAGGGACACCGCACAATACTACCATTTCTGGTGATTCAATACTTGGTTCCGGTATAGGTTCTGGAAAGTTGTCCATTGTTGTATTGACTTTCCTGAGGAACTCCTCTACATCAAATGGTTCTTCAGAAGCATATATAGATACCAGAATTGCGAGTCTCTCCTCAATGAAAAAATCACCCAAAACTCCATCAAAATTCTTGTAATTGAATATTCTGGTTCTTTCAACCAAGACTTCTGGTGTGCATAAATACCCTGAAGGTAGTTTTTTGTACACATAGAAATAATAGTGAAACTCAAGAATGAGTTTCCAGAGAGATTCTGTGGTCTCGGTTGAGTACTTTTTCTCTATACAATACAGAGAAAACTGCATAGCACAAGCAAACAAATCGCCTGTAAAGTTCTTGAATAGAACCTTAACAAGGTCACGAAAGTCTGTGTAAATCATTTTTCTAAGTGAATGCAAAAGCGCGCACAAACAATCCAACAAGTCAAAAAGTGAATTGTAATAAATTTTCTTTAGGATGTATCAATTTTTTTAAAATTGATTTTATTTTATAAAACTAAATATAAATACACAAGAAATTGAAGTAAATTTGATTAAAATAGTATATTAAAACTTAATTATGTATTTAAATATTCACGATTTTGAAGCTTTTATTGATGATTTTCAAGCCGTTAAAGATGAAATGGTAGTAGATGCTGTTGGATGGAATGGACGTAATATTTCAATTATACCTTTATATAATTTATTATTATCTAATATTTGTCATAAAGCTGAATTAATGAAATTAAAACCGTTTGATGTCATTCAATTTGAAAAAACTAATATTTATGAATCTTATTTAATCGTTCCTTTAAAAGTAAAACAAAAATATGAAGTGTCTTTGACTAATGTTGATAACACTTTAAAAGATTTTCTTTTAAGTTATGGTCTTATTAAATTTGAAGTAACTTCTTCTGACGGAAATGCTTATTTACCTCCTGAAAGCTTAGATATTGTTGAAAAAGGAGTGAATGGTGGTCATACATATTTTAAAGATTTATACAATTGTGATAGATATAACGGAATTATTGTTGATCATTATTTTATTAAAAAAAACTTTACAAAAATGTTTAATAAACTTTTTAACTTTTTTGGAAATATTGATTCTTATGAACAAATAGCATTTTTAAACGGTGTTAATAAAGTAAGTTTAATACTTAATGATGCTGATGAAGAACAAATAAATAGCATGAAAAATGAAAAATGTAAATTATTAATAAAAAATAGTAATCATTTCACAAATATTATTAAAGATGACAATTCATTAAATTATTTAAGAAAAAATAGTTACCCAAATTCATTTAATTTAATTGATTTTAAAAAAAATAATGAACATTATCAAAAAAGTGAATTAAAAAAAACAAATACAAAAAAAGGTGTTAATGATGAAAAACCTAAATCGCCTACTATGAGTGATAGATTTAGAGTATTACATCTTGAACATAAACATAAATCTAATAATTTACAATCAAAGAAAAAAGATGATTTAATTAAAATGATTCATGACAGAGATGAACGATTAAATGAATTGGAAGTACAACTTTTTCATTTGAAAAATGATGTACAAGAATTAAATGACAAATATAAAGCACTTAAAGCGCAAAATAATGACCAAAAAAATCATTTATGTGCTGATACTCATAAGTTTAATCTCTTGTTTTCAAATTTGAAAAAATTAAATGAACAATTTTCTTGTGAATTAAGAAAAGTTGACATGTAATGTAATTGAATTGATTTGAATTGAATTCTAATTTTTATAATTTATAATTTTTAAATAAAATAAAAATAATTTTATTTATTTTTTTGATTTTTTAACTAAAGATTCATTTTTTATTTGTTCTCTTTCTTGTTCAATTGTATTGATAAAAATATAATAGATTAATATTTTAACAGATTGTGTTAAAATAACAATCTCATCATTATATAATTCATTAATAATCATTATTTTTCTAATTTTATTTATTTCATGTAATACATACGTTAATTGATAATTAGCATAATTTAAAGATAAATAATAAATTAAATCCAGAAAAGATGAATCAATATATTCTTTTAATTCATTCTTTTTTTTTATATTTTTAAGAATAGATTTTAATTGTAGTTTTTTTAAATCTTCATAAAATGATTTATTCATAATTTCATCACTGTTCATACTTTTCATTTCATCTTTAAATTTATTTATACATGAACGAACTAATTCATTTAGACTGAAACCATTAATTTTTAAACGTTCTTCAATTGTATTTAAATCAACAATAGGAGTTTGATATTCAAATACATAAACTTCATTTAAATCACTATTTATTCGAGCACACTTTTTTTGATTTATTTTTTCTATTTGTTCAGTTTGTTCAGTTTGTTTTCTTTTTCTTAATTGACAATCCATTTGTATATTCTTGTTTAAGAGTAATTATATTTTAAATATTAAATAAAAATCGATTTTTTTATATATAAATGATATAAAAAAATAGTAATAAATTAATTTATAAAAAATATTAATATGTATAATGATGAAATAAAAAGAATTAATTATTTAAATGCATTAAATGATAAACAAATACTTAAAAATTTAGAAAATGATAATAATCATTTAATAAAATCAAATAATATACAAAAAAGTAATATACAAAAAAGTAATATACAAAAAAGTAATAATTTTATTAAAAACAGAATAAGATATGTAAAAACACCGTATATTATTAGAAGTAAATTATAATTTTACACTAAAAACATTTTTTACTAAAAACATTTTTTACTAAAAACATTTTTTACATTAAAAACATTTTTTACTAAAAACATTTTTTACATTAAAAACATTTTTTACAAATCTTTAATTCGTTTTCATCAATATAAAAAATTTTACATGTACATTCATCTTTTATATCAATGACAACATGATTTAAATCATATTCAATCTTTTCAAAATATTCTGATTGATTAACATAAACTGGTAATATACTTATTTTATTTAACATATTCATTTTATTATGAATAAAATATAGATTTACTATATTTTTTAAGAAAACATCATAAATAAATACAATAAATAATATAATTAATGAATTTTGTAAGAAAATATCAATAGTATTAATAGTATTAATCATAATAAAATATGTACATATATATTTGTTATAGTAAATAATTTTTAAATCAATTTTTTTATTTTTTAATTTATAATTTTATATTTATAAGGTTTAAATTATTTAAAATAATTTCACTTATTAATAATAGTATATTTATGTGTGGAATTATTGGAATTTTGAAAAACACAAAAAATATTGACTTGAATATTTTTGACTTTTTATTAATAAGTTTAACTCAGTTACAAAATCGTGGCTATGATTCATCTGGAATATGCTTGGTAAATTCTGATAAATTTATAATACAAAAATATGCTTCATCTGATACAATAGATTCATTGGAAAAGTTAAAAAATATGAAAGTTGAAGTTGAAGTAGAAGTTGAAGTAGAAGTTGAAGTAGAAGTTGATAATGGTGAAAATGCTAATATGAATATAAATGATGTTGGTATTCATATTGGCATTGGTCATAATAGATGGGCAACACATGGACCCAAGAATGACATTAATTCTCATCCACATATTAGTAATAATGGTAAAATAGTTATTGTACATAATGGAATTATTGAAAATTTTCGTGAATTAAAAAAATTTTTATTGGATAAAGGTTATAAATTTTATTCTGATACAGATACTGAAATTATTGCTAATTTATTGGAATATTATAGTAAATTAGATGAAGATGTTGGAGGAAATTTTATGAATGTGATTCAAAAAACAATTTGTGCATTAAGTGGTACATATGGATTAATTATTTTAAATAAAGATGAAGTTAATAAAATGTATTGTGTGCGTAATGGCAGTCCTTTATTATTAGGTTATAACGATGAATACGCAATGGTAACAAGTGAGCAAAGTGGATTTTGTAATAAAGTAAATACATATATTACTTTACAAAATGACATTATTGCTTGCATATCTTATTTGGATGAAGATGTGGATATGGAATGTGGGGAAAGTAAGATTAATATTACTTATAATAATACATTTGAGTTTGATTTAAAAAATGTGAATAAAATAGATTTTCAAATAAATCCTGAACCATATGAACATTGGACAATAAAAGAAATTTATGAGCAACCTCAAAAAATATTGAACGCTATTAATTTAGGAGGACGAATATTGAATAAAAAAGAAGTTAAATTAGGTGGTCCTGAAAAAAATGTTGATATTTTAATGGAAATAGAGAATATAATATTATTAGGATGCGGTACATCCTATCATTCATGTATGTATGCTAAATATTTTTTTAAAAAAATATGTGACTTTAATATTATTAACATTCATGATGGAGCGGATTTTGAATATTCTGATGTTCCTAAAAAGGGAAAAACTTTATTAGTTTTTGTTAGTCAATCTGGAGAAACAAAGGACTTACATAGATGTATTGAAATAGCTAAAGAAAATAATATATTTACATTAGGAATTGTAAATGTTGTGGATAGTTTAATTGCACGGGAAGTGGATTGTGGTATTTATTGTAATGCGGGAGTTGAAAAAGGTGTTGCTTCAACAAAGGCATTTACTACACAAGTTATTTGTTTGGTTTTATTAGCATGTTGGTTTAGTCAAAAAAGGGGATTACATGAGAAAAATAGAATTCAAATTATAGAAGATTTACAAAATTTGAGTGTTGATTTTCAAAATTGTTTAAATATTGTGAATAATCAAGTACTTAAAAGCGTTGAATATTTAGAATCAATAAATTGTGGGGGAAGAGGATTAAATAATTTATTTATTTTAGGAAAAGATTGCGATGAAAGTATTGCACGTGAAGGTTCTTTAAAAATAAAAGAAATATCTTATATACATAGTGAAGCTTATTCATCGAGTAGTTTAAAACATGGTCCATTTGCTTTATTGGATGAAAGGATGCCTGTTATTTTATTAAATAATAATATTGTTTATGAAGCAAAAGTATTAAATGCGTATGAAGAAATTAGTTCAAGAAAGTCTCCTATTGTATTTATAACAAACAATCGAAAATTAAATTATAAAAATAGTATTTATATACCGGCTAATAAATCATTTGGAAGTTTAATAGGAATTATTCCATTACAGTTAATAGCATATTATTGCTCTATACATAAAGGTATTAATCCTGATAAACCTAAAAATTTGGCTAAAGTTGTTACTGTGGAATAGTTGATTTATAAAAAATTATGGAAAGATTAAGGATATAATCCTTGTCATTGCCATTGTCTAGCTCTATTTGGAAGAGTCTATATTGTTGATTGTTTTCTTCTCTTGTAAGGATCGTATGTATTCATCATCGTCATCATCATCGTCATCATCATCGTATTAATTGTATCCATAGTATTTATCACAAAATTCACCGAAAGTCAAACCATCATCAATTCCACCTAAATACATAGTTTCTATCATTTTTTTTTGATCTTTTGTTAGAGAAGATTTTCTTTTATTCTCAATTTGACTTATTACCTCATTTGAAGTAGGAACACGATAATCACATTCCATTTCATCTTCCCAATCTAAATCTAAATCATATATTATTTTTTCTTGTGCTTTGTTTTTGGCATAAATTGCTTCATCCCATAAGCCTGGATCAAGACGAGGTTTGGTATGAGCGCCTTTATTATTGTCAGACATGTTTTAAAAAGAGTAGAAATAACTTTGTATATAAATAACTTTGAATTATAATATTTTTCTTTAGGATGTATCAATTTTTTTTATAAATTATAAATATAAAACCACTATAAAATGATTTTATTGACATTAATCAATACATTCCTATTCGTGATATTTTTGCAATGAGAAATATCAAGCATATAGACATTTCCCAATGCACTCACGTCACTAATATTTTTGCAACCTGATAAAATAAGAGTGTTGACGTTTCCCAGTGCACTTACATCAGTGATATTATTACATCCTGATAAATTAAGAGTATGGACATTTCCTAGGAAACTCACGTCCTTAATGTTTTGGCAACATGACAAATGAAGAGTATGGACATTTCCTAGTGCTCTTACATCACTGATATTGCTACAACCTGATAAAATAAGCGTATGGACATTTCCAAGATTATTCACATTTGTGATGTTGATGCAACCAGATAGAATAAGTGTATGGACATTTCTCAGGGCACTTACATCAGTGATGTTTTCACACCAAGACAGATGAAGTGTATGGACATCTCCCAGAGCATTCACATCCGTAATATTCTTGCACCAAAACAGATCAAGCTTATGAACACATCCCAGTGCACTCACATCCGTGATGTTTTCACACCAAGATAAAATAAGTGTATGGACACCTCCTAGGACATTCACATCTGTGATTTTCTCACACCTAGACAAGTTAAGCAAGAGTTGTCTAGAAATATTACTGATTCGTTTATTAACATGAGTTCTGAACACATCTGATGTATAATACAAAAGGGAATACTTCTTTCTAAATTTGTAGTAATACAAACGACCCTTCATTTTATGGAAGAATCTATTTGACATAAATAGTAGAACGTCAATTGGATAGAATTCATGAATTAATCGGAAGATATCATCCGGTAAATATATCATCGTATCTTTTGATTTAATATAATAATTTTCAATAATATTTATCAATTTTTATAATATTTTATGGACATAAATCTTTATTACTAAAAATAATAACAAAAATTAAGTAAAAAAACTAATAAACAACAATACAATCTAATTGTATATGTTGTTTTGTTGTTTATTTCCTATGCATACATACTCTCGATTTTTGCTATCACATACTTGTGAATTTCATGTATGTGATTATCTATATTATTGTCTTTACAATAATCATTGATATTGCTATTAATATATGAAATAAAAATTCCATAATCTATATCTTCATTTAGAAAATTCTTTCCAAATTCGAAAAAACAATTTCCATGATAGGAAATATTTTTTGATAAAACTGGCATTTTATATATATTTGAGTACAATTGTATTAATTTGTAATAATTTTTTTTAAATAGCATCAATTTTTTTTATAAAATATATATGTAATAATATATAAAAATATATGAATATAAAATAATAAATTTAAATATAATGTGAAATTTCTTTAGGTATTTTTAATGTTTGTCTAGATATATTTTTCTTTGTACATAAAATGTTCCATAATTTTTCATCTTGATTTTCTATACATTCAACAATAACAGATCTTGGTAAATCATATTCATAATGAGGTATTAATTGTCTATAATAAATATACATTAAATGATGTACATTTCCTATATTTGGATATTCTGTTCTTAATGAATAAAAGTCATTACATTTTACATTTGAATTGAGTTCAATTTGTAAATTATTTTTTGAATTATATATATCATAATAATGTTTTGATGGTGATTTTGAAACATAATCTATAGCACTATCAAAAACCAATAATGAATGCTTTTTTAAATATTTTTTAAATTCTTCTTGAATTGAAATATATTTCAATACATTATTTTGATTTACAATTTCTAATGAATCTGTAATAAATGATTTTACACCAAATTTAATTGTTAATTCTAATTTTAATATTTGAAATTTCAAATAATTCATCTTAGCTGTTAAATCATCTAAATAAATATTAATTATATTTGCTATAATAGCATGATTGAATGTAGTATTTACATAACTTTTTTTAAATCTTTCAATTAATGGGTTATTTCTTTCATTATTTTCATGAATATATTCAACACCAAATTCTCTTTTTAATGGATAAATTGGATAAGAACCACGTATGTCAAAATTAGGCATTTTATTTTTAACATATTCTGTTATTTCTTCTACTTCATTTTCAACTTTTTTAGAATAAAGTTCATATTCATTTAAAAAATTTTCTATATAATTATTGTAAATAGGATGTTTTAATAAATGTTCTATTAAAATATATACATAAAATTTTGTATCACCAACATCAATATGATTTCCATTTAATGTATATATATAAACTAAGTTATTTAAACAATTAATTACTTCTTCATTCATTTCTGTAGTTGTATTATTAATTAATTGAATATAATAATCTTTTTCAAAAATATCTTGCATGTTGTTTTATTATTGTTTTATTATTGTTTTATTATATTCGATTATTTAATTTAAATCAATTTTTTTATAAAAATATTTAATATGATTTTCCTTGACTTAAATTTTGAAAAATTTGTAATCTTTTATAATTTTGTTGTACAATTGGCATTCCTTGACTTAAACTAACAAAAACATGTAAGCGATTAAGTTGCTTTATATACGGATTATATTCTAGTGGTTTAACATTAACTTTAAAATAATTATTTATATTTTTAGGTACATTAATTTTATGTTTATTTAATTTAGGTTTGATTTGTGTATCTTTTTTTTCTATAATATTTTTATTATTTTCTTTACTTTTATCTTTATTCTTATTATTTTCATTATTTCTATTATTTTCATTATTTTCATTATTTTTATGTATATTAGTAGGTGAATATATTTTTTTAAATTTTTTAAAAGTTTTTTTTTCTTTTTTGGAAGACATTAAAAATAAATAATCAAATAATTTATTTAAAAATCAATTTTTAAATTTTTATAAAAAAATGATTTATTTTATATAATAAACTATATTTTAGAAAAGAATTATGATTTACATTTACAAATCAAGCATTAAAAATGATAATACTATTTTTGCTTCATGGAATACTTCTGATAATCCTATTTTTATGAATCAATCAAATAAAAAATTAAAAGTTGCAAATGGTAGAGGAAAATTACATAACGTTGGAATTAAATTTTTTAATTCTGATGTAAATTATGTTATTATTGATGGAATTTTTAAAAATGGAAATGTTCAATATGGAAAAATAACAAATAATAATAATTTTTTTATTTATGAAGGACCTTTTGAGAATAATATTCCAAATGGATTCGGAATTATATTTCATAAATTTAACTATAATAATGTTGATTATTATTGTAAATTTCATGGAAATATAAAAAATTTTTGTGCTCATGGTATTGGTAAATTATATGATATTCATAATAATTTTTTAATGGAAGTTTTATGTGTATATGGACAAATTATTAGAAAAATAGATGAAAATGAAAATATAAATAATGCTATATCATTATTAAGTTTATCTACTTAATTATTTATAAAATTTGAATATATATGACTATAAATAATGTTTATAATTTAAGTATATGTATTTTAGCAGGAGGTCAAGGAAAACGAATGAAATCCGAATTACCAAAAGTATGTGTTTGTTTTAAAGGTATTCCAATGATTGTTCATATACTTATTCAAGCATTAAAATTAAAATCATCAAAAATTATTATAATTACAGGTAAATTTAATGAAATAATTCAAAATACAGTTAAATCATGGTTAAGTAATACTGATTTTGAAAAATTAAGATTTGTTATACAAGAAGAACCATTAGGAACAGGACATGCAGTGAAATGTAGTTTAGATTGTTATTGCGAAAATGAAAATGGATTCTCGAATGGATTCTCGAATGTATTCTCGAATGGATTCTCGAATGGATTCTCGAATGTATTCTCGAATGGATTCTCGAATGTATTCTCGAATGGATTCTCGAATGGATTCTCGAATGTATTCTCGAATGGATTCTCGAATGTATTCTCGAATGGATTCTCGAATGGATTCTCGAATGTATTCTCGAATGGATTCTCGAATGTATTCTCGAATGGATTCTCGAATGTATTAATTTTAAATGGAGATACTCCAAATTTAAGTTTTGAATTATTAAAGAATTTTATTGAATATAAATCAGAGGTGAATAAATTATTAATTAGTGAAGTGGTTGAACCATTTGGTTATGGAAGAATAATAATGAATAATGAAAATGAAATATTAAAAATAGTAGAAGAAAAAGATGCAAATGAAGAAGAAAAAAAAGTAAATAAAATTAACAGTGGAATTTATTTAATAAATAGTGAAAATTTAAAAAAATATATTTTATTAATCAAAAATAATAATAAATCAAATGAATATTATTTAACTGATATTATTGAATTAATGTTAAATGATGACATAAAAACATATGGGTATTTAATTGATAAATCGATGAATAATCAAATTTTAGGGGTAAATAATTTAGAACAATTACAAGAATTAGAAAATTTAAATTGAATTTAAATTTAGATTTAGATTTAGAATTCAATTTGGTAAAAAAAAGAAATATTTTTTTTAATAAATAGTAGTTATATGGCATTAATAAGCTATAATGATTTTGATTTTGATTTTTATCATTATATGAATGATAATTTAGATTTAAATAAAATAAAAAATAAAAAAGATGCTTATGAAGACTATGTGAAAAATGCTAATCAAAGAATTATTAGCTATAATAAAGAAATTTTAGAAAACTTTGATGTTTTAATATATATATTATGTAATAAAGATTTAAAAAGATTAAATATAAATAATTTAAAATATGCTGAATATCATTTTATAAAATATGGATATGAAGAAAGAAGAATTTATAGTTTAGAACAAGTTAAAAAAATATTGGTTGATTTTAATTGGATAGAATACATATATTTAAATAAACATTTATTATTTATTTATAATGATGAAAGAGATTGTATTATTCATTATTTATTGAATAATATGCATTTAAATAAACCTTATAAATGTAGTGAAAATAAAAATATATGCACTGATTTTGACTGGGTGATTTATACAAATTATTATCATGATTTAACTTTTATGAAAAATCATAAAAAAGCTTTTCAACATTATATATATGTTGGAATTGATGAAGGACGTTGTGATTGGATTCATTTAAAAAATATTTTATATACTATTGACATACATTCTTATTTAAAAAATAATTTAGCATTAAATAAATTGTCAAAAATTGAATTAATTCATGATTGGATTAGAAATGATAAAAATGGTAAAATATTAACAATAAAAAATGAAGAAATTAAATTTAATGAAGAATTTGGAATTGCAATTAGTGTTTATAGTGATGTACATACTCCTAAGGAGAGATTATATGCATCTTTTAAATCATTAAATTATTTATTTTTATTGATTAGAAATTGTAATATTTATATTATTATTGATGGGAATATTTTAGAGAACCATTTTCAATTTATCCAAGAATTAAAAAAAAATTATTCAAATTGTTTTATTTATAAAAATGAAAAAAATTATGGAATATCTATTACTAAAAATATATGTATTAAAATATTAGAATCAAATAAGAAAATAAAATATTTTTGTTTATTGGATGATGATATATTTATAAAAAAAAATTTTGTTGATTATACAATTTATATATTGAAAAAATATGATGTTCCAATAGTAACAAATTTTAATAAAGCATTACCTTATTTTGAAAATAGTTTAGAAAATAATTGTTTTATAAAATCTCGATTTTTTTTTGGAAATATATTGGTATTTAGTCGTAAATATTTTAATAAATTTGGATATTTTCAGGATTTTCCATATAAATGGGGAGAAGAACATGTTGAATTTACAAAAAGATATATGAATAAATCTATATATGAAAATTATGCGATTGATTTTAGGAATTATTTAAATGATGAATTTATTATTAATAATGTATGTACGCTTCATTTACATAGTTTAAAAATTGATAATGAAAAGGTGAAATTAAACAAACAAAAATATTATGAATTTATTCAAAATATTGAATATGTAGATTATGATTTTAATAAATATAAAATGAATGAAATTAATTTTTAGTGAAAATAAAAAGATAAAATAAAATAAATAATAATTTTTAAAATATTATTTATTTATATGTGTATTAGCTCAAATAATTATTTTTATATAGATTCTTGTGACAATTCCGAAAAAGTATGGACAAATAGCTTTCGAGGAAATATTGTGAAAAGTGTTTATAATCCTAAAACCAATAAAATTACTCAATATAGTATGCCTTATAATAGAATTAATGAATATATAAATTTTTTTAATCAAGAAGCAAAATATAAAAAAAATAATAATGGGAAAAATAACAATAATTTCAGTTGTAAAATAGTAAATAGAAATTTAGAATTATTAAATAATTTTGATTAAATTTATTAATTTGATTAAATTTATTAATTTTTTATCCTTATAATATAGATTAAATGAAATTTAATTTAATTAAAAATAAATATGAATTAAATAAACATTTTGAAATTAGAAAAAAAATAATTGATTTCTATGATCCTAAAAACAATCAAGATTTTATTTATATTAATAATTTATCTCATATTTATATTAATATGAAATTTTTAAATTGTACATACAATTCAAAAACTGAAAAAATAGTTAATAACTTGCTCGAAAAAGTAAATAAAAATAAAAAAGTAAATTCTAAAGTAAATTCTAATAAAAATATAAATATTAAAAATTCAAAAAATATAAAATTAAAAACTGATATAAATTTTAATACTTTAAAAGTAGCTGAATTAAAGAATTTATTAAAAAAGAAAAAGTTAAGTGTTAGTGGAAAAAAATCAGAATTAGTTCAAAGATTAAAAGCTAATTCACATTAAATTATTTTTTATTTTTTATGATGTTAGAAATATTTTTACCATCAAAACATTGATATCCTAAAATTACATGAACAACTAAATAATAAATTAAATAAAATCCACTAAAGAAAAATGCAAAAATAGTATATAAAGCTCTTGTTGCTGGATTTTCATTGCAGCTACATTGATAGGCTAAATAGGAAGAACCAAATGAAATTAAAAATGCTGCTATTATCCATGAAGTAGGAATTTTTTTTATAAAATAAGTGAAAATATTATTATCAATAAATTCTTGGTTTTCATTTTTATCTGAAAAATTTTCTATAGCTCTAAATGCTGTCATTAATTCAATCATTATATATTATTATAATATAATAAAATTTAATTGATTTTATTTTATAAAATAAAATAAAAAATAAAATAAAAAATAAAATAAAAAATAAAATAAAAAATAAAATAAAAAATAAAATAAAAAATAAAATAAAATTAAATATAATTAATTATTATGAACTATTTAATTAATATTTTAGTATTAATAATTATTTTGATTCTATTTTTTATAATCAATCATTATATTTTATTTGAAAATTTTTCTTCATATGTAAATCCTTTTTTTAAAAATAAATCTTTTTGTACTTTTAATAAAGATTCTAATAAATGTACATGTACATATCAACATGATAAAATGCATATTCCTTATGTAGCTCCTGAAACAGCATGTAATAATAAATGTATAAATGTAAAAAATGCGAATGAATGTATTGGTAAAAATAATGAAATTGATTATTATTGTAAAATAAATGGTAAATGTGTTGAATTTAAAGGGACGAATCAATCAAATTATATAAGTTTAAATAATTGTGGTGTTGATAAATTAAGTAATCAAATTATATTACCTTATACAACAAAAGAAGATTGCGAAGGTTCATTAAATGTTTGTGATTCATTTAATAAATCTGAGTATAGTGAAAGTGAAAAAAAAGAAAAATGTTTAAAAAATACACAATGTGGTTTTTGCGCAAATAAATTTGGTGAAGGAAAATGTGTTCAAGGAACTGCTGAAGGTCCTTTAGATTTAAATAATAATTGCACAGCTAATCCCACAAACAGTCAAAATAAATATTCTTATGGTGATTTTTTATTTTCTGGAATAAAAAAATTTTAATAAAAAATATATATTTGTTTTAATTAGTAGAAATGAATAATTCATCTAAAAATAGTAATATTAATACTAAAAATATGAATTCTAATGGAAGAAATAATGCTAATCCTAATATGAAAAATAATGCTAATCCTAATGGCAGAAATAATAAAAATAATAATTTGAATAACAATAACAATAACAACAATAATAGCAATAACAACAATAATTTGAATAAAAACAATAACAACAATAACAACAATAATTTGAATAAAAACAATAACAATAGCAATAATAACAATAATTTGAATAACAATAACAATAACAATAACAATAACAATAACAATAACAATAACAATAACAATAACAATAACAATAATTTGAATAACAATAATTCTAATAAAAAAGAAAGTAATAATGAAAAATTGAATAAATTTGTTAATTCAAGAAAAGAAGATTTAAAGAAAATAAAGAAATTTTCTGATAATTTCAAAAATAATTTAAATACAATGCCATTAACTTTAAAAGTTTTTAATGTTGTTTTAACAACAATATTAACATTTGTATTTACACAAACAAATTACAATTTAGTTTTATCATTACTATTTGGATTTATTACAACAGTTTTTATTTATTTATATATTGGTTTATTCTTTGCTATGTTATTTTTTGTATTATATTTAGTTTTATTGATTAAAAAATCAAATGAGTATAAATTAACTCAAGGAATAATCATTGAACAAACAAATATTCCTAAAACAACTAATAAAATAGCTTTTCAATGTGATGCATCTGCAACACTTCAAAATAATGTAGTTTCTTATAAGAATTTTAGAAATGAATTAGATAATAGAGATTTTTCGTTATGTGTATATTTATATATTAATGGTTCTAATCCAGTATATAAAAATAATTTTTACAATTATAGATATAAAGATTGGAAATCAGTATTTTATTTTGGAAATAGTGAAATAAAATCAGATTCACTAAATGAAAAAGTGGAAGAAGAAAATGAAGACAGTCATTTACAAAATTTAAATCAAATGCCTGGATTATGGTTAAAACCTTCATTAAATAATTTAGTTTTAGCAATGAAAAATGGAGATATTAATGAAAGAATAGAATTAAATGATTGTCCATTAAATGAATGGTTTTCAATAAGTATATTAATGAATAGTGCTTCTGTTTCTATATATAGAAATTGTAAATTAGAGAAAATTGTTAGTTTAAATAATATTATTCCAGATACATCAGAATATAATTTATTTTTAGCTAATGATGCGGAATTAATTATATATGATGATAATGTTAAAAGAAATGGTTTTGCTGGTCAAATGGCTTATTTTACTTATTATAATTTTATTTTAACACAAGACCAAATCAATAATTATTGTAATAAATATAAAAAATCTTTAGAAAAATATCAAGATAAACAAAATGAAGGAGTTGTATATAATACATCATGTTTAGTAACAGATGGAGATGTAAATTCTTTATAATAAAAAAAAATTATTTTTAAGAATTAATTTCTAACTTAAATATATATATTATGGCTAATAGTTCTAATTCTAATATGAGAAATTCAGCTCCAAGTACTAATACAAATATGAAATCTCCAGGAGGTAAAAATTCTGGAATGTCTGTAGGAAAATTTTTCTTTGCAATTTTTGCTATTATATTTACAATTGTATTATTTTATGTAATTTATATTACAATTGTTTATATTAATAAGAAAAATGCTTCAAATCCAGTAATTATTAATGATGTTATAGATGCTGATGTTGCTAGACCATCATTTTCTTTACCTGAAGTTACTGTTGGATTAAATCAAGCATTTAGTACTTGGATTTATGTTAAAGATTTTAACTACAAATTTGGAGAATATAAAAATATACTATGGAAAGGAAATCCTGGTTCTGGCTCAAATAGCGTTCATAGTCCAAGTATATGGTTATATCCATTAACAAATTCTTTAAAAGTTGTAACTTCTACTCAAGATGTTAGCGGTGTTGAATCATGTGATATTCCAAATATTCCATTAATGACATGGGTCCATATTTGTTATGTATTAAATAATAGAACTGTTGATATTTACATTAATGGTAAATTAGAAAGAAGTTGCGCATTAAGAAATTTACCTGTTATTAATGATAGTCCTGTTTATATAAGTATGGGAAGTCCTAATGCTGGATTTTATGGTAAAATGGGTAAAACTCAATATTTTACAAAAGCATTATTACCAACTGATGTAATGAATTTATATCAACAAGGTCCTTTAGGTTCTACACAATATCAAATACAATTTTTCCAAGATGGTAAATTTATCAGTGTTTCAAATAAATCTAGTTTTGAATCTTAAACATTTTTATTTTTAATATTTTTTTTAAATCAATTATTTCATAAAATATATAGAATTTTATAAAATATTATAAAATTATAAAATATTATAAAATTATAAAATATTATAAAATAATTAAAGTATAATTAAATAAAAAATATGATATATAATTATATATGGCTTCAAATAATACAAACATAAGTATGAATAAATCTAATGTAGGAGCAAAAAGTGGAAATGGAAAAGAAAAAAATATGTTTGGAATGGTTTTAGTAGGAGTTTGTGCTATTGTTATTTTATATTTTATTTATTCTATTATAAAAGGTTATAGAAATTATTCCACTTATAGTCCTTATTTTGTTAGAGATATTATTGCTGGTAATACAGCATTAAAAATAGATGCTTGGAAAATTCCTCAACCAATGGACAATCAATACGGAACAGAATTTAGTTATTCTTTCTGGATTTATGTAAAAGATACTAATTTTGATTCTACTTGTGATTCAGGAAACTTAGGAGCATTTAAACATGTTTTTCATAAAGGAAGTAATGATCATAGCAATAATCATTTACCTTTATTACAAAATGCTGGTGTTTGGTTATATCCTAATACAAACAAATTTCATATAAGATTTAATACTTATCAAAATATTACTGAATCATGTGATGTCGGAAACATTCCTATTAATGCTTGGACCCAAGTAAGTATTTTATTAATTGGTAATTCTGTTGATGTATTTATCAATGGTAATTTAAAAAAGAGACAAAAATTAAGAGGTGTTCCTAAATTAAATTATGAAAATTTATATATTACAAATTGGGGTGGTTTTGATGGTTATTTATGTGGTTTAAGGTACTTTAATTATGCTATACAACCTTTTATGATTGAATACTTATTTAATCAAGGACCTTCTCAAAAATTTGATAATACTTATAAAACTGGTGTTAATAGTCCTGCTCCTGAATTAAGCAGTCAATACTGGATGACAGTTGGTTATCCTAATACTATTGGTGCTCCAGCAGGTTCAGCTCCAAATTAAATATCTTATTTTATTTTTTTAGACTTTAATTTTTAAATTAAAAATATAATCATTATAATTTGTTAAAAATTATAATAATGAAATAAATGTTAAAAAATTATAATAATAAAATAAATGTTAAAAAATTATTTTTAACTTTATTTAAAAGTAATTTATCAATAAAATATAATGATGAAAAAGAATCTTTTAAAAGAAAAGTTTTTCATAGGTAAAAAAGGGTATATAGTAAATAAATCTTTTTTTAATGAAGAAGAATTAAATAAAACAAGAAATGAATTAAATATTACTCCATTTAGTAGTGGAGATTATGGTGGTGAGCCAGAAAGTCCAATAAAAGTATATCGTGAAAATTCTACACACTTATATATTCCGAAATTTTTTGGATTAAATAAATATGGTATTTGTGAAAAAAATATTCCTGAAGGTATTGATATAAATCTAAAATTTAATTTAGAATTACGTAAAGAACAACTTATTCCTGTTGAAAAAACTATGGAATCTTATTATGAAAAAGGTGGTGGTATTTTATCTCTTGGATGTGGTGCTGGTAAAACGATACTTGGTTTATATTTTATCAGTAAATTATCAAAGAAAACACTAATTATTGTTCATAAAGAATTTTTAATGAATCAATGGATAGAGCGAATTCAGTTTGCATTACCTACAGCGCGAATTGGGATTATTCAAGGTTCTAAATGTGAAATTGAAAATAAAGATATAGTTATTGGAATGTTGCAAAGTTTATCATTAAAAGATTTTTCGAAAGACACTTTTGATGATTTTGGGCATGTAATTATAGATGAATGTCATAGAATACCTTCGAAAATATTTATGAGAACATTATTTAAGATTAATTGTAAATATATGCTGGGTTTATCAGCTACACCTAATAGAAAAGATGGATGTACTAAAATATTAAAGTGGTTTATTGGAGATATAGTCTATAACGGTGTAGGTGAAAATAATGATGAAACTAGAAATATAGTAAAAGTAATGAGATATATAATAGAAAGTGAAGATGAAAATTATAATAAAGAATTATTAAATTTTAGAGGTCAAGTACAAATGGCAACAATGGTAAATCAAATAGTAAAATATTTAAGAAGAACTAAAATCATGGTTGTTAAGATTAAAGAAGAATTAGAAGCAAATGAAAATCGACAAATATTAATATTAAGTGATAGAAAACAGCAATTAGAAGATTTTAATAAATTATTAAAGGAATCAGGAATTGAAAGTATTGGTTATTATGTTGGTGGAATGAAGAAAGATGATTTAAAAAAAAGTGAAAGCTGCAGGATTTTATTAGGAACATATCCAATGGCAAACGAAGGATTAGATATTCCTTCTTTAAATGGATTGGTTTTAGCAACACCTAAAAGTGATATTATTCAAACAGTTGGAAGAATATGTAGAATGAAACATGAAAATATTCAACCATTAATTATTGATTTAGTTGATAATTTTTCTATATTTGAAAAACAAGGTAAAAAAAGAATGGACTTATATAAAAAAAATAAATACGAAGTTGAGGATTTAAAATTTGATATGGATAAAAATCAAGTTTTTGAAAGGAAAAAGTACCATTATCATAATATAAATTTAAATTGTGGTACAAAGAAAAATAAATCAGTGGTTGGTGATAAGGATATAAGTGATTATTTGAGTGGAAATAATACTAAAAGTGGAAATACTAAAAAAGATTTATTTAAGATGTTTGATGATGTTTTTTAATTTATTTTTTGATTTATTTATTTTTTAGTTTGAGTTTGGTTTAAGTTTGGTTTCATTATATAAATAAGTTATTAATTATTAACAGTCATATTGGCTGTTCTACAATTTGTTGGATTTGTGTTTGTTGAATCTGCTAAGTCTTCAAATGTTTTCTTAGCTCCATAAATTAATCCTGAAAATATTTGGTCTTTTTTGAAAAAATCATCTAATTGTTTTCTAATATCTTGAGGTGTATATTCTTTTCCACATAAACCTTTTATTTTAATAAAGTCAAGAATTTCTTTTCTTTTGTTATTTAGTACAATTGTTGAACCATCTTCATCTTCTACTGTTGTATAAGTTTGTTTGGATTCAAATAAACTTTTGATTTTATCAAAATAAGATTCCCAAAGTTGATCATCAAAAATATATTTTAAGTAATCATTATGGAAATAACCACAAGCATCTTTTTTATTAGAACATATTTTATGTCCAAAATCATTTTTAGGTCTTATACAATTTAAATTATTGCAGCATGTATTATTACCTTGTGGATCAACTAAACATCTTTCATTTTCTTTAGCACATACACAATTATCTTCTTCTGTGCAGTTAAATATATTTTTATTTGCGGATGATGTTTGATTTGATTGTTGATATGATGTTCCTTGTCCAAATACATTACAGAAATCTTGGGCATTAGAATAAAAATATTCTTGTTGATTTTTGTTATTTTTGTTATTTTTGTTATTTTTGTTATTTTTGTAGTTATTTAAATATTGTTTATTTGATAAAATATAATTAAAATAATAAAATATAATTAAAATTAATAATAAAATAATTAAATTAAATATAAATAATTTATTTTTTAAAAACATATCTAAAATTAATATATATAAAAATTTAATATTATTTTTATATATTATGAATACTAAAGATATGAATACTAAAGAAGATTTAGTAAATATTTATTCATTTGGTATTTTTTTAAACTTACATTTATTTACTTACAAATATATTTTATTTAGTTTTGGATTTTTTGAATCTATTTTTTATTTTATTTTATTTAATTTTTTGATAAGTTATGGTTTTAATTATAGTATGTATGAATTATTATTTAATAAATTATGGACATCTAATTTTAATAATGCGTGTATGCCTTTATTATTAAATTCTGTTGGAAATATAATTGTTTTAAATGTAAATATTAATAAATATGAATTATTTATTAATAAAACTATATTTGACATGATATTTTTATTTTTATTAAATTATTATTTAAGTTATTATTATCCAAATGAATTAACATGTTGTAAAATGTTTCGCTTTAATAGTGCAATATTTTATTTTTTTTTATGGAATTTATGTTGATGATTCCTTTATTTTTTTATTATTTTTGTTCAATTTAAATATTTCTTTAACAAAATTTTCATTAGCAAATGCATTAAATGATAATGGACCTAATAAATTAACAAGTTTATCAAAATCTTTTTTTGAACCTCCTTTTTTGACTTTAGAATCTGAATTAGTTAATAATACTTTTTTTAAGATTAATAATATTCCTGTTGCTATAAAAGCATTTGTTCCTAATGGTGCAATAATTGATTTTAAAATTGAAACTGAACCACCTTCTTGTTTATTTGATTTTTTATTGATTTGAAATCCTTCATATAATTGATTTATAGTTTGACTTAGACCATTTTTTAAACCTAAAGGCTCTAATATTTTATTCATTTGTTCGTATAACGGTGAACCTCCTTTTAATACTTTTTTTGTTTTTGGTTTTTCTACAGCAAAATGATGTAATAATAATAAAGATGCTAATATTAATAAATTACCTCTTCCCAATGGTGCTAATGTTGATATTAAATCAGAACCACCTTTTTTTAATGTAGATTTCATTTTTGTTTTTAATTTAGTATTATCTACATTACCATCAACCATACTATGATGTAAAAATATTAATAATATTAAACTTATTAAACTATTGATAGATAAAGGAACTAATCCTCTACCTACTTGTTGAATAGCGTCAAATTGATTTACTTTCATTTTAGTTGGATTACCTCCTTTTTGTAACATATCATATATTGAGTTTGAGTTTGAGTTTGATTCAAAATCATTTTTTCCACCTTGTTGATGAGATTTACATAATGTTGCTTTAGTATTATTAGGTGAATTATGAATTAATTCTCCATCTATAATAGGAGCATAATTAAAACTATATCTAGACCATCCAACCATCCCATTAATAGATTTATTTACATCAATCGTATATCCGTCACCACCTTTTTGAATATGTTTTTTTAATTGTTCATCAACAAATCCCAATACCATTGCTGGTGGTATATCATTTTGTACTTGTGTATTTGTTGGTTTAAAATCTTTTAAAGAAGTTACTTTATTTATTTCTTTATTAAAGTCAATTACTTTAGCAGTTGATGACATATATATTATAAGTATAAAAATATTAAATAGTTTATTATTTTAAATAAAAAATATTAAAAAATATTAAATAGTTTATTATTTTAAATTCTCATATTATTGTGAATCTAATGTAATCTGAATTTTATTAATAATACTAATATTATCCATACTGTTTGTTTTATTTTTTGGAACCCATTTTTTAAATATTTTATTATATATACATTCAATATATGTAGCATTTTTTTTTTTAATTTTTGTTAATACATTTTCATTAATATTATCAAAATTAATAATTGATTTTAAATAATTTGATGTTTCAATATCTGGTACAGATGCAAATGAATATTTTTCTATATTATTATTCGAACTATAACAATATAATTCATATATATCTGGCATTCTTGTTGGATTAATCATAAAATTACATGTAGTCTTATTTAATAATTTGTTATTTGATTTTTCTGTATTTTCTGTATTTTCTGTATTTTCTGTATTTTCTGTATTTTCTGTATTTTCTGTATCATTAACATTTTCTAATTTTCCAAATAATTTATTTTCTTCATATTCTTCATTGTTTTTATTGTTTGGACTATTATTTGAATATTTAGTATTAATAATTTTATGTTCTTCTTTTATAATTACTTTTTGATTATCAATGGTTATTCCATTATTAAGAATTTTACTATCAGACCTACATTCAGGAAAACTAAATAAATAATTATCTCCAAAATTGTTATTATTTTTAAATAATAATCCTGCGCTTCTATAACTTAATATTTTCATATAATTATCAACTAAATCATTAATTTCATTTATCATAAAATATTTTTTTTTTGATATAAATAATTCTTCATCTGGTTCATAATTATTTTTCAATATTTCTTCAATGTATTTATTTCTTTCTTCAAAAATTGTAGTTATTAATGATTTACCTTTATAATATGGAATATCATTTATTAAAAATATATATTTATTATTATCATTTTTAACCATTTCTCCATCAAATAATGTTCCATTATATAAATCATCAGAAAAATTTATTTTGACTATATTCATAACATTATTTTTTTTATTAATAAATATAGTATAATTTTTATCATTAATATTTGTTAAAAATAAAATATAATTTTTACCAAATGTTTTTAATAATACAAAAAATTTATAGTTTTGTAATGAATCTAAATTTTTTTTATTCAAAAATGAATAATATTTACTTTCTAATTTAAATGTTCCTATATTTGATATTTTTTTATTAACATTATTATATAAACTTGATGAACTTTGTATAAAATTAGATTGTTTTCCAAAAAAAAATGAAGTGGGCATAGCTGTTAATTAATATTAATATTTAATTTTTATATTGATTTTAATTCATATTTTTTTATTTTTTTAAAAAATAATAAAAAATGATTTTTTATTTTTTTATTTTTATTATATACTAATTAAAATATTATTTATTAGCAATACATAACAAAACATGTTAAGAAGAATAAATAATGAATTAAAAAATAATAATTTTTTTAAAGAAGCAATATTTAATGAAGAATCTAAACAACTAACATTTGTATATGGTAAAAATAATAATTATGTATCTATGCTTATTCCGCCGAATTATCCTTTTTATCCACCGAAAAGTTTTAAAGTCAATTATAGACCAATAACTTATTACAGATTGGGAAACAAAGAAAATATATATAAATATTTTAAATTAAATTGTTTATGTTGCTATTCAGTATTATGTTGTTCAAATTGGAGTCCGGGAATAACAATTCAAAAAATAATAAATCAATATGAATTATTAAAAAATATTATTAATTGTTCTATTTTGTTTTTTTATTTAGAAAGAAAAAATAAATTAAATACTGATGTTTTACAAGTAATTGCTTCTTATATTAAATAATAAATAATAAATAATAAAATAAAGTTGTTCACTATTATAAAAATTAAAAATGAATTATTTTTTTTATATTATATTAAAGTAATGGATACTAAAAATAAAGTTATCAAAAAATACATTAATAATATTAAAGAAACATCATATAATTCTGTAATAGGAAAATTAAATAAAAGTATTAAAAAAAAAGGTTTAAGTGTTGATGAAAAAAAAAACACTAAAAATATAATTGTACAATTAAAAAAATGGAAATCTAATGAAATTAAGAAAAATGAAAAGAAATTTAAATCATCATTAAAAGAATTTAAAATAAACTTGGAAAATGATTTTAATATTTCTGTTACAGTTAAAAAATCTAGTAAAACTAAATCAACTAAATCTAAATTACCTAGCACATCTAAAAAATTAAAGAAAATATATATAAATAATAAAAATAGTATAAATAATAAAAAAATAAATAATAAATCAAATATTAAAATTCAGGAATTTACAAATAAAGAAATTATAAATTTAATTAAAAAGAGTTAAATGAATTTTATTTATTTTATGTAAGTTTATACAGGTTTATACAGGTTTATACAGGTTTATACAGGTTTATACAGGTTTATACAGGTTTATACAGGTTTATACAGGTTTATACAGGTTTATACAGGTTTATACAGGTTTATACAGGTTTATATTTACATTTTTTTATTCTTTTTTAACAATTTAATTAATTCATCTTTTAAGATTTTATTTTTAGATTTAATTTTAGAACCTCCTGAAAGAAGTCTATCAAATTTAATTTCATTATAAATATTTTGTATAAATTTATTAAGACATTCAACAAAATCTTCTACTTTTTTTTTATTAATAATATCATTTAATATTTTATCATTTAAATTAGAAGATAATGATAATTTACCATTATTTTCTTTTTTTACTAATTTTATTATATTTGAAGTATTGGATTTAGTTATATTTAAATAAATAGTATCGCTTAATTTAGAATAATCTATTATTAATTCTACTTTTGGATTAGAATTAGAATAAAAATAAGTAGATAAATCTAATTTTATTTTTTCATTATTTTCATCATGTGATGAATGAAATTTTTTATTTGTATTTCTATTTCTATTATATTCAGCACCAAATAAACATTTTTCTAAATCATATTTAATATTAAATCTTAATGAACTATATAATAATATCAATGCAATTTTATCATGAGAATTATTTGAATCTCTATTCAAATTATCAAAAACTATACCTTGACTCTTTAATATTTCTTTTGATTTACTTACAAATTCATCTAATAAATTTAATACTTTTGAAATTAATTTAAAATTTTTATTAAATTCAGATTTATTTATCCTTTTATTTTTTAATTTTATTTTTTGTATTAATGATATTTTCGCAGTTTTCGATGCTTGAGTATTATAACTAATTTTTTCACCATAATAAATAATTTTCATATTACCATCTTCTTTTATTATTAATTTAAAATTTTTTTTGTTTTTATTTTTTTCTTGATTATTATCTTGATTATTATTCTGATTTATATTATCATGTAAATATTCTTTAAAATCTAATATCATATCATTATCTTTTTGACTTAAAAATATTTTTTTTTGTGAATTTTTTTCTAAATGTTTTTGTAAATAATATTTTAAATTTAAATTTAATGAATAATTCATAAAAAATGATATAAATTTCTTCTTTAAAATTGAAGTTAAAAGTTTTTTTTGTTCTAATGTTAGATTATTTAATATTTCTTTGAATTTTTTTTCATCTTCAATTTTATTTCTATAGAGTTTACTTTTAATTTCTTCAAGTTCTTTCAACATTTTTGTTTGCGATGCTTTTTGTAACCCATACATAGTTAAGACCGTACCCTTAATATCCCAAGATGCCCAACTAATAAAAAATAGCAAAAAATAATAACTATAATACCACATTTATATATATAAAATATTAATTTTCTATAAATATAGGTAATATATTTAGTAATTCATTAGAATTTAAAGCATTATTTTCAAAGTATAATTCCATAAATTGACTTGTTTTTTCATTATTTAATGAATCTAATATTTTATTATATAAAATTCTTAATTCTTCATTTGTTTTATTAAATCCCGCATATTTAATGATTAATAAATGGTTTTCAATTAAATATTTTTTTTCTTTTAAATCAATCAATGTATAATTTAATTTATAATTTCCTACTCCATATCCGCGATTAATAAGTATGCACATATCATTGATTCCTTCTTTATTTATATAATTTTTTTTTACTTCATTTTTAAATTTTTTAATAACTAATTCATTATTTTCTATATTTCCACTATAAATTAATAGTGTTTTTGATTCATCTTCCGTTAATATTGATTTATTTTCATTCCAAATAACATTTCCTACATTTATTTTAAAATTTAATTTATTTAAGTTTGTAGAATCTTGTAGAATTTTATTTAATTTTATTATTTTTTCTGGTTCATTAAAAATAATATATGAATTTACATTTAATACAAATAGATTTTGATTTTTTGATTTATTTGGTTTTTGATTGTGAATAGTTAATATAAAAACATCTTGTTTTGTATTTAAAAATTTACTATGCTTAATAAATTTCAAATCTACTATGCTATAATTATTAATTATATACTTTCTAGCATTATCATAATAAATACAATTCATAAAATTATTTGGCAATACAAAACATAATAATCCATTTGGATTTAATTTTTTTAAAGAATCAATTAGAAATAATACAAATATATTTGGACGACCATCAAAATATTTATAATACTTTTCATCTACTTTATTTTTATTTAAAACATAATATGGTGGATTTCCAATAATTAAATCATATTTTTTTATTAATTTATTAGTATTATTAGTATTATTAGTATTATTAGTATTATAATCATTCATTTTAAAAAAATCAAGATGATTTAAATACAATTGATTGTTTTTAATTTTAACATCTTTAATTTTATTATAAATTTCGAGATTATTTTCAATTGCATAAATATTTTTATCTTTAAAATAATCATCTAAACTTAAAACAAATTCACATGAACCACAACAAGGTTCTAATATATCATTAATCAAAATATTATGACTTGTTTCTAATATTTTTATTTTTTGTAGGCATAATTTTACAATATCTTGAGGTGTAAAATAAATTCCATTATTTTTTAGTATATGTATTGGTAAATTTTTTGTTATTTCATAACTTAACAATGAAAATTGTTTATTTTCATTAAGTTCCATCTTAATAAATAATATAAAATTATTTTTAAATAATAAAGTATCTATTTTTTTTAAATTTTTTCAAAAAAAAACCATGTTTTATTATCTTTTTTATTTAATTGATAATATCTTAAAGTAATTTCAATATTATTACATAAAACATCAATTTTAAATTTTTTATTTTTTAAATCATATAAATCTAATTTTTTTCGTATGCTTAATAATTCTGGTTTTTGATAAAAACTACATGCGCGACCTGTATATTGTGCTCTTTTTGAAGCTTCTAATTTTTGAGTTAATATTTTTTCTTCTTTTGTTTTATCAATAATTTTAAATTTTCTTTCATTTTTATTTTTTAAATATTCAGAAACACCATATACTATATTAAAATTTGAATATTTAATAATATTTTTTAAGTGTATTTTTCGAATAACTAATATATTATTTTTGACTTCTTCTGATGCTTTTTGAATATTTATTTTTTTTAAATTTATAGAATTTATTTTTTCTTTTTTATTAATAAAATCAAATACATATATTTCATTGAAACTAATAAAACCAACAAATTTATTTAAATCTATTTTAGATTTTTCATAATCAATATCCTGATAATAATTAATAAATGTATTATTTTTTTTATAATATTCAATTATGTTTTTTAAATATTTTTTATTTTGATTTGATTGATCATCATAATAATTAGTTAATAATTCCTTTATAAATAAATGTTCATTTTTATGAGTTAATAAATCTAATATACAACCAATAACTGCTTCTATATAATTTTTATCTAATTCTATATTTTTATTTGATTTATTTGATTTATTTGATTTATTTGATATTTCCGAATGTATATTTATATTTAATTTTATTTTATTTATTATTTCATCATATATATTTGCATTAATATTAAATATATTTATTTCTTCTTTTTCTGGATAATCATATTTTAATCCTTCAAGAGAAACATATTTAGGTTTTTTACTTAATGGATTTGTTCTATAAATTATAGGTAAATCAGTTCTTTCTAAATCTAATGGTTGATAAATATAATAATCACCACTATAAATGATATAACCTTTTATATCAAATTCATTTAAAATAATTTCATTTTTATTATTTACAAAATCGCCTAATCCATTCATAATAAATTCTTCATTCATTGTTGGATATACTTTTCTTATTTCGTCAATTATATTATCTAAATGATATTCATTATTTTTTCTATACATTTCAATAATTATTTTTTTACATTTTTGTTTATCTGTTTCACCAAATGAATTAAAATTAAATGTATCATTATTAATTGGATATTTTAATTTAGGATTAGGAGTCCAATTACATTTATAATCACAATCATCAAAATAATCACACATTGATGATTTTTTTTTATCTCCAATATTTATATTTAATATTTTTCCGGAAGACGTTATTTGTTTTACATTTTTATTTGTAATAATAACATTATTTTTTTTGAAAAAATTACAATCTACACTTGATTCTTTCATAATTCTATTTATTTTTTTTATTAATATATCTTTATTTTCTGCAATTCTATAATTTCTTAGGTCAATTGATTCTGTTTCGTTTAATTTTGTGCTTTTATGTGAATTCATTAATGCCGCATATTGAAAGATTTCAACATTTCTTTCTTCTGGTAATAAATCTTCATGTGATTTTTTTCGAATAGCCCTACCAATAATTTGTGAATGTTTTGATAAGTTATACCATGGGTCTATAATATGAACTTGTCTAATTCTTTTAAAATCTAATCCTTCACTAACGGCTTTTGTTCCTATAAATATTTTTACTTCTTCTCCATATTTATTATTAGGACTTGAGAATTTATTTAATGCTTCATCTTTCGTAATTTTTATTAACTCTTTAGCATCAGGATAATATAATAAATATTTAGCACGTTTAAAAATATGAAATCCTTTGGCATTTTCATCGTTATGAATATTATCTTTTATATTTTTACTACATAAATAACAAATAGGCTCTCTTTTACCACCTCCTTTTACTTTATTTGGACTATATTCTAATAAATTATCTTCACCTTCAATTCTATCTCTTGTAAATCCATTTTGTTCTAAGACTAATGCTAATGGTAAAACACCTTGATCAACTAAATTTGAATATAAAAATATTAATCCTTTTGATTCTTTGATTTTTTTTATTATAAAATCATATTTTATTGAATAATCTTTTAAATATTTTTCATCGCAAAATGGAGTTTCATTAATTGTATCTTTATCAAAAATAGCATGTTTTTGAAATTGAAATTTAACTTTTTTCTTTGAACCAGCATATTTAATATTTTTATAAAAACCTGCCTTTCCATTATCTTTTGAATAATTTATTGATTCACTTCCGAAATTTCCAATTTGAGATATTTTTTTTTTATCTAAAATTGGATATACAATATTCGATATTTGTGTTAAATCAAAATGATATATATTTTTTTTGTTTAAATCTTTATTATGATTATTGTAATTATTAGAATTATTGTAATTATTAAATTCATTTTCTATATTTTCTTCATTGAAATCTTCTAATTTTTCTCTACTTAATTTTTTATTTTTCTTTTTATCATTATAATAATATATATATGTGTTATTTTGTACATTATTCATTTTTAAAGATATAATTTTTGTATATGTTATTTTTTTTTTATTTAAAGGTTCTCCATTAAAATCATATTTTATATTTGGAATAGTTCCTTCATGAGCATCAATTCTAAATGGAAATATAAATGGTTTTTCTGCTCTAATATAACTAATATATCCTGTTAAATATTTTTTTAATAATTCTTCAGCACCTTTTTTTAATGAATCGTCTTTTATATTGAAAATATCTGCTTTATTAATTTTTTTTCTATTATCATTTTCTAATAGTAAATTTAAATAAAATATAATTTCGTCAGCGCGGTCAAACATTGGTGTAGCACTCATTAATACTAATTTTATATTTTTAGCATACTTTATTATTGATTGTAAAATAGATTGAATGGTTTTTTCTAGTTTTAATTTTTTAGCTGTTTTAATATTTTGAATTTCATCAATTATAATAACTCTGTCGTCAAATTCTTTTGAAATATATTTTTTTATGTCTTCTGTTATATTTTTTTCATTTCCATCCCAATTATTTGTTTTTTTCATAATATCATTCGCAAATTTAATATAACCTGTAAATTCATAATAAGCTTTTATTTTTTTTGAAACTTCTTTCATTCTTTGATTTTTAGTTAAATATATACTTGATGGTCCCAAATCATAAGATTTACCAGTACATTGAAAATTAATATTTTGAAATTGCTTACTTAATTTTTCTTTGGAAAAATCATATATTTCTTTTTTAAAATTATCTTTTAAATTTGATAAAATTAATACTTTTTTATTTATGTTCATCAATGTTTTTTTAAAACCTTCAGCAATAGATATTGCACTGCATGTTTTTCCGACACCTGTTCCATGAAAAATTAATATACCATTGTAAGGAGTTTCAGGATTAATATAATTTTTTAATAATACTTGATGAGAATCTAGTTCAAAATCTTTTATTTTTTTCTTTTTTTTATTTAATTTATTTATTTCTAATAAATTAGAAATTTTATTATTTTTATTTTTATTTTTATATTTTTCATTATATTCTTGATATTCATTTGAATCGAAATCTATGTTATCAGTAATTTCATTTAACCTAAATTCTCTTTTTAAATAAATATCTTCATTAAATTTTGGACTATTAATTTCTGGATAAAACATAAAATTTTCCTCATATTTTAAGGACATCTACTTATTTATTAGAAAAAAATAAAATTAAAAATAATTTATTTAAAATGACAAAATTTTATTATTTTACAAAATTTTATTATTTTACAAAATTTTACAAAATTT
>Ga0209600_1000233_pt1 | contig 45333 bp, 41 predicted proteins | sample COGITO_mtgs_1104_FD_185518 | JGI IMG/M metagenome (GOLD analysis project Ga0209600, IMG submission 185518) | Pelagic marine microbial communities from North Sea - COGITO_mtgs_110421 (SPAdes) (version 2) | ecosystem: Environmental > Aquatic > Marine > Epipelagic ... | reverse complement strand
TTTCTTACTCTCTATCATCTTTATGGCTTACTCTGCTAAGCTTGGAGCTGTCATTTTTATCTTTTTTGATGATATCAGAAGAGTGCTAGGCTTATTCTTTTCTGGTCGAAAAAGGCGTTATGAAAAAAGGGTTGCCTCAGGACAAAAAATGCCGAGGTCTAAGTTTTTGGCTCGAAGTGCTGTGGTCATGGCAACATTACCCATTGTAACCATGAGTTTCGGAATCGTTCGTGGAGCCTATGATTATCGAGTGAGAAGAAAAAGGGTATACCTTCCAAACCTTCCCAAGCAGTTTGAAGGAATAAAAATCGGTCAGCTTTCTGATATTCACAGTGGTAGTTTCTATGATAAGGTAGCCGTAGAAGGTGGGGTAGAAATGTTAATGGCTGAGAAGCCTGACATGATCTTTTTTACGGGCGACTTGGTGAATAACGAGACCAAAGAAATGGCTGATTACTTCAATTTATTCTCCAAAGTAAAGGCTGATCTGGGTGTTTATTCTACGCTCGGAAATCATGACTATGGCGATTACAAGGCTTGGTCTTCTGTTGCAGAGAAGAGTCAAAACCTCAAGGAAATGATCAAAGTGCATGAGCGTATGGGCTGGGATTTATTGATGAATGAGAACAGGTCAATAAAGATCGGAACAGATCAGATTTCAGTCTTAGGGGTTGAGAACTGGGGCACAGGTAGATTTGCAAAATACGGTCAACTTGATCAGACGGCTTTGAATGCCGAAGGTGATGTGAAACTATTGCTTTCGCATGACCCAAGCCACTGGGATGCGCAAGTCAGAGGTCAGCAGCCAGATATTGATATTATGTTTGCTGGGCATACCCACGGTATGCAGTTAGGTGTTGAAATTGGAGACTTCCGATGGAGCCCATCCAAATATATTTATAAGCAATGGGCAGACTTATATCAGGAAAATAATCAGTACCTCTATGTCAATCGTGGCTTTGGTTTCTTGGGCTTCCCAGGCCGTATAGGAATACTTCCAGAGATTACTATTATGGAGCTAACATCTCGCCCCTTGGTATAAGGCGAGTTTACTAGCTTCCAACTTCCAGCTTCTGTCTTCCAACTCCGAACTTCTATCTTCCCACTTCCAACTTCTTTTCATAACTTCAGGTCCAAATTAATCGAACTATGAAAAAACTGGTTATTCTTCTATTGTGCCTAGCCTTTACCGGGCTCAACGCTCAAACAAACCCCAACTGGATACGCTATCAAAGCATTTCTCCTGATGGAAATCAAATTGCCTTCACTTACAAAGGAGACTTATATCGAGTGCCTACTTCTGGTGGTGATGCTACGCAATTGACCTTTCACCAAGCACATGACTATATGCCAGTTTGGAGTAAGGATAGTAAACACCTTGCCTTCGCCTCGGATCGATACGGAAACTTTGACGTGTTCGTAATGGATGCAATGGGCGGTCAGGCCACGCGTTTGACTTTCCACTCGAATGATGAGAATCCTTTTTCGTTCTCAAACGATAACAAGCATGTGATTTTTGGTGCACTAAGACAAGACTTAGCTGAGCACCGCCAATACCCACATGGCTCACAATCCGAATTGTATCAAGTGCCGACTGCAGGAGGTAGAGTTGATCAAGTATTTACCATTCCAGCTGAATATGTTCAGGTGAGCAAAGATGGGCGTTACATGGTCTACCATGATAAAAAGGGTGGTGAGAATGAATTCAGAAAACACCATAAGTCTTCTATAACCAGAGATATCTGGATGTATGACTCAAAAAGTGATGCGCATAAAATGCTCACAAATAGAGAAGTGGAAGATCGTCAGCCAGTTTTCAGTGCGGACGAAAAAAGCCTTTACTACTTAAACGAATCAAGTGGTAGTTACAATGTGTATAAAATGTCTATCGACAATCCATCTGATAGTCAGCAGCTCACCAACTTCAACTTACATCCTGTCCGCTTTTTAAGTTTTGGAAGCGGAACACTCAGCTTTGGGTACGATGGAGAGCTGTATACAATGAAAGAAGGTGGTCAGCCTGAAAAAGTAGCGGTAAACATTAGAACACAAGACAAGGCTAACGCTGACAGTTTTATTTCAATAAATGGTGGCGTTAGAGAGATGGCCATTTCGCCAAATGGAAAAGAGATTGCTTTTGTTGCTAGGGGCGAGGTGTTTGTTACCTCTGTTGATGGATCGTTAACGAAGAGAATTACCAATACACCAGAGCAGGAAAGGTTTGTAACATGGGGTCCAGAAGGTAAGTCTGTGGTCTATGCAAGTGAAAGAGATGGCAAATGGAATATTTATAAATCTAGCAGAGAGCGTGCGGCTCAAGAACCATTCTTCTTCGCTTCTACCTTAGTGAAAGAAGAAGTGGTTTTGAGTAACGAAGAAGATAGCTATATGCCACAGTATTCTCCCAACGGGAAGAAAATGGCATACATCGCTGGCCGTAGAACACTCAGGGTAATGGATATAGCTTCTGGTAACACGGTTGACCTATTAACTCCAGATGATTTGTTCCACATGAGAGATGGGGATAAGTACTTTACCTGGAGTCCTGATAGTAAATGGCTACTTGTCGATTGGAGCCTCAGCTTAAACAATAGCGAAGCTTTGCTAATGGCAGCTGATGGCAGTAACCGTATAAACCTAACGGAAAGTGGTTACTCTGATTCTAGTCCAAAATGGGTGAATGGTGGTAAGCAGATGATTTGGTTTAGCAATCGCAATGGATTGAAGAGCTATGCAACAAGCGGTCAGTCACAAAGAGATGTTTATTCTATGTTCTTTACGCAAGATGGGTGGGATAAATACCAAATGAACAAGGAAGAGTATGCCTTGATGAAAGAAATCGAGAAGGAGCAGAAGAAAGGCGAGAAGAAAGACGAGAGTAAGGATAAAGACAAGAAAGAAGCTGAGAAGGAGGAAGCTGTCAAAGACTTGGTTTTTGACTTTGATGACATGAAAGAACGAAAGGCAAGGTTTACAATTCATTCCTCAAGTCTTGGTGATGCTACCCTTTCGAAGGATGGTGAGCAGCTTTATTACTTAGCCAGTTTTGAGGGAGGCCAAAACCTTTGGACCACAAACCTTAGAACCAAAGAAACTAAAATGACCCTCAAATTGGATGGTGGTTCTGGGTCTTTGCAGTGGGATAAAGAAATGAAAAATCTTTACCTATTGAGTGGAGGACGTATTTCTAAAATCAATGCGGATGCCAGCAAAAGAGAAGCGATAAGCATTAGTGGCGAGATGGAATATGATGCTGTTGCGGAACGAAACTATATGTTTGAGCACGTATGGATCAGAACCAAAAACATATTTTATGAGCCAACATTCCATGGAATTGATTGGAACCTCATGCGCACTGAATACGCTAAGTATTTGCCTTCTATTGGCAATAGCTACGAATTCTCGGAAATGCTTTCAGAAATGTTAGGTGAGTTAAACGTTTCTCATGCAGGATCTAGGTATGGTACTAGTATTCCAAATGCTGATGCTACGGCTTCACTTGGGATTTTCATGGACTACGCGTACAAAGGAGATGGAATTAGAATAGCCGAAGTGTTAAAAGGAGGCCCGCTTGATAAGGCTAAATTTGACATTCAGCCAGGAATGGTCATCGAGAAGATAGATGGTGAATTGGTTACCTCAAGTAGAGATGTTGCCTCGTACTTGAATAGAAAGTCTGGGAAGTTTACGCTACTGGAAGTTACAGGGCCTAAAAAATCTGATAGACAACAAATCACCGTCAAGCCAATTTCTTTGGGTGCAGAGCGTAGCCTTCTTTACAATCGCTTTGTCAAGATTAATGAAAAGGAAGTAGCAGAGAAGTCAAACGGTCAGCTGGGTTATGTCCATATCCCCGGAATGGGTGACGCGCCTTATCGTAGTATCTATGAGGATATAATGGGTAAATACTTCAATATGAAAGGTATTATAGTCGATACTCGTTTCAATGGTGGCGGAGACTTAGTGGCTGATTTGGCCATGTTCTTTACAGGAGAGCCATTCATTACTTACGCTACCGCTGCAAAGGTGGTAGGCGGAGAACCTACCTCGCGCTGGACTAAGCCAACTTTGGCGCTCTTTAATGAAAGCATGTACTCAGATGGTCATTGTTTTGCTCAAGGCTATACAGACCTTAAAATTGGTAAGACCATCGGTATGCCTGTACCAGGCACCTGTAGCTTTGCTGGATGGGAAGGACTACCTGATGGAGGTCGCTGGGGAGTGGTGCCTGTGAGTGCGAAAGATAAGAACGGTAGATGGATGGAGAACCTTCAGACCGAACCTACCATTAAACTCAAGAACATGCCGGGTATTATAGACAAGAATAGAGATCAGCAACTTGAGCGCGCCATCCAAGTGATGCTAAGCGATGTAGGTAACTAAGGGCTCATCTACAAAATAAAGCGCAGTTAAAAAGTGCTAGCGAGCATTCATGATGAATGTTGGCTAGCACTTTTTTGTTTCCTTGTGCTTAACTCTCACACTAAGGCTAAACAACCCTTAATAATTGTTGGCTCATCCAAATTTTTAGGTTCTTTTTCAATAATAATATCAATATCTATGGATAGCCTTTTTGGTGAATCTAGAATTAGCATTAAAGCAGTACCTCCTTTGAAAACAAAATCTAAATTCTGCTTTACCAACCCCTCCAAAAGCATTAGGGCTCTAATAACCTTCTCCACAAGTATTTTATCAGCCTTTCTGTTTGCCGATGATACTTTCGTAATCCAATCAATATGTAATGAGTCTTTACTTATCATTTCAAATTAATGGCAGCAAATCATACATGCTGTCGATATTTAGATGTTTGATTTAAATAATTATCTAATTCCTTTTTTTTCCTTCTTCTACTAGCATAGCGTAACATCTTACTTTCACTAATTGAGTATTTCTCAAATGCCTCATTAAATATCTGATTCATTTCAGATCCTTGCTGAGCATTAAATATTACGGGATCACAGAATATATCAACAAGTAATTTCTCTATTGTAACTGTAGGAAAGCCATTGACAAGTTGAATAGGAGCTTCAGATACCAGTGATTTAACTATACATGGCTCTTTTTCATCAATTATATATCGCCTGATTAGCTGTTCGGAAGGTTCCATGAATACGGAATAGTTTCTATCCTTTAAATAATAGAAAACACTTTCCATTGCATCCTTGTCAACTTCTATTAATTGGTAATATCTTCCAGGTTGGTGAAGCATAAATTCATTAAGCACCGAAGTACTCCAAAGACAAACGGACAAAAAAGGAAAGTCTGACTTGATCTTTTTATAAACGGAGTTTAATTTATTTGATACATCGGGGATGTAAGCAACACCTTTCCCGAGCGAAAACTTTCCTCTACCAACTCTGTTCAATATTCCTTCTTGCATGAGATTGTATATCCTCCAGTTGACAGTAGCCTTTTTCACTTCTGGCTCAAAAGTTCGATAGAATTCCATCAAGTCAGTACTCGAAAACGTCATTTCTAATTGAAATTGATGCTTTAAGTCTTCAATATGAAGTTTGTTCTGTGCGATAGTTCTAAATTTAGTTGATTAAATATACAGAACTATATTATGGCAACAAAGCATTATTGCTGCCGATAATTAGATTATGAGTTTGGGAGGGAGATTTTAGCTTTTTTGGTTTTTTGGGGTGGGTTTGTGTGTTGGCAAAACCAATTGTGCTAAAATGTGCTGTGGGTTTTTCTACGTCACGGCTTGAAACCTAACGTTTGGCTATGCGCATTAGCATCCTGAGGGCGCTATTACACATAAGTGTAGTTGTATACTATTTATTTACTCGAATATAATTAATTAAACATACAGGATTATTATGTTTTGACAACAACTCATGTTTGTCAAATACAGCAAATATCAACTTTTCAATAACGGCCATTCAGTGACTCGGAAAAAAGTAATGATCAATAGATAGAAATAGGTTTTTGAAATAGCGACAGGATCTATTTCATAACTTTTATTAAAACGACATTTCATGGTAATACGGGTGTCAAATGATATCTTTGTCGCATGAACTATAGAAGATTTTTATTCAGCGCAGCTTTGATACTAACGGCTGCAGCCTTTACGCAAGTGAAAGGTCAAGAATTGGGTATTCGTTTCGGTAATGGTACCGTTGGTGATGTAGCAGTAGATGCGGTTTTTTCGCTTGGAGAATTTAGTAGGGTACATGCAAACCTTGCATTTGGAGATGATCAAGTAGGTGTTGACGCTTTGATTGACTTTCTATACAGGCCTTTAGGCCCTGAGAACCTCAATTGGTACGTTGGTGCGGGTCCATATGTGGGTCTAGGGGATGATTTTCAACTTGGAGCCGTTGGTGAGGTAGGTTTAGAGTATCATTTCAATGAGGTGCCGCTTGCCATTGGATTAGACTGGAGACCAGCGTTTCGATTGGTAGATGATACTGACTTTACAGTTGAAGGATTCGGATTTAACCTACGATACGTTTTTTAGACTTACGAATGGTCGAGTTATTCTTTACTCGAAAGAAAACCGATTAGGAAAGTAGTGAAGCCATGCCCTTAGGGTGTGGCTTTTGTTTTACCATTACATGTGGCTGGATGCGGAAGGATATAATCTTGTTAGGCAAACATCCACGCCCAATAGATGAGCCAGAGTTGTATGGGGAGTCTGAGCCAAAGCATAACACGAGGCCAAATTTTCTTGCCTTTATACTTCACGAGCATATCTATGTTTGCAGGAAATACGCCAATCAAAACTGCGATAATGCCCCATGCTCCAATGCTTTGTGTCTCTGGAAACAGCAGTAATACTCCAAAGATGATTTCAAGTGCTCCACTCAGGTAGACTAACTCCAAATGATAGGGGAGATAGCTGGGCATAATTTTTAGATAAGCCTTTGGTTTCCAGAAATGAGGAATTCCGGCAACAATGTACATTACCGCCATGATGTAGAGGGAGTCTTTATCCATTACTATATGTCTTGTAGATCAAATGGAAGTGTTCTAATGCGATTGCCAGTCAGGTTGAAAACTGCATTTGTCAACGCAGGTGCAATAGGTGGTAATCCTGGCTCGCCAACGCCACCTGGCGCTTCATCATTATCTATCAAGTGAACTTGAATATCTCTAGGGGCTTCATTGATCCTAAGCATTCGATAACTATCGAAATTAGCTTGTTGAGCAGCACCATCTTTGAAAGTGATGGCATCTTTTAAGGCAGCGGTTAAGCCAAAAATGATATTGCCTTCGGTCTGTGCGATAACTTGGTCAGAGTTCACATAAATACCACAGTCAACTACAGAAACTACTTTTGGAATAGTAACCTTGCCATTTTCTCTTTTCAAAAAGACGGCATGGGCTACAATTGAACCAAAGCTTTCTACTATGGCAACACCTTTACCTTCATTGGCGCCAAGCTTTTCATTCCAATTAGATTCCTTCTCTAGCCTTTCTAGCACCTTGACAAATCTTGGTTCAGATTTGAGTTTTTCTTTTCTAAATTGTAAGGGGTCTTTTTTCAGCTCTAAGGCAATTTCATCAATAAAGCTTTCATGTGGGAAAGCATTGGTGGAACCAAAAACAGAACGCCACCAATGAATTGGTATTTGGTTTTTGTATTCTGCATATCGCACCGAAAAATCATCAAAATCGTAATGCGTATTGATGGCTTCCATTACTTCGAAGGGTACCCGTCCATTTGAAGGCCTGCCTTGTGTGGTGATGGCTGGGCTCACCATTTTGTGTTGCATGCCAATGCGATCACCAGAATTGAATGACATGGTCATGCGGTGGTGACTGATCTGTCTAAAAGGTCCTTGCAAAGTATCATCTTCTCTTGACCAGATAAGTTTGATTGGCTTTCTCATAGACTTTGAAATCTGGAAGCATTCCTCCAAAGAATCATTCATTGATCTACGACCGAATCCACCGCCTAAGTAGGGCAGGTGTACTTTTATTTTGTCTTCCGCCTCGTTATCTGGAATACCAAGCTCTTTGGCAAACTGGCGTTGTACTTGTGGACTTTGGCTTGGTGCCCATACTTCCACGGTATTATCTTCTCTCACGTGGACAGTAGCATTCATTGGCTCCATGCATGAATGTGCCATATGCGGCAGGCTGTATCCTACACTTTTTACTTTTACGGAACCATCTATTCCTTTTTTACCCTGATTGCTTTCAAAATCACCTTTTTCAAAGTGCTTCATGCCCTCGCCTTGTGCTAACTTGATCATGTCAGCGTTCATGCTCTCAGTAGAAATATTCTTGAACTCAGCGTTGTCCCATTGCACGTTCAACTTTTTTCTGCCTTCAGTTGCCGCATAATAGTTCTCTGCGATTACTGCGATACCGGTATTCTTTTTACCGTAAACAGTTCTGGTTACTTCCATCACCTCTACGACTCCCTTTACTGCTTTTGCTGCATCGGCATCATAACTGGTTACAGCACCTTGTAGCGTTGGGCACCTTTCTATTGTAGCATAGAGTAACCCTTCTGTTTGTGCATCAATACCGTAGTCGGCTGAGCCATTAACCTTTCCAGCGAGGTCAGGTCGATGAGTAGCTTTGCCTATGATTTTGAAGTCTTTTTTGTCCATCAGAGATGGGTTTTTTGGCAGCTCTAACTTGGAAGCATCAGCTACTAGTTCACCATAGGGTAATGAATCATTAGTGCCTTTTCTGTAGACTACGCCTTCTTTTACTTCGCATGCTGATGGATCAATATCCCATTTGTTGGCAGCTGCTTGTACGAGTACATCTTTGGTTGAAGCACCTAGCTGTCGCATTGGAGTAAAGAGGCTTCTTACACTTCTACTTCCCCCAATGGACTGTCTACCATATTGGCGAGATGCGCTGGCCTTTATGATAGTGACTTGATCCATTGACACACCAAGCTCTTCTGCAATAATTGCTGGGATGCCCTGAGATATACCTTGCCCTAATTCAGGTACATGGGCCATGATGGTAACCTCTCCTTCGGCACTAATGGTTACAAATGGATTGAGCTGAGTTCCATTCACGAGGTCCTCAGCCTTTAATTTCTTGAAAGTGCTATTACTTGAGCCTAAAGCCAGTGTATCAAATCCAACAGCAAGCATTGCTCCCGCTAGACCAGTGATTTTAATGAATTTTCGTCTATTCAGTTTATTTGCTTCCATCACTAATTTCTTTTGAGGCTACGTGTATTGCTTTTCTGATTCTGTGATAGGTACCGCACCTACATATATTTCCTGCCATGGCTTGGTCTATATCTTCGTCACTGGGCTTTGGATTCTTATCCAATAATGCTGAAGCGGACATGATTTGACCTGACTGACAATATCCACACTGTGGAGCCTGTACTTCTAGCCAAGCTTTCTGTACTGGATGCGAATTATCATCCGATAGTCCTTCTATGGTTGTTATCTCTTGTCCCACTATCGCACTAACAGGTAGTGAACAGGATCTCACAGGGTTCCCATTTAAATGAACAGTGCATGCTCCACATTGAGCAATGCCGCAGCCATACTTAGTTCCGGTTAGTCCAGCTTCGTCTCTAATTGCCCAAAGGAGGGGGGTCTGAGGTTCGGCTTCAATAGTATATTCTTTACTATTGATGTTGAGTTTATAGGTAGCCATATATCAATTATTTGCGCTCAGTTAAATTAAGGAATTACTACGGATTAAACGCATTCTTTGTGTTGAACTCATTGTCAAGGAGCATGTTCTTGAATGAAAACAAAAAAGCCCCAATATGTTGGAGCTTTTTTGGGAAGGTTATCCCTGAAGGTTCTTGATAACCTCTGCTTTGCCATCATCCAGTAAGCCGTAGTCATAGAAGGCAAGGCCATTGGAACCACCGGCTTTAGCAGCTACAATCATTGCGGCTACATCCTCACTAGTCTTCTCACTGAGGTACTGAGCAGTATATAATGGTTTGCTACCACCAAGTGCTTTTACGCCCTCTGCTGTGGCCGTTCTCACAAAGTCCATAGGTTCTGCATAGAACTGATAATAGATCATCGGAAATACAAAGTCTAAGTCCCATTCGTCCCATGCCTGACGTACAAATTTCCTCGCTAGGGTTGGTGTAGCAAATACGGATGCGGAAAGTTTCTTGTCTCTATTGTGGACTTCCTTGGCAATGCGGTTGACCAAATTAGTAATCGAATCAAGCCTGAATTGCCTCCATTTCTCATCTTGGCTTGCATCATCCAAATCAAGTGGGTCATATCCACTTTCAGCTTTAAATTTATTTCGACAAGTCTCACAGTAGCAGAAGTCATATTCAGGCATTTCATGATCTTGAATTAGATCATATTTCTCCCAAAGCCCTCTCGGTAGTATTACATCGCAATAGCGAACATAATCTAGCTGAACACCATCTAGTCCTTCGACTTCGGCAATGTCTATCATGCTCTGGATGATGTACTCCTGAACTTCGGGCTTAGAAGGGCAAAGCCATTGATAATAGCCCACATAAGGATTGACATCAAGACTAGACTCTCCGTTGCGGCTTACAGCATACCATTCAGGATGCGCCATAGCTTCTTTATTCCCTGGGCGATTCATCACCCATTGCCAAGAGTGAATTTCAAGTCCCATGGATTTCGCCATTGGCACGGTAGTTTTAAGCGTTTCCACGCCACCACCAGCTAAGATACCATGAAAACCAAGGTCTTTGAGTCTTGTGAATTGAGTTCTCCATTCCGACTCCGTTTTATCGGCACCATTACCAACCCACATCCAGAGCTTAAAGTCTTCAGAGCTTTCGGTGGTGCATGATGAGAATAGGGTAGGTGTAGCTGCGATGGCAAATGTGCCAAGGCCTAGCTGTTTCAGAAACTTCCTTTTATTCATTACTTTTTTATTTCTTTCCACAATCTTCCAGTTTCATTAATGTGCCAAAGGATTGACGCATCAAAGGGGTGTTGCATGATGGCATGATAGCCATACTCATTAGCTTTAATTTCCCATTGTATTGTTCGGCCAACATTGAATGCCTTGTGTTGGATTAACTCCCCCTTGCTATCATTGTAGTCTTCATTCTTCTTTCGGTAGGCGATTTGTTGGCGATGCACATCAAACAATAGTTGCCTCACTTCCTCTGAGCCAAAATCAGAAACGAAGTCTATATTTTCACCAACAGGAATATCACTGAATACCACCATCCCCCAAAACTCTGGTTCGTGCATGGCAATAGCTCTCTGAGGAGACCATACCCAATTGTTTTCAGGTAGGTTCTTGTCTGTTTTAGGGTCTTTCTTCTTGAAATATGACCTACCTTTTACTTCAGTTTCCCATTGCACTCTTGAGAAATTCACGCGCCAAATGTCATCGTTCTTAGGTGGTGATGAGGCATGAGTGGCTTCTTTTAAAGCTTTCCAAGGAATGGCTACTTCAACTGACCAACCTTCGTCCTTATCAGATGGGTCATTGATGGTTCCATCGATCTTTACCGCTGACTGTAGGCCTTTAATATTCCAATTGTTGATGGCATGGCCATTGTCACGGTATGGTTTGGTCAACAGTAAATCCCAAACCGTATTGAAGGCATTTACCTCGTATTCATAATAATTATGCGTATCACCATCAGGATCAATGAATATCTCAAAGTCGTTATCATAAAAGATGACCGCATCGCGTTCGGTAAGTTTGGCCCAAATATGAGGCTCTTCCATTTCGGCATAGAAATAGAAAAACTTATCGTCCCAAAGCATTTTGACACGTGTCTTATAATAGGGCTTGGGGTTTTTACTTCCTTCGATATCCACAAAATATTCGCTCCATGATGCTTTTTGCCATGATGCTTCACTGCCGTTACCATCAATAGACATTTCACCAAGAGTTCTTTTGGCGGCATAAGCTCGTCCTTCAATCAATCTAATTTGAGCTGAAGTGAGGTTTGAGAAAACAATAATGAATACTAAACTTAAAACTTGTCGCATAAAAAAAGCCTCTTCTGTTTTTAGAAGAGGCTCAATATCTTAAAAACTTCTCAAACTAGAAGATACTTATGCCAAAGAACTTAAAGAGTACCGTTAAAATGAATAGTGCTCCAAGTACAATTGGTGCTAAGTAGCTGATTGCAAAGTTGAGATACTTCTGTACGAATGATCCTTTGTAACTAGGAGCTCCTTGTGCTAATTCATCGTCCAGGTTATGCTTCTTCCAAACGTGCGCTGCAAAGAAAGAAATCATACAACCACCCAATGGTAATAGTGTATCATTTGCGATAGCAGCGATCAGGGATAAGAAGTCTGTGTCAGTACCTCCCGCTTTATAAGTCGTAAAGCTATTACTGAAGAAGTCTGAGTATCCGTTACCCAATAAAGAAGGAATTCCTACTAAGAAGATGACTCCTGCAACTAACCAGACAGCACGTTTTCTTTTGATCTTCAACTCATCTACTACATAAGACACTGGTACTTCCAGTAAAGAAACGGTAGAGGTAAGTGCTGCAAAGCATAGTAAAACAAAGAAAGTTGTACCGGCTACTATGCCTAGCGTACCACCGATGTTACCGAAGATTTGAGGGAGTGTGACAAATATAAGTCCAGGTCCACGCCCTGCGCCTTCCATGGTTCCACCACTCATGAAACCGATGAGTGGGAAAATCATTAAGCCTGCTATTAAGGCTATACCAACATCAGCTAGTGTAACCCAAGCAGCTGCACTGACAATGTTTTCTTTTTTGCTTACGTAGGATCCGTAGGTAATTAAAGCCCCCATTCCCAACGAAAGTGAGAAGAAGGCTTGGCCCATGGCATTGTAAATAACTGAGGCATTGAGCTTAGTGAAGTCAGGAACTAAGTAAAATTTAAGTCCATCCGAAGCATTTGGTAGTGTCATTGAATAACCGACAATCACCAGCATCATGATAATGAGTGTTGGCATTAGGAGCTTTGCGGCTTTTTCAATACCACCAGAAATCCCTTTAGAGACTACATAGGCAGTGGTCCCCATAAATACGGCACCATAGGCACCTACTTTGATTACATCTTTGATGTATTCACCAAACTCATCAGCAATGGCAAAGTTACCGGCAACCATTTCAAGGATATAACCGAAAGCCCAGCCTGCTATAATATTGTAAAATGAAAGAATAAGCACACCCGCGAGGATACCCATTTTACCAATCCAATTCCATTTATTGTACCCTAAGGCATTGAATGCACCAACAGGGTTAAGCTGGGTCTTCCTACCGATAGCAATTTCAGTTGCCATAACGGGGAAGCATAAAATGAAACAAAAGAAGAGATAGATGACAACAAATGCTGCACCTCCACCTTCACCAACTTCATAGGGGAACCCCCAAATATTACCTAAACCAACTGCAGATCCAGCAGCTGCTGCGATAAAACCTATTCTACTTGAAAAACCTCCTCTAGGTGCCATTCTTAAATTATTTAAAAAATCGAATATATGGGATTCTTGTTTCCCAATCTTGCTATTCATCAAAAAAGTCCTCTGCCAGACAGGCAAATCCTATCAAAAAGGTAATTTCAATTTAAAATTATCAGAATGGCGTTTATAAAAGTGATAGAACACTCGGAGGCAGCAGGTGAATTGAAAGAAGTTTATGATCACTTATTAAAAACTCGAGGAAAGCTGGCGGAGGTTCATAAAATCCAAAGTCTTAATCCAAAGTCGATCATTGATCACATGGAGCTATATATGACGATAATGTTCGGCAAGTCTCCCTTGAAGCGTTATCAGAGAGAAATGATTGCCGTAGTGGTATCTGCAGCTAATAACTGTGAATATTGTCAGGTACACCATGGAGCGGCTCTCAATCACTTTTGGAAGGATGAAGAAAAAGTTGCGCAGCTTTGGCTCGACTATAAATCTGTTGAATTATCCGAGATAGATGCACTCTTGTGCGGTTACGCATTCAACCTCACGTCATCACCGGGTGACGTTAAAGAAAGTGACTACTTAGCGCCATTAAAGAAACTAGGCTTAGAAGAGAGAGCCATTCTCGATGCATCATTGGTGATTGCCTATTTCAATTTTGTTAATCGCTTGGTATTGGGGCTAGGGGTAGCATTGGAAGAGGATAAGGGAGTGGGTTACAAGTATGACTGACATCTTTCAGGAAAAACACTTATTATTGGTGTTTCGAAAGCCACTACATGGAACCATTTTTTACTAATGACGCAATAGTACTCGGTTTACTAATTATTATAGTTGCCGCAGTATTTCATACTTCATCCTCTTCTAATCCGAAATGGAAGAAGTTCTACACTTATGTGCCAAGCATTCTGTTATGCTATTTCTTACCAGGCCTACTCAATTGGCCTTTAGGACTCATTTCAGGTGAGGATTCGAACCTTTACTTTGTTGCTTCAAGGTATTTGCTGCCAGCCAGTTTGGTGTTACTGTGCCTCAGCATAGATATAAAAGGAATTATCAACCTAGGCTCTAAAGCCGTGATCATGTTTTTTGCTGCTACCATTGGTATTGTTCTAGGTGGGCCATTGGCCATTCTTCTTATCTCTGCAATTGCTCCCGAAGTACTGAATGTAGGAAGTGGAGAAGAGGTTTGGAGAGGCTTAACAACAGTAGCAGGAAGTTGGATTGGCGGAGGTGCTAATCAAGCCTCAATGAAAGAGATATTTGGTGTCAGTGATAAGCTATTTGCCACCATGATTGTCGTAGATGTGATCTGTGCAAATATCTGGACTGGCTTTCTCCTTTATGGGGCAAGTAAAACTGAAAAAGTAGATAAGTGGCTCAAATCTGATACGACAGCCATTGACGATTTAAGGGACAGGGTAGAGCATTATCAAGCCAGTATTGCCAAAATCCCAACACTTTCGGAAGTAATGACGATTCTGGCCATTGCTTTTGGCGGAACGGCTTTGGCACATTGGGGAGCAGATGTCATTGCACCGCTGATGGAAGCCAGACGCGAATGGTTATCGAAGTATAGTCTTGAGTCATTAACCTCAGGTTTTTTCTGGCTTGTTGTGATTGCTACCACCATAGGTGTTGGTCTATCATTTACCAAAATGAGAAAATACGAAGGGGCAGGCGCTTCTCGTTTAGGCAGCGTATTCATTTTCATTCTTGTGGCAACCATCGGTATGCGCATGAACGTAGGAGAGATATTTGATAACCTCGGACTGTTTGCTATCGGAATCACTTGGATGTTATTCCATGTGATCATTATGATCGTGGTGGCAAAAATAATAAGAGCACCATTCTTTTTTGTCGCTGTGGGCAGTCAGGCCAACGTTGGCGGGGCAGCTTCGGCACCGGTAGTCGCCTCGGCATTTAGTCCTGCATTGGCACCAGTGGGTGTTTTACTAGCCGTGTTGGGGTATGCACTGGGTACGTACGGAGCCCTACTTTGTGCCCAATTAATGGAAAGTGCTTCTGGTGTATTTTAACAAAAGTTTAATTAGGCTCTGCTGTCAATTTCGCGTTGTGCATTTCTTGTCAAGTTTCCGAATGCCCAGAGTGGGTAAACAAACCCTACGATCAGAACAATAGGGATTAGAGCATATCCATCGGAGCTACTAATGATAAAAGAATAGATAGCTACGGCTGTGGCAATGACAGCGGCAAAGCTCATTAATGTGGTCTGAAGCTTCTTGAACTTTTTTATCTTAACCTCTAACTCCTCAACTGAGTATTCCTCAAATTCATTTTTGACTAGCATTACTTTAGAATTAAAAAGTCAGGTGAATTGTTTAATAAGATTCTAAGAGTTGAAACAACTCATTCAATTTCGGAGTAAGAACGATCTCTGTCCGTCTGTTTAAAGCTTTGTTTTCGGCCGAAGTATTTTCTGCCACGGGAGAGAATTCACCACGTCCAGCAGCAGTAATTACCTCTGAGCTGATTCCATTGTTTATTAAGATTCTTACAATCGAAGTGGCTCGAATAACACTCAAATCCCAATTGTCACTAAATTTTCCAGATCCAGAAAGGGGCACGTTATCGGTGTGTCCTTCAACCATGATGTTAATGTCTGTGTTCCCGCTTAGGGCGACTGCCAATTGTTTCAAAGCACTTTCACCTTTTGCATCTACTTTGGTGCTTCCAGAGTTGAAGAGTAATTTTTCTGCAAGCGACACATAGACTTTTCCATTCTTCACTTCAACCGATAGGTCGCTTGCTTGAAAGTTGAGCAAGGCATCAGTGACACGCTTCTTCAATAGTTGTACAGCTTTGTCTTTTTCTGAGATCAATCTTTCCAGCTCAGCCACTTTTGCTTCACGTTTTGAGAGGTCTAAGGCTAATTCTTCGTTTTTCTTTCTTTCAATTTCTAAGTCGTCCTCGATGGCTAAGAGCCGCTGCTGCTGCTGCGCAAGGTCAGTATTCAATTGACCGCTATTGGTTAGTAGGTTGTCGTACAGTTGTTTAATACGGCTATACTCGCCTTGAACATTCTTGAGTTCTTTGCTTACGATATCAAAATCACTTTGTAGTGCTGTGTTCTTCCCTTTGAGGTCTTCCACCTGAACTTGAAGACGACTAGCTTTTTCACCTAGAACAGCAAGTTGTTCTTGGAGTCTGGTTTTATCATTCTCCAAAGCGTTCTTTTCGCCCACCACTGAGTCAAAATCTTTTTTGGCTACACAAGAAGTCAGAAAGATCAAAAGAAGAGATAATAGGGCCGTTTTATTTAAAAAAGTGGTCATAAAGGAGAATTGAGTTGTACAAATATGAAAAATTCACATGAGATTGTCACGAGATATCTAGAAGTCAAGCGTTAGAAAGGCTATGCTGCATGCATAATATTTTCTATCTTAAACGCCTGTATTTAATGATTTGTTTATGAGAACTGATGGAATGCTAAGGGATGACGCCCTAAAAGGACAAACAATAATAGTCACTGGTGGAGGCACTGGTCTTGGGAGAGCGATGGGTAAATATTTCCTAGAGCTTGGAGCTAATTTGGTGATAACCAGTCGTAAGATAGAAGTCTTAGAGAAAGCCGCCCAAGAATTAGAAGCTGAAACGGGAGGAAAGGTTTTACCCATCCAGTGTGATGTTAGAAATTACGACCAAGTAGAAAACGTTCTGGCAAAGACGGAAGAGCGCTTTGGGCAAATTCATTGCCTTTTGAATAATGCAGCCGGAAATTTTGTGAGTCCTACCGAAAGACTATCCAATCGGGCTTTCGATACTATAATAGATATAGTATTAAAAGGGAGTACCAACTTCACCTTGGCCTTAGGAAAGAAATGGATTGCCGCTAAGCAGGGAGGTACAGTACTGAACATAGTTACTACCTATGCTTGGACAGGCTCAGGGTATGTGGTGCCTTCGGCATGCGCCAAAGCTGGTGTACTAGCCATGACACGTTCTCTGGCTGTGGAATGGGCTAAGTATAATATTCGACTCAATGCAATTGCTCCAGGACCTTTTCCTACTGAGGGCGCTTGGAGTAGATTATTACCAGGAGACCTGATTGATAAATTCGATCCAGCGAAACTCGTGCCTTTAGGCAGAGTAGGAGAGCATCAAGAGCTAGCCAACCTGGCTGCTTATCTCATGTCAGATTTCTCTGCCTATATTAATGGTGAAGTAGTGACGATTGATGGAGGAGAATGGCTCATGGGGGCAGGTGAATTTAGCCACCTTGAAAAGGTGCCTCAAGCGATGTGGGACATGCTAGAAGCTGGAAGAGGAAAAAAGTCGTAAGCCCCAAGATACTTTGGGGCTATTGGAAAGCCAAACGCCAATTAAGAAAGATAGATCTATAAGGTGTATAGGTCTATATATTATGTGAGTTTTGAAAGTGAAACATGCTTGTCAAAATGTATTTGACCATATGAGAAACGTATAGCGCACTCATAAAGTACTTAAAATTAGATTGTTATAAGTGTTTGTTAATATTTAGATCACAGATTTCACGGAGTCTATAAATAGAAAAAGGGAGTGAACATAGTTCACTCCCTTTTTACTTTATAAGCTTTTATTTTTTACCTACGATTTAGCCATTTTCGTTCTTGTGTGCTCGTCTAGCCAGATTTTTCTCATTCTGATGCTTTCAGGAGTGATTTCTAGGTATTCATCTTTTTGGATGTATTCCATACCTTCTTCTAAAGAGAACAATCTTGGAGGAACAATCTTCGAGTTACTATCAGAACCTGAAGCTCTCATGTTTGTCAATTGCTTTCCTTTCTGAATGTTGACAACAATATCGTTTTCACGATTATGCTCTCCAATCACCTGACCAGTGTATAAGTTTTCCCCAGGAGGAACGAAGAAAATACCTCTGTCTTGCAGCTTGTCAATCGAGAAAGGTGTTCCAGGACCATTGCCCATAGAGATTAGAGAACCGTTACTTCTTCCTCTCATTTCGCCTTTGAAAGGCTGATATTCTTTGAATCTGTGATTCATTACAGCTTCACCGCCAGTGGCAGTCAGTACATTGTTTCTCAGACCAATCAATCCACGAGAAGGGATTTCGAACTCAAGATGTTGTTGGTCGCCTTTCGGCTCCATGATCTTCAACTCGCCTTTTCGTTGCGTGGCTAACTCGATTACTTTACCTGAAACACTTTCAGGAACATCAACCACTAGTGTCTCTATTGGCTCACATTTTTTACCATCAATTTCCTTATAGATTACTTGAGGTTGGCCTACCATCAATTCGTAGCCCTCACGTCTCATCGTCTCTATTAAAACTGACAAGTGAAGAATACCACGTCCATAGACTAAGAATTTGTCTTCCGAATCAGTAGCATCAACACGAAGTGCTAAGTTCTTTTCAGTTTCTTTCTCCAAACGATCTCTCAAATGACGAGAAGTCACAAACTTACCTTCAGTACCAAACCCCGGAGAGTTGTTGATAGTGAAAAGCATATTCATTGTTGGCTCATCAATACTTAAGCGCTTAAGTGGCTGAGGGTTTTCGTAATCAGTCAGTGTATCACCAATCTCGAAGTTCTCAAGACCAACAACGGCACATAGATCACCAGCTTTTACTGACGCAACTTTCTTTCTACCAAGGCCTTCAAAAACCTGTAATTCTTTGATTCTTACACGCTGAACAGATCCGTCAGCTTTCGTTAAGCCCATTGACTTGCCTTCTTCCAAGTTACCTTGGTATACACGGCCAATCGCAATACGACCAACAAATGAAGAATAATCTAATGATGTGATCTGGAACTGAGGAATACCTTCTGGCGATGGAGCCTCAGGAATCACTTCAATAATTTTATCTAATAGCGGGGTGATTGTGTCGGTTGGCTTCTGCCAGTCGTCACTCATCCATCCCATTTTCGAAGAACCATACATGGTTTCGAAATCTAATTGCTCTTCAGTAGCGTCTAAGTTGAACATGAGGTCAAACACTTGCTCATGTACTTCGTCAGGACGACAGTTCTCTTTATCGACCTTATTGACAACTACAATAGGAGTCAATCCAAGGGCTAAGGCTTTGCTAAGTACAAAACGAGTTTGTGGCATAGCGCCTTCGAAAGCATCTACCAAAAGTAGTACGCCATCGGCCATTCTAAGTACTCTTTCCACTTCTCCTCCAAAGTCTGCGTGACCAGGAGTGTCAATGATGTTTATCTTAACGCCTTTGTAAACGACAGATACATTTTTCGAAAGAATTGTAATGCCTCTTTCACGTTCAAGATCATTACTGTCAAGGATGAGATCACCTGACTCTTGATTGTCTCTAAACAGTTTAGAAACGTGAATGATCTTATCTACTAAAGTTGTTTTGCCATGATCAACGTGTGCGATAATGGCAATGTTTCTGATGCTTTGCATGGATGCTTTCTAATTGAAGCCGCAAAGGTAATCTTTTAAAATGAATGAATGATTAAGAAATCAAAATCAAGTGAGTTGATTTGACGATAATCAATCCAATCCACTTGAAAAGACCCTTTTTGAATGAAATGACTTATCTCAATTTATTACTGATGTAGGTTAAGAGCTCATTTTTAGTACCTTCTTCTTTGAATTTACCGTCAAATTGAGCTGTTACCGTGCTACTATTCACGTCTTGTACACCTCGAGAGGATACACATAAGTGTTCAGCATCGATGATTACAGCAACGTCATCTGTTTCTAGAATAGTTTTGAGCTCGTTAGCTATTTGTACGGTCAGACGCTCTTGCACCTGAGGTCTTCTTGCATAATAATCCACGATGCGATTTATCTTCGACAAGCCAATCACTTTTCCACTTGAAATGTAAGCGACATGAGCTTTTCCAATAATTGGAACAAAGTGATGTTCGCAATTAGAGTAGAAAGTGATGTCCTTCTCAACAAGCATCTCATTGTATTGATACTTATTTTCGAAGAGAGCAATTTTTGGTTTGTTAGCTGGGTTAAGCCCACTAAATATTTCCTTGATGTACATCTTGGCTACTCTTTTAGGAGTGCCATTCAGGCTATCATCTGTGAGGTCTAGACCCATGATCTCCATGATGTCCCTGAATTTATCTTCGATTAAATTCATTTTGAGATCATCATCCATGTCAAATGCATCTTCCTTGAGTGGGGTATCATAGCTGGTACCTACATGCTCATCACCAATTTCGTCTACTGTCAAACCGTTAAGCTGGGTATTCAACATAGTTTCGTTCTGTTTCATATAATGTTACTTTCAGATCGAGTTTGGACTCAATCTTGTCTCTTAGGATATTATAAATCACGACTACAATATTCTCAGCCGTTGGGTTTAGGTTTTTAAACTCGGGAACATCTAGGTTTAGGTTCTTATGATCAAATTTGTTTGAAACATTTTCTTTAATCATATCACTTAGCACCTTCATGTCGTAGACATATCCCGTATCTGGGTCAGGCTCACCGCTGACCTTTACGATGATCTCGTAATTGTGTCCGTGGTAATACTTGTTATTACACTTACCGAAAATCTCTTCGTTCTTATCTTCCGACCAATTCGGATTGTTTAATCTATGGGCAGCATTAAAATGCTCCTTTCTAAAAACCGCTACTTTCATTCGTGATGATTTAAATGAGTAAGAAGTGTGCTTACCACTATCTATTGCTTTAACAGTAGTCTAACAAGGGGTTGGGAGGATTTGTTCATTATGTACTGTTTTCATCTGTGATTTTTTTTGTCTCGGTCAATGGCAATCTTTAAAAATGCCGATTTGGGTTCTTTTTCGCGGTTTTGAACTGGCTATTACAACTTAAGATGCGTTTGTGACATCTTGTGACATTCGTTTACCACTTCGTGACAAACCCAGTTCAAAACCTGCGTTCATTTGAATAAGAATTCGCACAAAGGTTAATGCGGAGACTTATGAAGATCAAATACAACAAAAACTCAAAAACAACGAACATGAAAAAGCAAATCACAAAAGCAGTAGCAGCCATCGTTTTATTGGCTAGTGGATTCTTGGCTTCAGCTAACGAATCAGGAAGAGAAATTTCTTTGTCAACTGAAAATCAAAAAGCGGTTGTCCTAAATATGAACAACATCAAAGTAGGGACTCATATTTCTTTACGAGATGAGCATGGTAAATTGTTATTCGAAGATATAGCTGACGCGAATCAATACGGGAAGGTATTCAACTTGTCTCTTTTGGAAAAAGGAGAATTACAGTTAGAAATCGAAAATGACGAGACACTTGAGATCATGTCGATTGAGGTGACTGCCAGTTCAGCAACTATAAAGGCCGGTAGTGATCAGTTATTCCAGAAGCCAATTGTAAAGCATAGTGGAGAGTCGATGAAGATTTACTTCGGTGAGTCGGAGGATGGGATGAAAGTTACCGTGTTAGATCAATATGGTGACGTAGCCTTCAAGGATAAAGTAGAAGCAGGAGACGGAGACGGTTCTTTGAAAAGATACGATGTTTCAAAATTGTCATCCGGAAAATATAATATTCAGTTTACTGCAAACGGCAGAAGCTTTTATCATACAATCACTCTAGATTAAAAGTGCAATTTTTAAGATGGAGAAAACCCCGACTTGTCGGGGTTTTTTTATGCCCTGACGAATAATAGGAGGTTTTGTTACACTGTATCAGAACAGTGAAACTCCTGTACGAAAATGTACATATTTGAGCTGTATTTGATTGTCACATATATTGTAACTATCTAAAAATGAGTAGTATAGCGTTTTTGGCATAACGATTGGTAAAAGAGTAGTAGGTCTGTTGCCTTGGTCAGCAACATAAAAAGATCAAAACTCAAAATTTAACAACAAGGTCATGAACTCTATAACACTAAAAAACTTAAGCAATTTAAAGAGACGGTTCATTCTAGTAATCGGAATTATTGTCGGAATTAGCACAATGGTACTTGCAAATCCAATTGAGGATATGGCGAGGTTAACAAAGGAAGAAGCTAGTGAATTGTTTCTTGTATTAAGGAAGAATTGGATATTGAGACTTATGAACCAATACTGGTTTTTGATGAACAAGGCATGTTCGAAGAAATCAAGCCTCTTCAAATTATCAAAGTATACGATGGGAACGATGAGCTTCTTTTAGAGGCACCGATCAGAAAACTTCAGCAGTCTAAGAATAAGCATTTACGAAAGCTTTTGAATGCGAGTGATTTCTTAACTGAGTATGGCAATGTTAAATATTACAGATTGGATTTATAAGCTTAGTAACTCCATACAAAAGAAGGGCGCTCAATGAGCGCCCTTCTTGTTTAAAGAGACATGTGAAGTGGCTTACAAAAAAGAGGGTCACCAAATTAATGGAGACCCTCTTTCGGATTTTATTGAGTGTTTAAATAGTCTCAGATGTTTAGGGTATGACAATGATAGGGTGCATTTACGAAGCTACCAAATCTAAAAACCCTTCAAAATGAACTTAATCATTGATTGTGCGTACGAATAACTTTGAATTGACTGCCAACGGCATGATGTTATATGTACAAACAGTAAAGTTTTTTTAGCGTAAGGAGCATAAAAAAAAGCCATCGCGAAAGATGGCTTTGTAATTCTTAATTGTTCAGGCTTTTAGCAATGCTCTTCGAATACATCTGCTAGGTGAGCGCCTATTACCTCAGCAGATCTACCTTCAATGTGGTGTCTTTCTACAAAGTGAACTAACTCACCATCCTTGAACAACGCCACTGCTGGTGAAGAAGGAGGGAAGGGTAAGTGAAACTCTCTCACCTTTGCCGTTGCATCAATGTCTCCGCCAGCAAATACAGTTGTTAAATTATCGGGCTTCTTATCTGAAAGCTTAAGCGCCATTTTAACACCTGGTCTAGCTGTTCCAGCGGCACATCCGCATACTGAGTTGATCACAACCAATGATGTGCCTTTAAGGTTACTCAAGTGCTCATTTACGGCTTCTGCAGTTTTTAACTCCGTAAAGCCTGCTTCCGTCAATTCCTGTCTAAATGGGACTAATAAATGTTCTGGGTACATATCTCTAGTTTTTATTTTCTGTTTTTACATGAAGCCTAGTTCCAACTGAGCTTCTTCTGACATCATGTCTTGTGTGTAAGGCGGATCAAATGTTAATTCAACTTCAACATCGCTCACGCCTTCTATTTTCTTAATTGCTTGCTTAGTTTCCTCTGGAATAACTTCTGCTGCTGGGCAAGAAGGAGAGGTAAGCGTCATCAATACGTAAACATTATTTACAGGGAAGACATTAATTTCATAAATCAATCCTAACTCGTAAATGTCTACAGGTATCTCCGGATCGTAAACCGTTTTAATTGCGGCAACTACTTCGTCTCTCAAATTCTCTTTTATGCCATCAGCCATTTTAAGCGTTTTGTGTTTTGGTGGAAAAGGCTAAACCGTAAATCTTCATTTGCTTCATCATAGCGCCAAAGCCATTTGACCTTTGCGTACCAATGAATCTGTTTAGCCCCATTTTATCAATAAAGTATAAATCGGCATCTATTATTTCTTGGGGGCTTTTCCCCGATAGAATTCTCACTAAAAGACTTAATAAACCTTTAGTGATAGCCGTATTACTATCGGCTTCAAATTCAATCTTATCATTCTCAAGGCTCGCTTGGAGCCAAACCTTCGATTGACAGCCCTTAACAATATTCTCCTCTGTTCTGCTAGACTCACTCATTTCAGGGAGTTGTTCCCCCAATTCCATGATATAGCTGATGGTCATTTCCATGTCTCCATCAAGCATAGAGAATTCATCAATGATTTCATCTTGTATTTGCTGGACTGTCTGGCTCATTACTTAAAATTTTGTGATGATGTCTTTCAATGCTACCACGAAAGTGTCTATCTCCGATTTAGTGTTATAAACCGCAAAAGATGCTCTAGTAGTTCCTTCGATACAATAATGGTCCATTAAGGGTTGCGTACAGTGGTGCCCTGTTCTAACAGCAATACCTTTCGCATCTAACCACATGCCTAGATCAAAGTGATGTATGCCCTCAACTTCAAACGAGATGACGCTTACTTTTTCTTTGGCCGTTCCTATAATGCGAACACGATCAATCTGCATCAACTGTGCTGTGCCATAAGCAAGTAGCTCTTGCTCATAAGCAGCAATATTTTCTTTCCCCAATTCATTAATAAAGTCGATGGCCTGTTTAAAAGCGATTACATCGGCAATGCTTGGAGTACCTGCTTCAAACTTGTAGGGAATGTCATTGTAAGTTGTTTCAGTGAATGAAACATCTTTGATCATTTCACCACCGCCTTGGTATGGAGGCATTTTTTCCAGTATACCTCTTTTACCATACAAGAAACCTAATCCAGTAGGTCCGTACATCTTGTGGGCAGAAGAAGCGAAGAAGTCAACGTTAAGGTCTTTCACATTCACTTCTAAGTGAGAAGTGGATTGAGCACCGTCAACGAGAATTTTAGCACCAACGGCATGCGCCATCTTTGCGAGTTTTTCGATTGGGTTAATGGTCCCAAGTGTGTTGGAAGCGTGATTAACGGCAACCATTTTAGTCTTTTCGCTTAATAGCTTTTCAACTTCTTCGAGGATGATCTCTCCGGCTTCATTAATCGGCATTACTTTTAAGGTAGCGCCTCTTTCTTTACAGATCATTTGCCACGGAACGATGTTGGAATGGTGTTCCATGGTTGAAATCAAAACTTCGTCACCTTCATTTAGGAATTTCCTTCCCCAAGAGCTAGCGACTAGATTTATGCTTTCTGAAGTCCCTTTGGTAAAGATTATTTCTTCAGCTTCATTAGCCCCTATAAAGGCTTGAACTGCTTTACGTGTTTCTTCGAATTTTGCTGTAGCTCTGTCGGCTAGCGTATGCGCTCCACGGTGTATGTTCGCATTATCATTTTGATAATAGTGAACCAATGCGTCAATAACGCGCTGTGGCTTTTGATTTGTGGCAGCGTTGTCAAAATAAACCAAAGGCTTTCCATTTACTTCTTGATGAAGTACCTGAAATTCTTTGCGAATATTCTCTACATCGATATGTGTATCAGTCAGTATATTTGACATGATTACTTTTCTAATCTTGCTGTGATAATCTCTTCTACGTAATCTTGAACTGCTTTAATCTCTAAGTTTTCAATTACGTCTATCGCAAAAGCATGCAAAAGGATTGCTCTAGCACGCTCTTTTGTAATACCCCTGGCTTGTAAATAGAACAATGCGTCCTGGTCTAGCTGGCCAGTAGTACATCCGTGTGAACATTTAACATCGTCTGCCCAAATTTCTAATTGAGGCTTGGTGTTGACCGAAGCGTCATTGGTCATTAGAATGTTCTTGTTTGACTGAAAGGCATTTGTTTTCTGGGCATCTTCACGCACGAAAATCTTGCCGTTAAATACGCCTTTTGATTTGTCATCCATGATGCCTTTGTACAACTCATTTGAGTAACAATTGGGCATCTTGTGATCTACTGTAGTGTGGTTGTCTACATGAGTTGTTCCGCCTAAGACGTAAATTCCATTCATGTGAGATTCGCAACCTTCACCATTCAGTTTGATGTCAAGGTTATTTCTAACCATTGCCCCATTCAGCGCTATAGTATTCGATGTAAAGTGGCTGTTTCTTTCTTGTGCTACGTTTACATTTGAGATGTGATAAGTAGACGCTACATCGTTCTCTATTTTGAAATACTTTGCATGGGCATTTTCAGCTACAAAGATTTCATTGACGGCATTGGTAAATGATTTCTCGTTACCAATCGTGTCGAATTTCTCTAACACAGTTACTTGTGCAGACTTGCCAATCACAATAATGTTTCGTGTGTTGTAGATCTGCTGATCCTGAGACCCGTCACTAACAAAATAGAGTGCAATTGGCTTGTCGATGATCACATTGTCGTTCACACTAATTACTGCTCCATTTTGGCTGAAGGCAGTATTTAGGGCTACAAAGGCATCTTTTTGGAAATCCGCTTGTGTGCCAAAATAGTTGGCGACTAGCTTAGGATTGTTTGCTGCGGCATCTTTAAAAGAACTGATCTCTAATCCTTCAACAGAGAATTGATCTGAGTTTTCAGCCGAAAATTCACCGTTGATAAATACAAGGTTGTATGCATCAAGATTAGGAATCTTAACACCTTCAATTTGCTCAGCAGTGATCGATGGGGTAGTAGCAGCGGTTTGAAAGTCAATATTTTTTTCTAAGGCTTTCGTAAGATTGGTGAATTTGTATTCTTCATCTTTCGGAGCCGGGAAACCATTTTCTTTCAATGCTTTAAAAGCATCTTTCCTCACCTGATGTATTGCAGACTTGCTTTGGCCATTTAAGCTTTTTTCAAAGGCTTCAAATTTACCAGCAAGCGCATCTAAAATAGATTGACCTGATAATTTCTCCATTACTTAAACAGTTGCGTCAGCCTCCTCTTTAATCCAATCGTAACCTTTTGCTTCTAGCTCTAGCGCTAAATCCTTAGTGCCGGTTTTTACAATTCGTCCGTTGTACAATACGTGCACAAAGTCAGGTACTATATAATCCAATAGCCTTTGGTAATGCGTTACTACAATCGTAGCGTTGTCTTTCGACTTGAGTGTATTGACACCGTTTGCAACAACTTTTAGTGCATCTATATCGAGTCCAGAATCTGTCTCATCAAGGATGGCCAATTTTGGTTCTAGCATGGCCATTTGGAAGATCTCGTTTCTCTTCTTTTCTCCACCAGAGAAACCTTCGTTTAGTGATCGGCTTAGTAATGACTGATTGATTTCAACGAGTTTCATTTTCTCTTTCATCAATTTCAAGAATGAAACTGCATCGAGTGGTTTTTCACCGTGGTGTTGTCTCACTTGGTTGATGGCAGTTTTCATGAAGTTGGTTGTGCTTACTCCAGGGATTTCGACAGGATACTGAAAAGCTAAGAAGATACCCTCGCGAGCTCTTTCGTCAGCGGCCATATCCAATAGGTTTTTCCCTAAAAAGGTTACATCACCACCAGTTACCTCATAATCTTCTCTACCCGCAAGTACAGAAGCTAAAGTGCTTTTACCAGAACCGTTAGGTCCCATAATAGCATGTACTTCACCTGGTTTTACTTCTAAATTGATACCTCGGAGAATTTGCTTCTCTTCAATTTTGGCCTCTAAATTTTTTATAGATAACATTTTACTCTTTTGTCTTTTTTGAAAATTGGAGTCTGATTAACCAACCGAACCTTCGAGGGTCAGGGCAAGTAGTTTTTGAGCCTCAACGGCAAACTCCATTGGTAATTGATTCAATACTTCTTTCGCGTATCCATTTACAATCAGGGCTACAGCTGATTCTTCATCGATACCACGCTGCTGGCAGTAGAAAATTTGATCTTCACCTATCTTAGATGTCGTTGCCTCATGTTCTACATGTGCCGATTCGTTTTCTATGTCTATGTAGGGGAAAGTGTGCGCGCCACATTTGCTACCCATCAGCAGGGAATCACATTGTGAGAAGTTTCTCGCATTGTGTGCACGCTTCATTACTTTAACCTGTCCACGATAACTATTTTGTGAATGGCCAGCTGAAATACCTTTTGAAACGATTCTCGACTTGGTGTTTTTACCAATGTGAATCATCTTAGTTCCAGTATCCGCTTGCTGATAGTTATTGGTTACGGCAACAGAATAAAACTCACCCTGAGAGTTATCTCCTTTTAGAATACAAGAAGGGTACTTCCAAGTAATTGCCGAACCAGTTTCAACCTGTGTCCATGATATTTTGGAGTTGTCACCTTCGCAGATGCCTCTTTTAGTCACGAAGTTGTAGATACCTCCTTTACCGTTCTTGTCACCAGGGTACCAGTTTTGAACGGTTGAATATTTTACTTCAGCGTCTTTTGCTGTTTTAATCTCTACAACAGCTGCATGCAATTGGTTTTCATCACGCTGGGGCGCTGTGCAGCCTTCTAAGTAGCTGACATAAGAACCTTCATCCGCAACAATCAGTGTTCTCTCAAATTGACCAGTATTTGCCGCATTGATACGGAAATAAGTAGAGAGCTCCATTGGACATCTTACTCCCTTGGGGATATAAGCAAAAGAACCATCAGAGAATACGGCTGAGTTGAGTGCCGCGAAGTAGTTATCAGAAACAGGGACAACACTGCCCATATGTTTTTTAACTAATTCTGGGTGTTCTTTTACTGCTTCAGAAAAAGAGCAGAAAATGATGCCAAGCTTGCCTAATGTATCTTTAAAAGTAGTTGCCACTGAAACCGAATCAATCACGGCATCAACAGCTACACCTGTAAGTCTTTTTTGTTCCGTTAATGAGATACCAAGCTTTTCAAAAGTGGCTAATAGCTCAGGATCAATTTCGTCTAAGGATTTTTTAGCCGCACCTTTTTTAGGAGCAGAGTAATAAATGAGGTCCTGATAGTCAATCTTAGGATAGTTAACGTTAGGCCATTCTGGCTCTTTCATCTTCAACCAAGCTCTATAGGCATCTAATCGCCAATTTAGTAACCACTCTGGCTCTTCCTTTTTTGCAGAAATAAATCTTACTATATCTTCACTAAGCCCTTTGGGAGCTTCGTCTGCTTCTAGGTCTACTGTCCAGCCAAACTCGTACTCTTTTGAAGTGAATTCTTCTAATATCTGGTCGTCTTTACTCATCAAATCTTATTTAGAATGATTTCAAATACAAAGGTACAACCTAAAAATTTAATGAAAGGTTTCAGTACGTCTTTTTTATAGATCTGGTTGAGAAACCAATAATTAAAAAATAGTCTTGCAACTATACTGACAACTCGATACTGCGGCTTAATGTTTCTTCTAATATCACAAAGGTTTCAGTACGCTCAATACCGTCTACTTTTTGAACCTTATCATGAAGAATGTCTTTCAGGTGATCGGTGCTTTTCGCGTAGATTCTCACGAACATACTATAGTTACCAGTGGTATAATGGATGGAGGTGATCTCAGGTATTTTTTTGAGTTGTTCTGCTACTTTTTCATATAGAGAACTCTTAGATAAAAAAACACCTAGAAAAGAACCCACAGAATAACCGAGTGCAGTAAGGTTCAAGTCAAGTGAAGCTCCTTTGACTACCCCCATCTTTTCAAGCTTGTTCATTCGTACATGAACTGTTCCGCTTGAAACAAAAGCTTGTTTGGCGACTTCTGTGTAGGGTTTTTTAGCATTGTGCTGCAAAAGAGAGAGGATCTTAATATCTACGTTATCGATTTCGTAATTATCAGGCATAAACGAAGTGTTGAATTATTAATTCGGTAATAAATATAGCTAATAAATATTTTATTTGTAAATATTTAATCAATACGTTATTAATATTTTAATGAATGGCCAATATCTATTACATTTGAAACAGTTTCAAACGAGAAACAATAACAATTGACATAATGTAGGGTGACGAAACAGGCAGCCGTGCCCTCCTTTCCCGGGGGTGGAGAATAAGAAATAAATTAAACTACCTAAGTAAAACTAATCTCTCCGTGAAGGTTCGATTCCTTCTCCTACAGCATAATATCATTCGAGATGCGAATGATTTAAAGAATAGAGCATAAATGCTTTCAACGAACAATGTTTTAGTATGATTGGTAATTATCAATATTGAGCGTCCTAGCAATCGGACGCTCAGCATTGAAACACACCGTAGGGTGACGAAACAGGCAGCCGTGCCCTCCTTTCTCGAGGGTAGAGGTTCTGAAATAAAGCCAATTGGCCTAATCACTCTGTGGAGGTTCGAGTCCTTCTCCTACAGCAAAACCCCAACCTGATTCAGGTTGGGGTTTTTTATTTAGACTGAGCCTTCAATTCATCATTTCTCTTATATTTGGTGTTAGCCAAATTTTATTGAATGAGTACTTACCCGTGGATCGCTAAATACCCAGCAGGTATTCCAGCAGAGATTTCTGAATACAGACCAGAGAGTTTACTTGAATTGTTTAATCAAGCCTTCAAAAGCTTCGGAAGTCGAGAGGCTTTTGAAAATATGGGCAAGGTGTTGACCTACCAAGAAATTAATCTTCAATCGGATTTCTTCGCTGCTTATTTACAGAATGAAGTAAAAGTCCAGAAGGGTGATCGCATCGCTATTCAAATGCCGAACTGTCTTCAATATCCAATTGTACTTATTGGTGCACTGAAAGCAGGCTGCATCGTAGTGAATACTAATCCATTGTATACGCCTCGTGAGATGGAACATCAGTTTATTGATGCGGAAGTCAAAGCGATTGTCATCATCGCCAATTTTGCCAGTAGTTTGGAAGAGGTGTTACCGAAAACCAAGATTGAGCATATTATCGTGACTGAGCTGGGTGATTTGCTCGGTGGTGTAAAAGGTAAACTGGTCAACTTTGTAGTGAAGCATGTCAAGAAGATGGTTCCGGCCTACAACTTACCAACGGCTAAAAAATTTAAAGATGTGATGAAAAAGGGGGCAAGGTTGAAATACACTAAGCCATCAATTAAATCTTCAGACACGGCTTTTCTTCAATATACTGGAGGCACAACAGGCGTTTCAAAAGGAGCTACATTATCACACGGTAATGTGGTGGCACATACCTTCGCTATTGCTAGCTGGTTTACACCACTATTAAAGGCAGGCCAAACCGAATTGATGATTACTGCGATTCCATTGTATCACATCTTTGCGCTCAATGTTAACTGTACTTTCATGATGCACATTGGTGCAAAGAATGTACTGATTACTAACCCAAGGGACATGCCTGGGTTTATCAAAGAATTGAAGAAGCACCAGTTCACTCTATTTACTGGTGTGAACACTCTTTTCAACGGACTGCTTAATCAACCGAACTTCAACGAAGTGGACTGGAGTCATTTAAAGGGTTCAATCGGTGGAGGCATGGCTGTTCAAGACTTTGTAGCCCGTAATTGGGAAGAGAAAACCAACTCAGCTTTGGTAGAAGGGTATGGACTTTCTGAAACATCTCCTGTAGCAAGTTGTAATCCCTTAGATGGAACGCATCGCATGGGTACTGTTGGTCTTCCGATACCGTCAACGGCATTGTCTATTTGTGATGATGATGGCAAGCATTTAGCTCAGGGTGAAGTAGGAGAGATCTGTATTAAGGGGCCGCAAGTAATGTCTGGTTACTGGAAAAAGGATAACGAAGGTGTCTTCTTCGAAGATGGCTGGTTCCGAACAGGTGATATTGGTCAAATGGATGTTGATGGATTCTTCAAGATCGTTGACCGAAAGAAAGACATGATCAACGTATCTGGCTTTAATGTTTTTCCAAATGAAGTGGAAAATGTGATTGCCGACCATGAGAAGGTTTTAGAAGTAGCTGTTATTGGTGTACCTGATAAGCATTCTACCGAATGCGTTAAGGCGTTTGTTGTAAAAAGTGATCCCTCGCTTACGGAAGAGGAGTTAAGGCATTACTGCGAGGAGGAATTAACAGGCTATAAAAAGCCCAAATACATTGAATTTATAGATGAGTTGCCGAAGTCTAATGTAGGTAAGATTTTAAGGAGAGAGTTGAAAGAAATGGAAGCAGCAAGACTAGCTTAAACAAAAAAAAGCCTCTTAAGAGGCTTTTTTTTGTTTTTGACTTTGGGCTCAGTTGTTTGTTTTTTCTTCGAAGATAATTTCTTCAACTTCCTTAGGCTCCTCAATGGTTAGGGTACTTCCAGTGTGTTCTCCTAACCTGAAGGCTACTCTAGCAGTTAATCTAGTTTTTACGAGCTGATTTCTTTGCATACCAGGTGTCCAGTTTGGTCCTTCCATATAGACACGTAACGCTTCTTCACCTAATCCACCTCCTGGATTTCTTAATAATTCAAAATCACTTAAAGATCCGTCAGTATCAACAACAAAAGTCATATAGACATTTCCTTCAATTCCTTTTTCTTTGGCTTCTTGTGGATAGATAATATTTTCTCCCAGGAACTTTTTGTAGGCTTCACGCCCTCCTGGAAATGTGGGGTCTTGCTCAACGACTAAGAATACCGTTTCATCAGAAGATTCTTCTGCAATAACTCCTTTGACTTCAAAGTCGCTTCCTTCAGGTTCAACATACATTTCAGCATCTGCGCATGATACGGTAATGGCAACGATTAATAATAGGGATAGTTTTTTCATGATTAGGGCTGTTCAACTAAATGATTAAATATAAAACTTATATATTAGTTAATATTGAAATAAAAAAGGCCATCTCATAGAAATGACCTCTAATTCAATAAGTCGTAAACTATACTTTACAGGTTTTTACACCGAAAATGGCATAGATAGGGCAGAAGCCGACAAGACTGGTCAAGGTAAAGATACCTGCAGCTACCAATGCAACAGTTCCCCATAAGCCAGTAATAGTGTCTGTAAAATAAAGTGCAACTAAGCCAGCTACAATTACGATTCTGACGATTCGATCGATTGATCCCATGTTATTTTTCATAGCAATTAGTTTAAGTATTCTATTAAGATTGAAATACCGAAAATGATGCCTGCGCAAACTAGGCATACTATCAAAAACTTGATGATCTTTCCTTTCATGGCTTAAATTTCAATAATGTAAATGAGTAGTTCTGTGACTTAGATCACATTTGCAGATTCTTTTTGTTAAGTATTTGGAACAGAGCGGCCTTTGCTATTTGATGAACATTTCCATCAATTCGTATTGCAGACCAGCATAACTGAGAGGGTCCATATTTCCCACAATAGCGAGTACAGTTTCTGTTTCTGGGTGCATCATAAAGAAAGTAATGCCACCGACCGAGCCACCACTATGGCCGTAGAAGGTATTGCCGCTAGGTCTTTGAAAAGTTCTCCAGCCGATGCCATAGTTTGTTTCTTTACCATCCACTGTTCTTTGTGAAGTCATCCATTCATTTAGTGTTTCTTGCTTCAAATAGCCTGCTTTCATGTGTGCCTGACCAAATTTGCATAGGTCTTCCGTAGTACCAACAAAGCCGCCACCAGCCCATTTGTAGCTATTGTCTACGTAAGGAGCTATAACAGCTTCGCCATTTCTAAATTGATAGAATTGTGTTCGGTTGGCTATAAATTGATCAGCATGGTCGGGTACTGTATTGTTCATCTCAAGGGCATCGAAGACCTCTTGTTGAATGAATTTTAGAAAGTTTTTACTGGATAGAAAACTTCCTTGGGGGGCAGCAGCATTTTCCATAGCGACTGAGATTAGATTCCAGCCATATGAAGAGTAGGCGTACTCGGTTCCTGGTTTATTAATTAAAGGGTCATTGATGAATATGGAAAGGCCATCTGCTACGTCTTCATATTTCGTACGGCTCATGAATTCAGTGCCTTTGTAGTGACGGATGCCAGCAAGATGACCAGCTAATAGCCTTAGGGTAATTTTTTCTCCTTTATCTGGCCAAATGGGCACGTACCTTTGAATAGGGGCGTCCAAGTCTACTTTTCCATCTTCATAAAGCCTAGCGAGACCAGCCGCGGTTAGCGTCTTTGACACACTTCCAATGCGAAACTTAGATTTAGAAGGATCTACAGGGACCTGCTCTTCTCTATCCGCAAAACCGAAGCCTTTTGAGTAGACTAACTCTCCTTTTTGTGAAATCGAAATGCTTAGTCCGGGTACTTTGGTTTTCTCGACAAAAGCTTGAAGTTTTTCGTCAGCTATTTCTGAATTGCTTTGTGCAAACAACCCTAAAGCCATGAAGAGGAGAATGCAGGTGCTATATATACGTCTCATAAGGATGAAGTTAAGGATTCACTCTTTGTTTTACTACTTCTTGCGGAGTACAGTACCAGCCCTTACCTCAGTTAGTTCTTCCATTCCGCCATATACTAGCTGTCCATTGACGATTACATAATTTATCCCATTAGGATAATGATGAGGATCTTCAAAAGTTCCAACATCTTCAATATAGCCTGGGTGAAAAATGGTAATATCTGCTTGCATACCTTCTTGAATTCTTCCTCGGTTGTCAAGGCCAATGCGTTCTGCCGGAAGGGAGGTCATTTTTCTTAAGGCTACTTCCAAACTTATGATTCCCATTTCTCTTACATAGTAGCCGAGAACCCTTGGGAAGGTACCGTAACTTCTCGGGTGTGGGTGTCCTTGTCCTGGTACCACTAATCCACCATCAGAAGCTATCATGGCCAATGGATGCTGCATGATGCGCTGAACATCTTCTTCTCCAATCGCATGGAAAATACACTGGGCCCCGCCATTAAATTGACCCTCAATCACCAAGTCTGCGCCATTGCTAAACGTAGGTTCAAGCTCTTTTTCAATGGCCCAATCCTTAAGCGTTCTGCCATTTAAATCAGGTTTCCAGCTTACATTGGCAAACTGTACCACATCTAAGTCTGCACCACCACGATCGTTTTCAATGTTGAACATGATTTCGCTGTGAATACGGCTTCTGGTAACAGGATCAGCGATTCTTTTCTTGAATTCATCTTGGCCACCTGCCATTGCCCAAGTAGGGATGAGTACAGAAAGTCCTGTTGAACTGGCGGTGTAAGGGTACTGATCCATCATTACGTCAATTCCAAGTCTTCTGGCAGAGTCTACCATTGCCAAGGTCTTGACGCTTGCACCCCACATCGGTTTACCAATTACTTTATGATGCGTTAGGACAATGGGAATGTTTGCTTCGCGACCTATTTGAATTGCTTCTTGCACTCCGTCAAGCAAACCCAAGCCTTCTTCCCGTAAATGGGAAGTGTAAATCCCGCCTTGAGCAGCAGCAACTTTCGATAATTCGATTACTTCTTCTACATCTGAAAACGAGCCTGGAACATATTTTAGTCCTGTAGATATACCAAACGCTCCGTTATCCATTGCCTCTTTAACAGCAGCTTTCATAGCTGCCATTTCCTCCGGAGTGGGTTTACGGTTTTCAGTACCCATCACATTACGTCTGATGGTATTATGTCCAGTTAACCAAGCGGTGTTAATACCTAAGCGATAAGTTTCAAGGCTGTCAAGGAACTTGCCCATTGGTGCAGGGCCTCTTCCATCAGGCCCCGCTAAAACCGTAGTTACTCCTTGGCGAATGAAGCTTTCAGCGTCAGGCAGTCGCATAATGCGTTCAATATGGGCATGTGCGTCTATAAAACCAGGGCTAATGATTTCGATGCCATTAAGCATTATTGTATGAGCAGCACCATAACCTTCGAGGTCACCGATTGCTATGATTTTGCCGTCTTTTATGCCTACATCTTGTGGCGTTTTAGATAAAGATTCACCATCGAATACTATCCCATTGAGCAATAGAATGTCAAAGCGTTCATACAGGAAACAGCTATTGGTCAGAAAGAACAATGCTATTATCGGAAGAAGTTTTTTCATGGAGTAAATTGATGTCGGATAACCAATTTACTCAAATATCTGGTTTTCTTTAAATCTATGATTTAGGAGCATGCTGACCACCTAAATGCTCACAATCAATCAAAGATTGCATGTTGGAAAAGCCCACAGGAGTTTTCTTGTATTTATACACTTCTTCCAAAGTAGTGGTATAGTTATTATCTCCCATACTCATGTCTACATCAGTCATCGTCATCTGGCAAGGGTGTTCATAGCCTGCCGCATGAGAGATTTCGAGAATTTCTTTTCTCAAAGTCTTGGCAAAGTTGGCAAAGCGCTCAGACTTCAAAGTAGGGTCGATGCCATTTTGTAACCATTTCTTCTGTGTTGCAACTCCAGCAGGGCAAGTGTTTGTATGACACACTTGTGCCTGAATACAACCAATGGACATCATAGCTTCACGAGCAACGTTGATCAAGTCAGCGCCCATGGCAAATGCCATTAAAGAACTTGAGGGAAAGCCTAGTTTACCAGAGGCAATAAAAACGACTCTGCCTGTAAGTCCTTTGCGTTCGAATATTTTATATATAGCAGCAAAAGCATATACAAATGGTAAGGCTACATGATTAGCAAATGCAGGTGGGGCAGCACCTGTGCCACCTTCACCACCGTCAATAGTTATGAAATCTGGTCCTTTTCCAGTTTTCAACATTAAATTCGTCATCTCTTCCCACATTTCTAGCTTACCCACCGCTGATTTAAAGCCTACTGGTAAACCTGTGCTTTCAGCGATATCCTCGATAAATGAAAGCATCTCAGGAATATTTGAGAAAGCTGTATGATTAGCAGGGGAGAGCACATCTTCCCCCAGCTTTACATGTCTGATTTCGGCAATTTCTTTCGTGATTTTCGAGACAGGCAGTACACCGCCTTTGCCAGGTTTAGCGCCTTGCGATAGCTTGACTTCTATGGCACGGATTTGAGGAAATTCCTGCGTCAATTTCACCATCTTATCCATGGAAAAATTCCCTTCATCATCCCTTACACCAAAATATCCAGTGCCAAAATGATAGATTATGTCTGACCCATGCTGGTGATGCTTGGATAGTGATCCTTCTCCTGTGTTGTGATAGCAGCCAGCCTTAGCAGCACCTTTATTCAATGATTCTATAGCTTTTGCTGATAATGATCCGTAGCTCATGGCAGAAATGTTAATCACCGATTTGGGTCTGTAAGGTCGTTTCCTGCGATTAAATTCTCCCATCAGTTTGGCACAAGGAAGTATATTATTGTTGATAAGGTTAGGATGGCCAGCAGCTAACTTTAATGGAATCATTGTAGGGTTGATGAAAATAAACCCTGGGGCATTTTGATCTTGATCGGTACCAAAACCTTGATAATTATTTTCTTTTTTCGAAGAGGCATAGATCCAAGAGCGTTGACTTCGGTTGAAAGGAAGCTCTTCACGATTATTAGCGACTATGTATTGTCTTAGCTCTGGGCCTATTTTTTCCAGAAGGTACCTTAGGTGTCCAACAATCGGATAGTTATGGCTGATGGCATGCTTTCTCTGAAAGACATCTCGAAGTGCGACAAGGAAAAGACCTATTAATACCCAAGCCCACCAAGGGAATGCTGCAAGTGATTCCATGATTTTTTACTCTCTGTTAAGGATACGTGTGAACTAAAAAGGATTGCTTCCAATATATAGTATTCAATCTCTAATACTCTCAGTTTGGATGAATGGTTGCCTAATATAATTTTTCGGTCAATCAGAGTAGCATCAAGGATCTAGTTGTTGTAAGGACTAAGGGTCTTCTTAATGTCTCTTAAGTCCATGATTTGGATGCCTAAAATTGAGATAATGCAATACGCTGTGAAGTAGTAAAATCCATCAAAAACTTCAGCTGAAATGCTCTCTTCTGAGGCTGTTGCTAAATAGGCAAGAAATACCCCCACCACAAATACATCAGCCATAGACCATTTACCAATGGCAGACACAAAACGATAGACATGACTTCTAAAACGCCATTTCTTAAAGCCTAGTACGATCAGTAAGAGTATACCTTTCAATACTGGAATGATCACTGAGAAGATTAAGATCATGGTTGCAACAAGGTTGTTGTTGTAATCATACAAAGCGCGGATCGCTTCAATAATACTTTGGGTGCGCTCGAATAATTCAAAGTCACCTAGTAATGGAATCTTTGCTGCTATACGAATGCTCAACATTGGCTCTGTTAAACCAGGATATAAAAAGAATAGTGAAGCAATGATTAGCGTAAGCGCAATTATGTTTCTGATGTTCATAAGTGACTATTTCGATACTGTTATGACGCTTGATATTGTCAAAAGGTAACGCGAAAATAAAAAAAGGCTGCACAAGGCAGCCTTTTTACTATTGATTTCTAATTGTTGGTTCCGAAAGAACACCAATCCTGAAGGTCTGTTCCAATAGGAGAACCAGCAGGAGGAGTCAATGCTCTTTGTACCTGAAGATCTCCTGGATTGTCAAAGAACCTAGTGATCAAATTGGTGATGTACATCTTGTGCGCTTCATCTGCAGCCCCATCATTGTTAGCAGGGTCCATTCTTTTAGCGATGTTCTTCAAGCTTAGTAGTGCTTCGGCTCTTGCTTGTGAAGAGGCACTGTTACTATTATAAAGACTCATTAAAGCATTCATCAATTGCTTCTCCGTTGCTCTTTTAAGCTCTAGGTAATAATAGTTGCTATAGGTAGATCCCGAAACACCTTCAAGAATCTTATTAACGACATCTGTCAAACCCATTTGACTCTGATCCAATGCTTTTTGCTGTACAAGTCTCGTAGCCCTTTGCGGATTGAAAATGTAACTCATTACAGCCCCAGCAATAGTTTCACCAGGTGCTACTGGATCGAAATTAGCGCCAGTTCTCACATTAAAAGTCTCTGATGAACGACCATTCCCAGGGGGGCGAGGAGGTATCATAGCGATGATGTGATCTGGGAAAGCTAGGTTTTTTGGGTTAACAACATTTATGAGTGCAGTGAGTGCAGCTTCTTGCTCTGCTCTTGGTACAACTCTTTGAGTGGGTTGTACATCACCTCTCAGCTTGTAGTTATAGTAAGTACCACCAATTACTTTCACTGCGCCTTCTAATTGATAGCGATGGATCATGTACATAGGCACAAGTACTTCCTCAAGCTTAGCCATTGGTGCTCCCATTGGAATGTTCTTCTCAGAAAAGTTCTCTAAGACTTTGGTTCTGACTTTCATCAGGTGATTTAGCTGATCCACTGGGTTTTTCCCATTGTCCCAAAGGTGTGATTCAGGGTGACTACTGCTAATTGGTCTTGAATCAGAATCTGTAATGAAGTAGAGTTCATTTTTGGCTTGACCGTTTAATAAATCATTCAAAGCCTTTTCCTCATTCACATCACTTGGGAAATCTTGGTATCCCCAAGTAATAGCCGCTTTGTCCCAATCGCCAATTCCTACATCATAGGCATTGTCTAAAGAGATATTATCATTTTTTAAATCGATTCTAGGATGAGGGTAATCCATCACTGAAGCACGATTGTTTACACTAGATGCATAGTTGTGGCTTAAGCCAATTGTATGACCAACTTCATGTGCTGATAATTGTCTCAGACGCGCAATGGCCATTTTAAGTAACGCGGGGTCTGGGGTAGTTCCGTTTTCGTAAGGTGTCAAAAGACCTTGAGCGATCAAGAAATCTTGTCTCACTCTTAATGAGCCTAAGCTTACATGTCCTTTAATAATTTCTCCTGTTCTTGGGTCAGTTACAGAAGATCCATAAGACCAACCACGAGTGGATCGGTGTACCCATTGAATAAGATTATAGCGAACATCTAATGGATCAGCACCAACAGGCATTTCTTCGACAATAAATGCATTGCGATAGCCCGCTGCTTCGTAGGCTTGGTTCCACCAGCGTGCACCTTCTATCAATGCAGACTTAATAGGCTCTGGTGCGCCACGATCTACGTAGTATCTAATGGGTTCTACTGGATCGCTTATTTTGGCATCAGGGTTCTTCTTTTCTAATCGATGTCTTCTAACGAATTGCTTGACAATGTTATCTTCGATAGGAGTAGCGTAGTCCATATATTGGATGGCGCCATAACCAGACCTTGGGTCAGCTTTTCTAGTTTCATAGTTGGCATCGGGAAGCTCAATAAAGGAATGGTGCATCCTTACTGTCACCGCGTCTGATGATGGCGTTACACTTCTGATAAACCTGCCGGTCGCTGTTCCTGTAAAGGTGATGGTTGCTTCAAACTCTGAATTTTTCGGAAAGTTCTTAAGCATAGCAGGATAAACGGCCGAACGGTTGGCGTCTACTTTATAACTTCCTTCGCTACGTAAACTTCTGGCAGCACCAAAGGCATCGCTCAGCAGCATTGGCGTCATGTCGATAAGGATTTTGCCATCACTTTCTCCAGCAATCTTGAAGCCTTGTAATACGGATTCAGCGAAGGCTTCTTTAACGGCTCTCACTTCATCTGCATTATCAGAAACGGCCCTATAGGAGTAGTTCGGCTGCACAAGCATGATCTTGGGTCCAACACGCCTAAATTCTACAACACGCGTACTGCCTAGCTTTCCTCTATCGAGTCCTATATCGTTTGATCCGATACCGGCTGAAAGCGCGTTTACATAAAGAAACTCTGAATCTAGATTTTCTATTTCGAGCCATACTTTACCTTCTTTCTCATCCCAGTAGTAGTTGAAATAGCCTTCTTTTTTGGTCATGCCCTTTGTTAATTCGGCAATTGTCTTTTGGGCAAAGGCAACTGTCGTAAATAGGCATAGTAGTGTAATAACGATTGATTTTCTCAACATGTCTTTTTCAGGTTATGATTTTTCTGATGCCTTCAATATAAGAAGTCTTTGCAAACACAGCCATACAATTATATTTGTAAGGTTACTAAACAAAAAAAAAGACTTATGATTTCTAGAAAATCCCTTTTGATGCTGGCTTTACTATGCCTCGTATCGTTGGCTTTTGCCCAGAAAAAACCTATTACTCACGATGTTTATGATGACTGGAAAAGCATTGCTTCGGTTATCATCAGCAATGATGGTGTTTGGGCAGGCTATCGCATCACACCACAAGTTGGTGATGCTACATTAGAATTAAGGAACTTGAATACCGATGAATCTATTACCGTTGATAGGGTTTCTCGCTATTCTTTCTCCGCTAATGGCCAATATGTGGCGGCTGAAGTAAAGCCGGCATATTTAGTGGAACGTGAACTTAAATTGAAGAAGACCACAGCAACCAAAATGCCGAAGGACTCTCTTTATATTATTAACCTAAATTCAGGCGATATCAAGAAAGTCGCAAGGGTTAAGAATTTTCAACTTCCGGGAGAATCTGAAGAGTGGATGGCTTGGGTTCATGAAATGCCTTTGAAAGAGACAAAGAAAAAGGAGGAAGCAGTTGAGGAAAAAGAAGAACCAGTTGTAGAGGGTAGAAAAAGTAAGAGAAAGAAAAAGAAGAAAGAAGAGCCTAAGGAAGAAACGCCTGAGCCTGTAGAACCAGAAGATCCACGTGCCAAATCAAAAGGTACAGAATTGGTCCTTTATAACTTAAAGACGGGTGAATCAAAAAGCATCACTGGTGTGATGGAATATAGCTTAACTGAAAAAGGAAATCACTTATTCTTCGAGTATGATAAAGTTGATTCTTTAAATGAGTCTGGTATTCATGCAATAAATACGGCCAATGGCGAGATGACAACGCTTAATGAGGGGATGATCGAATACAAAAAGATGTCAACCGATGAAGAAGGAAATCAGATAGCCTTTTTTGCTACAGCAAACACAAAGGATGACGATCACAAGTATTTCAGTCTAATGCATTGGAGTGCTGGTAAGGCTAGCGCAACAATTGTAGCGGACACAACTACTGCTGGCGTTCCGGAAAACTGGATGGTGAGTGATAATAGTAATATCAGATTTTCAGAGTCAGGTAAGCGAGTTTATTTCGGTACAGCACCGAGGCCTTTCGAATATGCTTATGAAGCGGATACTACTTTGTTGAAAGACGATCGTCCAGATGTTGATGTTTGGTCATACAACGATCCTTATATCCAGCCAATGCAGAAGCTTCAGGCGGGAAGAGAGAAAAACAGGTCTTTCGATGTAATGTTAGATACTCAGACTGGGAAACTAGTACAACTAGCCGGACCTGACCTTGAATCTGTTACAATTGACACAAGAAACGACAGAGACTTTGTTTTGGCGATGAACGATCAGCCTTACAGAACCCAAATGACTTGGGATACGCAAATTCCAAGAGACTTCTATAAGATTAGCACATCAACAGGTGATGCTGAATTATTGATCAAAGGAGCTAAAGGATTTCCTTCTCTTTCTCCAGCTGGAAACTATTTGACTTGGCATAATATCGAAGATGGTCATTGGTATATGATGAATGTTGCTTCAGGTAATATCAAGAATTTGACTGAAGGAATGAGCGTTTCATTTGCGAATGAGCTACATGATTCTCCTTCATTAGCTGGCAGCTATGGTACGCCAGGCTGGTCGGATGATGATGCAGCATTTTTCCTTTATGACAGATATGATATTTGGAGGGTTGACCCTAAAGGAGGAAGCGCAGTGAATGTAACTAATGGTTTTGGCCGTCAGAATAAGATTACCATGCGTTATCAGCGATTAGATAGAGAAGCTAGAACGATCTCTACCGAAGGAAGAGCAACATTATCTGCCTTCAATGAGTGGACTAAAGCTTCTGGATTTGTTACTGCCAACATGAATGGTTCTTCTGATCCACAGATCGTGGTGATGGAAGATATGAGCATCGGAGGCTTAATTAAAGCTAAAAATGCTGATCGTGTACTCGTGAGAAAGTCTACTTACCAAGAATACAGTGAAGTATACGCTGCTAATAGCGTGAGTATGACCGGTCTCAAAAAGCTAAGTAATGTTGGTGCTCAAGAAGAACCTTACAATTGGGGTACTGCAGAACTCATCGAGTTCGACAATACTTATGATGGGGAAACGATGCAGGCGATTCTTTACAAGCCGGAGAATTTCGACCCGAATAAGAAGTATCCAATGATTGCATACTTCTATGAGCGTAGATCAAATTCTTTACACAGTCATCCAAGTCCTGCACCTAGTGCGAGTACAATCAACATTCCTTACTATGTGAGTAATGATTACTTGGTACTTGTGCCAGACATTAAGTATGAAGTAGGTTACCCAGGAAAAAGTGCCATGGACCACGTGGTACCTGCTACAAAAGCGGTAATGGCAATGGGATTCGTAGATGAAGATAACATGGCCATTCAAGGGCAAAGTTGGGGTGGATATCAAGTCGCCCATATGGTGACGAGAACCAACCTTTATAAGGCAGCAGGTGCAGGTGCACCTGTCGTTAACATGACATCAGCTTATGGAGGTGTAAGATGGGCTAGTGGAATGAGTAGAATGTTCCAATATGAAAAGACACAGACTCGTTTGGGTGCTACGCTTTGGGATAGACCTGATTTGTACATCGAGAACTCACCATTGTTTAAAGTGCCTGAGATTGAAACACCTATGTTCATCATGCATAACGATGCGGACGGTGCTGTGCCTTGGTATCAAGGGATTGAGTTCTATATGTCGCTCAGAAGGCTGCAAAAGCCTGCGTGGTTAGTGTCATATAATGACGAAGCGCATAACCTGACAAGACGTAAGAACCGTAAGGATCTTTCCATTAGAATGGCACAGTTCTTTAATCACTACTTAAAAGGTGAGCCAATGCCAGAATGGATGGCTTACGGTCTACCAGCTAAGTTGAAAGGAAGAACACTTCGTTATGATTTGGTGGACGAAACCGAAGAAAAAGTAACAGAAGGAGAGAGCCTTAAACTTGAGAAAACTAAAGGCGGCCAGCACTAGTATTTAGATTCAAGACATAAGATTTTAGACGTCAGACTTAGCAATAGGTCTGACGTTTTTATTTGTTAAGTCATCATGCCTTGTTAGTCTATTCTCAGGTCATGTTTGGAGACTAGCCCAGGGAGACCCGCTGACGACACCCTCATTTTGCTGATTTGATTGATCTCTGGATCGACAATATAGCTATGAGACGTTCTAAGGTCAGCTTTGTTGAGGACCGAGTTCTCAAATACCGCACCTGAAAGGTCACAGTCATTAAATTTGGCTTCCGTCAAATTCGTTTCAACAAAGTCTACTTCTTTAAGGCTACAGGCTTCAAACACGATTTTCTTCAGAGACAGTTGGTAGAAAGAGGAGAGGTCTAGCTGACAATTATAGAAGTACATCTCTAATAAGAAAGGATTACATCTGTCGAAGTGTAGGCCAAGTAATTTGCACGCCCTGAAATTGACCTCTTTAAAACTTGTAGCAAGGAATTTAGAAGAGGAAAGGTCACATGCTATGAATTCGCATTCCAAGAAGCTGATGTTCGATAGGTCCGCTCCGTTGAAACTACACCCTTGAAAGCGACAGTTTTCATAGTCCACATTAGCAAAAGGCTCTACCGAAAAGTTGATGTTTTTGAATTCCCTTCCGTCTATGATCTCTTTCATTTAGCTATTGTAAGCATTTTCCAAAAGAAGTAGAAGCCGTATCATGAAACCAAAATTCAAGAAGCTGTCCAATGAGACTGAGAATGCCACTTTTGTGCTTGTAGATGCTGAAAAGTTTCCTGAGTCCAGAAGAATGGCTGATGTAAGCAACTTGCCAACGTTTGCTGCCTTTGAAAAAGGACAATTCGTAAAGCAGGTGCAGACCAACAAGTTTGAATCACTAAAAGACTTGGTAGATGAGGTTGCCGCTAATTAAACACCTAACCGATTTTATCGAGCAGAACGATCAGGACTATTTGCTGGAGACACTTGAAACGTTAGAAAACCTAACCGAGAGTGAGTCACTGAAGGATGAGGAGTTGGATGTACTGGGCGAAATGATCTCCAACATGTACGGTGCACTCGAAGTGCATACGATGATGAAGGAGGGAACCCCTAAGAAAGAAGCGCTGAATACATTTATGAAGCGTGTTATGGGGTCGATCGATAAGTAGTCGAATAGGTTAAAAGTAAAAGGCCCATTCACGAAAGTGGATGGGCCTTTTTGTTGTTGTAGTGTTACTCCTACTTTGGTCTTCTAGTTCATCGCTTCTGCAAGCTCTGGGGCAATTTTAGCGCGTTCGGCAGTGACCCATGTTTTCAGGGATGCTACTTGTTCATCAGTTAGCTTCGCCTCACTGTGCATTCTTACATAATTGGGCTGAGGCATTTTCCCTTCCTCTACTTCTTCAACCATCTCTTCTAATTTATGGTCGCGTCTTTTAGCAGAATAGGTGGCCCATTTAGAGAAGTTGAGTTCATCCCTGCCTTCTTCTATATGCTCTCCTATTTTCCAACTAACTGGGGCTACACTAGCATACCACGGGTATCGCGGCTGATCAGAATGGCAATCGTAGCAAGCTGATTTAAGCATCGTGGCGATTGGGCCTTCAATCTCCAATACACTGATAATATCGTTTTCATTCACGGGTTCGCTGATTTTTTCAGGTCGAGCAATGAATTGAATGACCACAAAAGTCACTAGCAGACCGACAAGAATGGGTTTTAATACTTTTTTCATGGCCTAAAATTAATAGAATTAACCTCTTTTAATAGTACCTCACATCACAAACAAAAAAAGCTCGGTGACCAACCGAGCTTTTTTTAGATTTTGAAATTACTTAGTTAGACTTTTTAGCGGACTACTTTTCTCTCAATCATACTGTACTTTCGGCCTTTTCTGAGCATATGAAAACGTTCTTGACCAGGTTTGTTTTTTACAAACTGATTT
>Ga0209600_1000228_pt1 | contig 45956 bp, 45 predicted proteins | sample COGITO_mtgs_1104_FD_185518 | JGI IMG/M metagenome (GOLD analysis project Ga0209600, IMG submission 185518) | Pelagic marine microbial communities from North Sea - COGITO_mtgs_110421 (SPAdes) (version 2) | ecosystem: Environmental > Aquatic > Marine > Epipelagic ... | reverse complement strand
TAACAGAATAAGATGGATTTAGAATCTATATTAAGTGTGCTAAAAGACTACGACTTACCTACTATTATATTAGGAATATATGTGTACATGCACATAAACAAAAAATTGACTGTAGTAGATAAAGCTGTCAACTGTAGAAAACCAGATGCTATGACAATTAGCCAGGAGGTTAGTGAGATTCATAGAAAGGTTGATGTAAATGCTACGACACAAGCAAGAAATATAGAATACCTAAAAAACGAAATGGATAATAATAAAGATTCAAATAAAAAGCAATTTTCAGCTATTGGGAAAGACATTAAAAGTTTAAATAAAAGAATGGCTATTATAAATAAAACAATTTAATTATGGATAAATTATACAACTTTATAGGAGGAAGAAAATTAACTTTTGCGTTGATTTTAACAATATTAGCAACAGTATTTGTTTGGTTTAACAAGGCAAGTTCTGACGAGTGGATAGGCTTTATGCAGTGGGTTTTTGGAATTTACGCAAGTGGAAACGCAACAGAGCATATTGCTAAGGCTCTTAAAAAGAAATAAAGATGAGTAAGTTAGTAAAGTGTCCTCACTGCGGATCTAAATATGATGTTACATTAACTCCTCAACCTGCTAAACCAGACTCGAATTATCTTTGGATTTTTGATAATGGTCATGGAGGTATAATTGACGGTGTTTATCAAACAGCTGGTAAACGATCTCCATTATGGCCTGACGGAGAAATCTTATACGAGGGCGAATTTAACAGAGGTATTGTAAAAAGGTTAGTTAAATTATGCGCTGAAGCTGGAATTGAATGCGTCAATTTAGTAGACACTCAAAAAGACGTTCCTTTGTCAGAACGAACTGATAAAGCAAACGATATTTATCGTCAACAAAAAGATAAAGACGGAAAGGATTGTATATACGTTTCTATTCATGCTAACGGATTTAGCAGTGAAACAGCTAACGGCTGGTCAGTATATACGTCAGAGGGAGAAACTAAATCAGATTTAATTGCGTCTGTGTTATTTGACAAAGCTTCAAAAGAATTTCCATACGAGTACATGAGAAAAGATACATCAGACGGTGACAATGATAAAGAGTCTAATTTTTGGGTATTGAGAAAGACAGTAATGCCAGCAATATTATCAGAAAACTTTTTTATGACTAACTCAGATAATTGTCATAAATATTTATTAAGCGAAGAAGGTAGAGACAGAGTCGCAAAAATCCACTTTGAAATGATACAGCAAATAGAAAAAGAAAATATAATATAAACCTATGAAAGTAAAGGATCTTATTTTAATACTTGGCGTTATAGCTATTATTCTACTTCTTGTTTTTAGGGGGAATGATAAATCTATTTATAAAGTTGCACCAATAAAGAAAATTGAAACGAGAATAGAGGGCAAAGAAACCATAATCAAAACGATTGAAAATAGGATTGGCAACGAAAAAGAAATAATCAGTAAAATCTCAACAGAGATAAACTTATTAAGAGCCGATTTAGACGATTTTAAGAGCCTTAGAGACACGGTACATATAATTCAAATACAAGATACCATTATAGAAGTTTTAACCTCTGAGAACTTACATTTAAAAAGCGTTGTTAGTGATCAAGATAGTGTTATAACTTTCCAGCGTTATATTATAAATTCAAAAGATACAATTATTGATGTGTTAAAATCAGATACAAAAAGATTTAAAAAGCAAAGAAACATTTCAGTATTAATAAATGCACTATTAACAGGTGCGGTTATTCTAAAATAAAGCACGTCATTAATATTTAATTTCTTCAGGTTATTAAAATTTGTTATATTTACCATTAAATTAAATATAATGGAACAAAATCAAGAAAAATTATCAAACGAAGAGTTGAGTGAATTAAGATCACACCACGACAACTATAATTCTTCAAAGGACAACCTAGCGTTAATAGAGGTAAGAATAAGCAGGCTAAAGAACCAAAAAGTATTAGGGCTTGAGATGTTTGAAAAAACAGAGGCGTCTTTAGATGGCTACGAATCAGAGCTCCGAGAAACTTACGGGGAAGGTATATCTATAAACTTAGGAGATGGAGCTATTACAAGATCGGCAGACTAATATTATACGTAGGTTATGTGTAGGGCCAGACTACTTTAAGAGCATGAAGTATACCTCTGGTAGTCCTTGTTTAAGAAATGAATTTACTATAATCGAGATTGTAGAGATAAATAATAACGACTTCGAGATACATATAGAGAATGGTGAAAAGGAAGTATTCTTATGGAAGACCATAAGAAATATGCCTGTATGTGTAGAGTACAATATTGACTTTGAATGAAAGCTTTAGGACAGTTTATAGTAAAACCAGCAGCAGGGAAGTTGTATGACAACAAGAGAAAAACCGAAAATGGTAGTTACTTAATAAACACAAACTTTGAAAATCATGAAGCAACAAATAGAATTGCTATAGTGATATCTACACCTATAAATTACAAGGGCAATGTAAAGGAGGGGAGCGAGGCTATTGTGCATCACAATGTATTCAGGAAATACAATGACATAAGAGGCGATGAGTCGTATAGCTCAGGGCTAATAAAAGGTGATTTATATCTGGTAGATGCAGAAATAGAGATATATGCACATAGGGAATCTAAAACGGATTTATGGACATCTATATATCCGTATTCTTTTGTAACCCCAATAAAGAACGACTCAAACCTATACAAAGTTGAGGCTGAGAAAAATCTTTACGGGATAATGAAAATTACAAATCCATATTTACAATCAATAGGGGTTGAGGTCGGTGACGAAATATGTTTTAAGCCTGACAGTGAGTACGAGTTTAATATTGACGGTGAGAAAATGTACCGTATAAATTCAGCGAATATATGTCTAAAACCATAAGAGAGTTAAAGGAGGACTTAATTTCGGCTGGTAAAACTGCTGCTGGTGAACTTGTAAAGGTAGCTAAAAAAACTCTAACTACGGAGTACAAGGAAGACGATGAGTTAAGCCTAGACAAGTTAAAGAACGCAGCCTCAGCTAAGAAGATGGCTATATTCGATGCGTTTGAGATATTAGCAAGGGTTGAACTAGAGCAAAAGAATCTTGACGAAGAGGACAAGACGCCAAAAAATAAAAACGGAGATAAGGTAGTATTAGAAGAGAAACCATTAGACTTTAAAAGTGCGGAAGAACGAACAGGATAAATTTACGTGGCCAGATTTATATATTTTGGAGAATGATTTTATCAGTAAAGATAGGATAGCTAAAAAGAACCGTAATAAATCTTGGGAGTATGGCTATGATAAGTTAAACGATGTTGTAATTATATCCAAAGACGGTACTATAGGTGACATTTATAATATAAATGGTATAAGAATAGCCTTACCAAAGGCTCCTAAATATGTCTCTACCTTGAAGAACAAGTGGGTAGTTTCCGAATTACCTAAAGAATTAAAAAGGATCAAGAGTGTATTTGAATGGCGTAAACGTAGTAAAGAGTTTAAGGCAAAACATGTAGACTATATAGAGCAAGAGTTTTTTAGAAGAGAGAATGGTTATTGGTTTACTAATAAGGGTAAGAAAACATATATTACAGGTGGTAATTATATGTACCTTCAGCATACTAAGATTGATGTTGGGCATCCTGATTTTCGTGAGGCAAATAGAATATACTACATATATTGGGAGGCGTGTAAAGCTGATAACAGATGCTACGGTATAGTATATCTAAAAATAAGACGTTCAGGCTTTTCTTTTATGGGCTCCTCAGTTTCGGTAGAAACGGCTACACTTGCAAGAGATTCAAGAATTGGAATGTTGTCTAAGACTGGCCCTGATGCTAAGAAATTATTTACTGATAAAGTAGTCCCAATTTCATTAAACTACCCATTCTTTTTTAAGCCTTTACAGTCAGGTATGGATAGACCTAAGAGTGAGATTTCTTATAGCTTGCCAGCACAAAAGATCACAAAAAACAACATGTATGATGATCACAATGAAACTGAAGAAGAGGGTCTTGACACGTCTATTGATTGGAAGAACACAGACGACAACAGTTACGATGGCGAGAAGTTAAAATTTTTACTTCATGATGAAAGCTCTAAATGGGTAAAGCCACTTGATATAAAGAAAAACTGGCGTGTAACCAAAACTTGTCTACGTTTAGGAAGTAAGATTGTTGGTAAGTGTATGATGGGCTCTACCTGTAATGCACTAGCGAAAGGTGGTCAAAATTACAAAGATCTGTATGAAGACTCAAACCCAAGAACTAGGTCAAAAAACGGACAGACTAAGTCGGGTCTTTATTCTTTGTTTATACCTATGGAGTGGAACTTTGAGGGGTACATAGATGAATATGGGTGGCCTGTATTTGAGACACCAAAAAGAAACGTATTTGGGCCTGACGGTGAGCAAATTACAACTGGAGTTATTGAGTATTGGAATAATGAGGTTGACGCAAGAAAAAGTGATCCTGATGATTTAAACGAATTTTACAGACAGTTTCCACGCACAGAGTCGCATGCATTTAGAGACGAAAGTAAGGCTTCTATATTTAACTTAACAAAGATATACCAGCAGATTGACGAGAATGATGGAACGCTAATGGCTCAGACATTATCTAAGGGTTTTTTTAGTTGGAAGAATGGGGAGAAAGATACAGAGGTAATATGGACACCTGATCCTAGAGGCAGATTTTTATTATCATGGATTCCAGATAAGAAGTACAGGAACAATGTAACAATAAAGAATGGTGTAAAATACCCAGGGAATCAAGGCTTAGGGATGTTTGGCTGTGACTCTTATGATATATCAGGTACTGTAGGTGGACGAGGTTCCAATGGATCACTTCATGGTTTAACTACATTTAATCTTAACGAAACAGTGCCTTCTAATTATTTCTTTTTAGAATACATAGCAAGGCCAAGTACTGCTGAGATATTCTTTGAGGAGGTATTAATGGCTATTGTATTTTTTGGTATGCCAATATTGGTTGAGAATAATAAGATTAGGCTTCTTTATCATTTAAAAAATAGGGGCTATAGGGGATACTCTATGAATAGACCAGACAAGGCACTATCAAAACTATCAAAAACAGAACGAGAACTTGGTGGAATACCAAATACATCTGAAGATGTAAAGCAAACACATGCTAACTCAATAGACTCTTATATTGAAGAATATGTTGGTTATGACGAAGAGGGAACTTATCGTGACTCGGAGACGTGTGGGAGCATGCCATTTAATAAGACACTTGCTGATTGGGCAAAATTCGACATAGCAAATAGAACGAAATTTGATGCATCAATTAGCTCTGGTTTGGCTATTATGGGTACAAGAAAACATAAATTAACCCCTGAGACAAAAAGATCGCAAATAAAGTTTAACTTTGTAAGATATAATAATTCAGGTAATCATAGCGAAATAGACAGGTAATGGCAAATAAAAATAGATCTATAAATATCAATCCAATGGACTTCCCTAACCACAAAACACCTGACAAAGAGAAGGCTGGTGAGGATTACGGATTAAAGGTAGCGAAAGCTATACAGTATGAATGGTTTAATAAAAACGATGGTGCTTGTAGATATTACTCTCAACAGTCTGATTTTTATAGGTTAAGGCTATACGCCAGAGGTGAACAATCTGTAAAGCCATATAAAGAAAAATTATCTATAAACGGATCAACTGAGCAACTTAACCTTGACTGGAAACCACTTCCTGTTGTTCCTAAGTTTGTTGATATAATGGTTAACGGCATGAATGACAGGCTCTTTACGCCAAAGGCATACGCTGAAGACATAACCTCATCTGAGGATAGAGATAGATACCAAAGAACTATTGAGGCAGACATGATAGCAAAAGATCTATTGATTCAAACAAAAGATGATTTTGGCATAGACGCATTTAACGTAAACCCAGACGATTTACCAAAAACTAATCAAGAGCTACAGCTTCACATGCAGCTTGACTATAAGCCTTCTATTGAGATAGCAGTAGAGACAGCTATTTCTACTGTTTTTGAAATGAATAATTTTCAAAATGTAAAGTATAGATATAACAAAGACCAAGTAACACTTGGCATTGGTATCGCTAAACATGAGTATTCATTCAATGAGGGAATAAGAATAAAATACGTAGACCCTGAGAATTGCATATATAGTTATACAGAAGATCCGTTTTTTGAAGATGTGTTTTATTGGGGTGAGGTAAAAAGAGTACCTATTTTAGAATTAAAAACAATAAATCCTAAATTAACACAAGAAGACATTGAAGATATTAGAGCGACTAGCAGTGCTTGGTCAACCGCATATTCAACATCACAACCTTATGGAGATACTATTTTTGATAAAGACACTGTCAATGTATTGTACTTTAACTATAAGGACGATAAGAACTTCATTTACAAGAAAAAAATATTAGCAAACGGAGGAAGCAGAGTAATAAGAAAAGATGAGGATTTCAATCCTGAAGAAGATAGCGAATACTTCACTAAGATTGAAAAAAGAATTGATGTATGGTATGAGGGGGCTTTAATTTTAGGGTCAGAAAGACTTATAAAATGGGGCCTATCAAAAAACATGGTACGCCCAGAGGCAGCATTTCAGAAGACATATTCAAATTACGTAGCTGTTGCACCTAAGATGTACAAGGGTAGATTTGATTCACCTGTACGTAGAATGATTTCACCAGCAGATCTTCTTCAGATGGCGCATTTAAAAGCACAACAAGTCTTATTAAAGATAGTTCCTGATGGTGTATTTATTGATGCTGACGGTATAAATGAGGTAGACTTAGGAAACGGTGGAACTTATTCCCCCCAAGCTGCATTGGACTTATACTTTTCTACGGGTAGTGTTATTGGTAGAAGTTATACTGGTGACGGAGAATTTAACAATGCTAGGGTTCCTATACAGGAACTGAATAGTAGTAGCGGCCAAAGTAAGTTACAGTCATTAATGGGTGCTTATGATAAGTACTTGAATATGATCAGAGATGTGACGGGTATAAATGAAGCTGTTGATGCTTCTAGCCCTGACCCACATTCATTGGTTGGTCTGCAAAAGATGGCAGCATTGAACTCAAATACAGCAACGAAGCATATCCTAGAGGCAAGTTTATTTATGACAAGGCGTATGGCTGAATGCATTTCTTTACGTATCTCTGATGTGCTAGAGTACTCTGAAGACAGCGAGGAGTTTGCTAATCAGGTGGGTGGATATAACTTAAACATATTAGAGGATATAAAAAATTTACATTTACATTCCTTCGGTATTTTTATTGAAGTTTCTCCAGACGAAGAACAAAAAGCTGCGTTAGAGCAGAATATACAATTAGCATTATCGAAGGGTGGTATTGATTTAGAGGATGCAATTGATGTGAGAGCTATCTCCAATTTGAAAATGGCAAACGAGTTGTTAAAACTTAAGAGAAAGCAGAAAATTGCTGCTGATCAAGAACGAGAGATGCAGAGGATTAAGGCTCAGGGTGCAGCTAACACAGAATCAGCTCAAGCAGCAACTGCTGGCAAAATGGAGTTACTAAACGCAGAGACACAAAGTAAGATGGCTATTAAAAAAGCTGAATCTGCTGGCAAAATTGAAGAGTTAAAAGCTGAGGCTCAACTGAAACATGGGTTAATGGAGAAGGAGTTCCAGTATAACATGTCTCTTAGGTCTGCTGAAAGTAATATAACTGAAAAAAGAGAAATTGACAAGGAGGACAGAAAAGACAATAGAGTTGATAAGCAGTCCTCTAATACGTCTAAATTGATAAAGCAAAGACAGGATGGAACACCTCCGACTAATTTTGAATCAAGCGAAGATACTCTTGATGGTTTAGGCTTTGATGGGTTTGGTTAAAAAATTATGATTACCTTTGTTTTAAATTGAATTTAATATAATATTATGGGAGAAGTAAAAATAGAAGAAGTTGACTCCAACGGGAAGTCACCACAGCAAATTGAAAAAGACATTTTAGATAATCACGCAAAAGATATGTCGGCCAAAGATGACATAGTTGCTGGTAATAGTAGCGATGGTGTTTTAGAGGTTAAATCTGACATCGGTGATACTAAAGAGCAAGGCATTAATGATGATACTGCTTTAGACTATTTAAAAAAGAAGTACAACAAAGAAGACTTGACATACGATAGTCTTTTACAAGTGAAGATAGAAGAAAAAGAAGTAATAAAAGAAGTGGAAAGAGAACTTCCACCTGATGTTAGTGCTTTTTTTAAATATAAACAAGAGACAGGTAGAGGTATGAAAGACTACGTTAAATCAGTAGTTGACATAAGTACCATGTCTGATGATAAAATTATAGCCAAAGACATCGCTATTAAGAATCCTGAGTTTGATTCTGAAGATGTTAAATTCGAAATGAACAGGCTATTTGGTGTAGACGAGATGGATGATGAGTCCGAGATTAGAGAAAAGTCTATAGCAAAGAAAAGAAAATTAGGTGAAGCAAGACAATCTATGTCTGAACATTATGAGAAATATAAATCTCCACTTGAGTCAAGTGATGGTTTATTCTCTATGGAAGACAGAGAATTATTGATGAAAGCTAAGAGTGAACAACAAAGTCAGAAAGATTTATCTGATTTATCAGTGAAGAAGCAAAAACATTTTTCAGCTAAGACAAATGAATTATTTTCTGACAAGTTCAAAGGTTTTGAATTTACTGTTGGTGAAAATAACTCCAAATCTTTTGAAGTTGAAGATGTTGCTAAAACGAAAGAGAACCAGTTATCGGCTTTGAATTTCGTAAACTCTCATTTAGATGAGAACGGAATGTTAAAGGATGCTAATAAGTATCACAAGGCTATGTATGCTGCTCAGAACACGGATAAATTAGTAAAATGGGCTTATGAACTAGGGGCAAGTGAAGCTGTCGAGTCGGACGCTAAGGAAGCGAAAAACATTGAGATGGGTAAGGGTAAGAAACCTGTAGCTCAAAACAAAGACGGTGTTCAAGTTGTTGAAGTGAATAACCCAGGTAGCAATATCAGAAAAGACGGTGGTTTACGAATAATGGGAAGAAAAAAATAATTAACAACTTAAAACAAAAAAATGGCAGGTTCAGTTCAGGTGTCGCCAGGAGCACAAATTACTCCAGCACCAAGTCAGGTAGCATTACCGACAAATTACATTACAAATTTTGATTTTTTAAATCAATATCTTCCAGATACTTATGCGGAAGAGTTCGAACGATATGGTAATCGTTCGGTAGCATCATTTCTTAGATTGGTAGGGTCAGAGTATCCAACTAATTCAGATATGATTAAGTGGTCAGAACAAGGGCGTCTGCACACAAAGTATACTGATATAACGGCTGCTGGTACTGGTGGTGATACGACATCAATTTGCACAGTTGCAGGAGGTACGTGTACGTTCCGTGTAGGGCAAACAGTATTCTTATCAGACAACACTGTTGATTCATCAGCTAAGGGTGTTATTACAGCTGTTGGTACTGGTACTTTCACAGTAGCTTTTTATAGTGATGCTGGTTTACCAGCTGCTCTTGCTAGTTCTACTGGCATTACAGCTTTCGTTTACGGGTCTGAGTTTAGAAAGGGATCTCCTGGAATGGATGGTTCTTTAGAGGCTGAGTCTTCGTTTTTTGACAACAAGACAATAATCCTAAAAGACAAGTACGAGGTTTCAGGATCTGATATGGCTCAAATTGGTTGGGTTAAGGTTACAACTGAAAATGGAGCAGATGGTTTCTATTGGTTTATTAAATCAGAGCATGAGACAAGACTTCGTTTTGAAGATTACTTAGAGATGTCAATGGTTGAAGGTGTTCAGGCTGACTTCGGTTCAGGTGCTGAGGCTGAATTGTCTGACAACTCTGCTGCTGGTACTGTGAACGCAGGTACTCAAGGTATGTTCGAGTCGATTGAGACTAGAGGAAATGTTTGGGACGGAGGAAATCCTGAAACAATGACAGAGTGGGACGAAATGATGGCTCGTTTAGACAAGCAAGGGTCTATCCGTGAAAACGTATTGTTTTTAAACCGTGAGTTTAGTAATGATCTGAATGACATGATTGCTGCTCAAAATTCTTACGGAGCAGGTGGAACTTCTTACGGATTGTTTAACAATTCTGAAGAAATGGCTATCAACTTAGGTTTCGATGGTTTCAAGAGAGGTTATGAGTTTTACAAGACAGATTGGAAGTACTTAAACGATGCTACATTAAGAGGTGGATTAGTTGGTGGTGCAATCAATGGCGTTATGGTTCCAGCAGGATCTATGACAATATACGATCAAGTTCTTGGTCAAAACGCAACACGTCCATTCTTACACGTTCGTTATAGAGCTTCTGAGCATACAGACAGAAAATTCAGAACATGGGTTACTGGTGGTGCTGGTGATGCTCAAACAAATGATACTGATACTATGTCAGTAAATTATCTTTCTGAAAGAGCGTTATGTACTATGGGTGCGAATAACTTCTTCGTGTTTAAAGGATAACAAGTAGAGTTAAATTTTAAAAGCAGCAGGGAAACTCTTCCTTGCTGCTTTTTATTAATCAAATAAAATATAATATAATGAAAAGAGGTGGAAAAGTGTACAGATTAAACAATAATAAGTCACCGTTGACTTATACTATCCAGACTAAGGATAAAAGAAGAAAGCCATTACTATGGTGGGACGCTGAAAAGCAAGAACAAAGAGCCTTAAGGTTCTCAAACAATCAAAGGAGTATTTTTATTGATGAACAGGATGATCATGCTAGATTGTCTCCTGTTGTATTTAAAGACGGGACATTATTTGTTGGAGATAGAGAGACAGCTCTACAGGCTTTTTTATTTCATCACCCTGGGAACATGGCAAATGGCGGAGGTGTGTTTTACGTTATGGATCATGAGGCTGAAAGTAATCAAATCATTGCTCAGATTGACTTCGAGCATAGTGCTCAAACATTAGCTAGAGAGCTTACAATGGATGAGATGGTTGCTTTTATTACTAAGGTAGATCCTGGCAATGTAGACAGAATGGATTCTCACGATATTAAGAGAGATGTTAAAGTTTTTGCTAGAAACAATCCAAATGATTTTATGCAGCTGGTTGATAGAGATTTAAAGCAAGAAGATGCAAGTGAAAGAGTGGAAGACTTCTCAGAAATGGTAATTAGTGAAAAACTTATCCAGTTCCGAAGTAACAAGACACAGGTTTTCTTTAACTTGCCTGACAACAAGTCTATGATGATGAGAGTGCCTGAAGGACAAGATCCTCATGAAGCTTTAAGAAATTATTTTATGACGGATGAAGGGGTAAAGTCTTATAAAAAATTAGAAAAACTACTCCAATAGTATTATAATAGAACAATAATTAAAGCCTACTAGAAATAGTGGGCTTTTTTATTTATCTTTGTGTAAAACAAATACAATGATTAATGAAGTAAGGAATACGGTATTATTTATTTTGAACAAGGATAATAACGGTTACATTACTCCATCTCAATTCAACTTGTATGCGAAACAGGCCCAGACAGAAATATTTGAGGGTTACTTTCACGACTACAGCCGAGCTGTAAACAAGAGAAACGTACATGGACATACAAGTGGATTTAGTGATATCCCAAAGAGATTAGAGGAAGTGATTGATAGGTTTACGTCTGTTGGCTTTCCTGTGTATTCAGGAGTAACAGGTACGTTCTCGATACCAAGCGATGCGTATTCAATGGGCACGGTAACACTTGCAAGTGGATTAGTTGATGTTGACAAGGTGTCACAAGGGCAGTTAGCTAGGCTTAGGTCTTCTTTGGATACGTCTCCATCAGTAAATTATCCTGTATACACTATAAATGAGAATGGGCTTCAGGTGTTCCCTACAACGTTTAGTACTACAGGTGATATAATAGCTAATTACGTTAGATACCCAGCCACACCGAAATGGACATATAATTCCTTTTCTGGAGGCGAGCCATTATTTAATCAAAGTGCCGTAGGATATCAAGATTTTGAATTACCTTCATCAGATGAGATGAACTTGATAATTAGAATATTACAGTACGCTGGGGTAGAGATTAGAGAGGCTGATGTTGTTAAGATGGCTACGGCACAAGAAGTTCAAACAAAAATGGAAAATCAATAAGACATGGCATATTTAACTGATTATCAATATTTCGACAACGGAGGTGTGTCACCTGTTACAGCTAATCAAGGCTCGTACCAGTATATACCAATACTTGATATTGTACGTAATTACATATTAAACTTCACAGGTCAAGACCAACTTGTAGATAATGTAAAGACTAATATTGTTCGGTTTCATGCAAAACAAGCAATAAAAGAGCTTAACTATGATTCGTTAAGGGCTATAAAAGCTGTGGAGATAACAATAAACTCTAGCTTAAAGATGATTTTACCTCAAGATTATGTTGACTTCGTAAGAGTTTCTACGCTTTCTGCTGGAGGTAATTTAACTCCGATGACAGAGAATCATTCATTAGCAACAGTGGCTTCATACTTACTTAACTCTTCAGATGAGTTAACCTTTGACGGCAGTGGTAATGTTCTTTTTGGCACAGACAAAACAGTAAACATGGCAGGTGGATCAAATGATAACGAATCCTGTAATAGTTATTCTATAGGTACAAAAGCAAGCATAGACCCATCAGTGGTTCGTTCAGGGCCAAGATTTCATATAAATAGAAACGCTGGAGTTATAGATTTTAGCTCTACTATGGAAGGTTCGACAATTGTTCTTGAGTACATAACAGATGGCATGGAGGGTGGAGATGATAGTTTAATTAAGGTAAACAAGTTTTTTGAGAAGTACGTCTACGCTTACATTACTTATGAGATACTAGACGCTAAATTTGGAGTACCTGCCGTACATGTAGAACAGGCAAGAAAGAAAAGACGTGCGCTACGTGCAAACGCAAAAATAAGAATGAGTAATATTCACCCATCTGACTTAATAACGAGATCAAGCACTTAATATTTTATTATGGCTAAACTTAGTAGAAATTTCTTGAAAGGGGTTATGAATAAAGACGTTGATGAACGGCTATTGGCTGACGGTCAATACCGAGACGCTTTAAACATTGACGCTATTACATCCGAAGGCTCAGACGCAGGTACGGTTCGTAACATAGCTGGTAATAGAGAGGTAGCCGATTTAGGTAATGCAGCTGGGGAGCCTGCTGTAAACGCACGTACTATTGGTGCTGTGACATCAGACATTGATAATATTATATATTGGTTTGTTACGTCTGACAATTATGACGGTATTTACGAGTACAATGAAACAACAGGGGATTCTAATAGAATTTTACAGTCGTCAACAGGGCAGTTAAATTTTAGTAAAGACTATATAATCACTGGACTAAATTATATTGATGGGTTCCTGTATTGGACAGACGACTTAAATCCACCAAGAAAAATAAATATATCTACAGTTAGAGAGTGGACTGTCAGCGATCCTAGAATAGATGATTACATATCTGTAATTGTAGCACCGCCATTAAGAGCACCGTCAATAGAGATGTTGCTGCCGAGTGATGAGTCAACAAATATGGAGGACAAATTTCTTCAGTTCGCAACAAGATACAAATACAGTGACGATCAATACAGTGCCTTATCTCCGTTCTCACCAACGGCATTTATTCCAGGGGATTATGTTTTTAATTTTGCTTCTGGGAATAATGAAGCGATGGTGAATACTAAAAATAAAGTAAATATAACCTTTGAAACAGGAGGTAGATTTGTTGAAGAGGTTCATTTATTCTTTAGAGACTCAACGAGTTTAAATGTAAAAAGAATAGAGAAATTTAATAAGGAGACGTTAGGTATTAACAATAATACATCTTACCAATTTATTTTTAAAAATAGCAAAGAGTACTCAGTCCTTGCTGATTCACAAGTGACAAGGCTATATGACAATGTACCCTTAAAGGCAAAAGCGCAAGATGTTGTAGGTAGAAGATTAGCTTATGGAAACTACGTTCAAGGTTTTGATATTACTGATTGTTCAGGAGTAGATGTTGGGATAGACTACACTGTTGATTATGTTTCTGAAGAAGTAGCTAATGGTACGCCTATACAAACATTCAGAAGTGATAGGGACTATGAGATTGGTATTGTGTACTGTGATGATTACGGAAGAACAACAACTGTACTTACAACACCTATAGTTAATGGTGAAGATAATAATAATAATATATACATACCGCCAACTGCGTCTGACACTGGGAATAGTCTTGTGGTAAAAATTAAACACAAGGCTCCTTGCTTTGCTACTAATTATAGATTAGTATTAAAGGAAAGTAAAAGAAATTATTACAATGTATTTCCTGTGCTTTATTACGCTGACGGAACTTATAGGTATTTTCTAATAAACAAATCAGATATAGATAAGTTCTCTATTGGAGAATATCTTATTTTTAAGTCCAATGCTTCTGGTGTTACATATTCAAACAAAAAATACAAGATCTTAGATGTGGAATCAAAGCCGACAAATTTTTTAGGTGGGTCACAAGTTTCTGGGATATATTTTAAAATTAATGATGATGACAATGATTTCTCGCCATCAGCATTAACTACCTACTATAGTTTAGGAAAAGGTTCAGCAGGAGCATTTAAGAATCCTGATAATATTTTTGATGATATTTATTGTTACAGGGACACTAGGGCTGCTATAAACCCAGGTACTGAATTTAAAATGATCGAACCCCCTATTTTTTACGGCCAAGGATTGGATGGATTATCTATTTCTATGGTTACTGCTATAGATTCTTCTGGTTCCGCTACAGGTGGTTATGATTATTTTGATACGTTTGAAGCTCGTGACATGAGAGTTGAGATACAGATAGAAACATCTACAACTTTTAAATATAGAATACATCAAGATGTAGGCCCGTTTGCAGCGTTTAATCCTGGTTGGATAGGGAATCCAATACCTATATCAACTATTCCACAAGGGTTAGCAATATCAATAAATTCGAATCAAACTGGCATTCCATTTAATATCGTATTTTCCCAGTCATCTGGATATACAGTAGGTGATAGGTGGATAATAAATTGCAGAGGAGAGGAGATAGATCTATCTTATGCTGTAACACAATCAAACCCAGGTCTTAATTGGATCGAAGGATTGGGTTATCATTCAGGTGTTGCCATTTCTAATCTTGGAGATATTCAAATCCAAACAGGTGCTATAGTTACGATTACCATTGCGGCTACTAATGTTGGGGGTGTGTCTGGGCAAGCACAAGTTTTTCCTCCTAGTAGTAGGGCGTATGAAAACATAGAAGAATGGTTCTATGAGGAAGGAGCTTCAGGTACAATAATAAATTACGAAGGAGCTTCACCATCCAACACTGGCAGTTCTAGGATGTATTTCAGAAGGGGTAGTAATTACGAACAGAAGTATGCATCCCCAAATCCAGGGTATCTAGCAGATAGTATTACCCAAAGAGGTATGGATGAGCAGGTTAGAATGATGATTACTGGTCAAGGAATAACCCAATATAATACTTGTACTAATGCGCATATTCAAGTAGCATGGAGGGTAGATCAATTAGATAATTCATTATTAGCAGAAACAGAGCCAAAATCAATAGACACAGAAATATTCCATGAGCTAGGTAGAACAATGCCGATTATAGGCAACGACCATCAGGTGATGTGGCGATACTTAGACTATACAAGTGCGTCTGGTGTTTGGGGTAATGAGACATGGTATGCTTCGTTACCTAGTAATCAAACAAATATAGGTATGCTCAGTCCATCAGGTGATCCATCTGTAACTGATATGCCTCACACCTATATTGCTGGGGATATTATTTATGTAAATAATGATTCAACAATATTAGGGCCTCCCACTGGTGAGTACGAAGTTCTGTATGTTCCTAATGCTTATAATGTAATAATAAATGCTCCTTTTACTGCCGCTGGGCCTTCTACTGGTGGTGGCGCATGTTTTTATAGTGTGGATGAGATAACCGTTGAGCAAAACCAGGTCGGTATAACAACGCCTGCTATCATAAAGATAAACCATCCCCAGACACGTAATAGTTATTATAACGCCTATGCTTTTGGAAATGGCTTGGAGTCAAATCGTATACGTGATGATTTTAATGAAACTATGCTTGAGCAGTCGATACGTGCCTCGGTAATTATTGACGGGTACAAGGAGGAGAGAAAAGAAGCCTCTATTTGTTACAGTGGTGTATATAGGAATAATTCATCTATTAATAGATTAAATGAGTTTAACTTATCTATAGGCAACTACAAAAATCTTGATGTAGAATTTGGTAGCATTCAAAAAATGCATGCCAGAGATACGGATTTAGTAGTGCTTCAGGAGGATAAAATTAGCAATGTATTAAATCAGAAAAACATACTAAAGGATGCTGCTGGTGGTGGTCAGGTATCTAGTGTAAATGCAGTATTAGGAACCCAAGTCCCTTTCCCTGGAGAATATGGAATATCTACAAACCCAGAGTCGTTTGCAGAGTGGGGAGGCAATATGTTTTTCACAGATGAAAGAAGAGGAAGCGTTATAAAGATTGAGAATGGACAAATAGGTGACATCTCAGAGTTGTGGATGAAAGATCATTTTCGAGATTTATTTAGCAGTGCTCCGAAAACACAAAAACTTGGAGTGTACGATCCTTATAAGCAACAATATATAATAGCGTCAAACAATAACCCTTCTTTAGCGTGTAGATTATCACTAAGGGAAAATTATGCTAATTACCCTTCAGAAACTTCTGGTGGGATATATGTAAACAACAACAAGCCCGACATAATAGTGCTTAGTAACACATCTTGGACAGTTTCTATTGTTTACTCAGGGGGGTCTGATTGGGTGACAGGGTATCCTTCATCTGGTTTTGGTGATGAAAGTATATATTTAGGAATAGCAGACAACATTAGTAATTTTTCAAGAACAGCCATAATTAAATTTACATATTGTGACACATCCTATGTTGAATTTACTATTACACAGGCAGTAGGAAACTCGCTGACGGTTACACCTTTATTATCATATAACGGTAATTTTAAAAAATTTTAATAAATGGCTAAAACGGCAACATATAAATATAGTTACACTGGAAGTGTAGATTATTCTTTCTCAAATGTAGTTATGAGTGATAAAAATAAACTATTATCTAATAACAAGCTGAGGGGACTAGAAGGAATAGACGCTATACCTTATGATGGATCTACCGTAACCATGACTGCTAATGCTAATGCAGTCAGTGGGCAAAAAGATTTTGAGCCAAGTGCTAACAATAAGATGTATTGGCTTATTACAAATGATATTTATTCTGACAGCGATTATGACACTTTTATATCCCTAGCCACAGAGGTACTACCTGTATTCGATGCAGTTGCAAATGAGTTCGTTGGTCAATTCGTGTTTACTAATCCCAATAATTTCAAGGAGTTGTATATGATATGGGACTACAGAGACAACTTAGGCACAGGGGCAGCGTCTCATGATGGTTCAGACTTTGTTAAATATTTGGATGTAGAATATGGATCTGATATAGGGAGAGCTGGTGTTGGATATGAGATTACAGATGTGCCTGTACGGATAAAGGTGCAATGGAAAGATGTTGTCGTTGCTGATACGGGGTATGTTGGTCTAAACTCACTGGCTAACTACAACGATTTAATAGCGGCAGGTGTTGTTGATGACGATATAAACCTATCTTTACCTTATGATGGCACTGTAAATAACGGAACGGGGAGTATTTATTTTAACAAGTATACTACTGACTCAGCAGCTATTATAAAAATAGAGACACCTTTATCTACAGCGTCTATAAAGATTGAGACAGTAGTACCTTCATTAAATTCATTTTACATTGAAACAGTTGGAGGAACTTTAGCTGACGTTTGTAATCAGTGTCCTACAACTCAGTATTACCATAATGGTAGTTTACCTGAGCCAGTAATCGGAGACATTATATTCACAAACTCAGACGGGTCTACAGCTTTTGTAGGGAGGAATGGGTATCACTTAATGGACTCTGTCGCTTGTGCTGGCGCACCTATATCTGATGGTATGTGGTTGCTTATAGATGAAAATGGCCGTGTATTACAGTCTGACACATGTAATTGTCAGGTATTCGCACCACCTGTTATTACCCCTGTTGATTATGAATTTAAAGTCAATGATGTTGTTGACATTACACCAAAGACATCAGGGACACCTACATCTTGGGAAATTGTTACAACTTGTAAGGAGTATACGATAGCTGATACACTTGAGGGTTTAATGTATACATATACAGACTGTAAAGATTCGCCAAAAACAGGTATAGTTGGATCACTATTGTCTAATACTGTGATATCGTCAACTTTACCAGTAATCACTTCAGGAACAGGAACTGTGACGCTTATAGGTACAACTGATCAAGGAGACTTGCCTAATGGATTAAAATTTTCAAAGAGCTCTGGGGCATTTACAGGACTACCTACAAGCACAGGTGTATATGATATTGTCTTAAGAGCTACAAATTGTTTTGGCACTAGCAATGAGGTTACGATTGGTGTATCAGTAGTCATGGATGTATTATTAAAACCGTTTGCTATTGACTCAGGAGAGCCAAAAAATACAGGTGATGCTGCATGTGCCTTGAATGCATTCTCATGTGAAATAATGTATCATAATGGAAAAGGTTTGATCCCTGTATTGAATGATGTTATATTTACGAAATCAGGAGGTACTGGGCGATTAATGGGTGGTGACATGTGGTTTTTCATAGCTAACTCTACTTATAGCATTAAGATAGACGCAATAGGTACGGTAATAGAGATAAGTGAATGCCCTGTGTCAACTACAACTACAACTACAACTACTTCAACTACTACAACTACTACCTTGCCTGTTGGAGACTACTTCACTGCTACATTGTGTTCAGATGGAACAACAACGGCAGTCATATTTGATTCAACAGCATCAGGCCTTGTCGCTACGAATATAGTAAAGGCAACGGACGGTAACTGCTGGACGGTAACTGCTGCAACAACGGCATCTTATCCGTATACAGCTATAACAAACCCAGCAACGACTTATGCTAGTTGTGATATTTGTTTAGGAGTAACAACAACTACGTCCACGACAACCACAACAACAGCTAGGGTTATCACTGCGTTTGACTTAAACCCTTCTATTTACACAGATTCTGGGGATGCGTGTACTCATGGCGGTGGCCCTTATACAGCTTATTACCATGACGGTTCTTTGGCAAAGCCAGTGGTAAATGATTTCATATTCACAGACGCATCAGGGCTACTTCCTTTTGATGGGGCTAGTGGATTTTATTACATGCCTAATTCTGGTGACTGGGTTATACAAGTTTCTGCTACAGGGCAGGTGTTATACGCTTCAGCTTGTGCAGGTATTACAACGACAACAACGACAACTACTATCGCTGTTACCTATTATGACGTTGAGAGATGTGACAATGCAGCTACTGCTGTTATTGATAGTACTGGGCCCGTTATATCAAATGGCACGGTAGTAAAAGCAGATGACGGAGTTTGTTATAATATTTTAAACATCTCAGTTTCTGTAACGGCCATAGCTTCGGTCTTGTTTACGTATACAAACTGCGATGATTGTATTGGAGTTACGACTACAACGTCAACAACGACAACAACTACAACTACAACAACTACAACTACAACAACAACTACAATCCCCCCATTAACAAGGTTAGTTATGAATTTCGCAGCAACTCAGGTGGGGGCATGTACAGGCTTGGCAATTCAGGTGTGGGCTGATGGGCCTATAGGGGGGCCTACTGGTTTCATATACACAACAGAGGATGGAACCATAGAGGCAGCTTCAGGGTATTACAAATCTTTTTATGGGTCAACAGTTTATGAGTACGTTAGAAAACAACCAATAACGGGCTGGCAAGCTGGATCATATGAATGTCTATGAAAAAATTAAGGTTAATATCAGCACAACCTGCCACTGATTATTACGCATGGCAGGTAGAGGTTTATTTACATAACTTTCTTGACCTTGGATACAACGGTAATTACATTGACGTGCTTGGTGCTTTTAGTGATGAAGGTATACCCCAGTCTTGGTTACTACTACAGCAGAAGTTTCCTTTTGTGCGTTTCTTTTTTTATAGAGATGACATGAAGGTAAGGAATTACCAGCCAGCAATTCAGGCAAACATCATGAAGAAACATTTTCACTCTCATCCTGAGTTAAAAGATGAGGCAATATTTTTTCATGACAGCGATTTTATATTTACAAAGTATTTTGATTTCGATAAATTCTTAGGTGATGATATATGGTATTTCTCAGACACGATCTCTTATGTTGGGGGTGAATATATAGAGAGCAAAGGAGAGGGTCTACTGGAGGGAATGTGTTCGGTGGTAGGTTTGTGTGCCTGTAAGGTAAGATCATCACAGGAGCACTCCGGGGGTGCTCAAAAGCTAATGAAAAATCTAACTCCTGAGTATTGGGAAGAGGTGGAGAACGATTCTATAAATCTATATAATTGGCTACTACAAAAGAAAGATAATTATGGAGACGCTGAAGTGAATGACATTCAAATATGGACAGCTAGTATGTGGTCTGAACTATGGAACGCATGGAAGCATGGTCATGAGGTAAGAGTCCCAGTTGAGTTTAATTTCTGTTGGGCTACATGTCCAATTGAAAAGTGGGATTTATTAAGCTTTTTCCATAACGCAGGAGTAGTAAACGAGAAGACAGGTTTATTTTTCAAGGCTGGTTATATCAATAAACTTCCATACGAAACAGATATAGACGTTAATAAAAAACACTGCTCGTATAATTATTATAAGGCTGTACTCGATACAGGTAAAAAAACAGTATTAATTTAGTAACTTTACATTATGGGAATTGAAACAGTAAGTTTTTCGCCAAGAGCTAAAGGATGGAATACTTTTCATTCATTCGTGCCTGACTGGATGATAAACATGAATAGCTCATTATATACATGGAATAATGGAGACCTGTATCTACATTATACAAAAGACCTAGCCTCAAATAATATTTATAACAGATATTATGGTGTTTCTTATCCCTCTACTATAACAACTGTTTTTAATAAAAATTCAACCGATGCAAAGGTTTTTAAAACAATATGTTTAGAGAGCAACAGGGCCTGGAAGGCAGAGCTTACTACTGATTTATCTACAGGTATAATTGAGCAGGATTATTTTATAGAGAAAGAGGGAGATTTTTATGGCTATATAAGAAGACCAGAAGGTGATTTAGATGTAGAGATGCTATCAACACAAGGAATAGGAGAGCTAACATCTATAGCGTCACTTACACTAACATTTAATTTTGATTTTGATACTGTTGGGGAGGGGGATGCATTATATATTGTAGGTATTCCTACAGGATCATTTGCTAATCAGTTTACTTTTATAGGTAATGTAACAACATATACTAGCAATACAATAACTGTAGACGCTATAACAAACGCACCTGTACCTACGGATTTTATTGTAACAGCTAAGAGCAGTGTTGCTGAGTCATATGCCCCTAGAGGTTATTATATGGAGGTTAAATTAACAGACACACCAGCTTTTAATGCAAAAAGTGTAGAATTGTTCTCAATTTCTTCAGAAGTATTTAAAAGTTCACCTTAATTTGTTATCTTTGTGGGTATATGGGCTTTGATGTTAGAATGATAATTGATGGTGACTATGAGAATATTCTCTGTAAATGGTGGAAAACATGGAGATGGACACCGCCCGTAAAAGATTTGCTTCCTGAAAATGGAAATGGAGGCATAATGGTATCTAAAGATGGGGTTGATATTTGTGCTGGGTTTTTATTTTTAACAAACTCAAAGACAGCATGGAGCGAATACATAATCTCCAACTTTGAGTACAGAGACGAAGACAGGAGTGAAGCTATTGAATTTTTAATAAACACATTATCGTATATGGCAAAAGACAGGGGTTACACTTATGTTTATGTTTCGTTAAAGAATAATCCGTTAATTGATAGGTATACTAATTGTGGATATGTAAAGGGTAGTACAGGTTGTACCGAAATGATTAAAATATTAAATAATTGAAAATATGGCATATGGGACAGCAGTAGCAGCAATCGTTGGCGGAGCATCAGCTATCATTCAAGGACAAGACGCTAAGAAAGATCAAAAAGCAGCTGAGGCCGCATCAGCAGAAGCAGTTCAAGGTATACTGAATATAGAAGAGGAAAACGCATTCAAAGCACTTGAAGCGGTAAAAGCTCCAAATATTGAGACGATAGCATCAGACAGACAACAGCAGATCACAGCAGAAGGTGCAGAGCTACTTGCAGATCGTGGACAAGATGGGGCTGCAGGGGTGACTGAATTAGTGAAAGATGCTAGGGCTACTACTCTAGATACTGCTGAAAAACAAGCAGCCGCTAAGTATAAACATGAGATGGATGTTGCTGAATCTATAGCGACAGAAGAGGCCAGAATAAGCGAAGATGCTGCATTGCGTGAAGCAGGTGTTTACGAAGAACAAGCAGTAGGAGCAGGGTTGGCTGCAGCTGATGCTAAGAAAGCAAAAACAGTTGCCGACAATGCTCTCTTCGCTAGCGCAGGTAGTTTAGCTGGTGGATTCGAGAATTTATTAGGTGACGGAGGTGATGATATGGTATGAGATTCAGAAACATCGAGTTGGCGGACATAAAACGATAAAAAATTAAAACAAAACGCAAATGCCTGAATACTATGGATATGTAAAAAGAGAAACTCCAGGAACAGATTGGTCTGGCCTTATTGGTGATTTAGGTGAAAAGGTTCAGAGTGCTATAGACCGTCCAAAACGTGACCGTGATGCTCGTCTTTCTATCCTAGAAAAGAACGAGGCTATACTTAATGAGTATGAGTTAGGTAGTGACCCTACAATGAATAAGGTAGTTACAGACGGTGTAGATGCGTTACGTACTCAGATGTATGAGTGGAAAAAGCAGGCAGATGCTGGCAACATGTCTAGGGCTGAATATAACAGCAAATTTAATACAGCGATGAGTGGCTACAAGGCTTTCTCTACTGCTAGTAAGGGATACTTAACTCAAATAGAAGCGTCTACGGCACGTGAACAACCAGATCCAAAAACTGGTCTTGTACCAGCCAGTCCAAAGGAGATGTATATGAATAGGTATAATGCTAGGCTAGGTGATTTGAGTAACACGTCTATGGTTACAAACCCAGATTCAGGCAAGGTTTACTTAGTGAAAAAAGATGAGCAGGGAAATATATTATCTCAAAGAGAATCTCAATCACTGCTTCAATATGGTAATCTTACTTCAAATAATTTTGATTTGAATGGATTCCTTGACGGACAAACAAAAGAAATTGAGACTTGGGCTATAGAGACGCCAGGTAAAAGAGGTGGCTCTACCACAGTGGACGCTGCAAGTTTAAATGAGGAGAACTACATTAAAGTAAAGAACGCTACAATACGAGGGGCAACAAATGATATCAATAACGCAGCTACAATATTAATGAATTACGGTGAAGGATATGATTTCTATGTAGAGACAAAAGACAACACTGAATTAAATTCTATACTGGATGAAACAGTTGAGAATGCGAGGCTTGACGCTGAAGAGGCAGGATTAGATTTTGATGCAGACAAGGTACGTCAAGATAAGTTCGAAAAGATGATAAAACTGAGTCCAGATGGCACTGGGGTTATGCAGCCTAATATGACAGATAAGCAAAAGCAAGGCTCCAAGGACATAGTCGCAGCTGGTTTCGAGATGAGAATGGGTCGTAAGGAGACATCAATTGCAGAAAGAGCACCGAAAACGATTTCACCGAAAGACCCAAAGGATCAAGAGGTATCATATACGTATAATGCAATAAACAGAGCGTGGGATAATAAGTCTGGGCCTGAAATGGCGGCTTTGATGAAACCTGGACATACGGTTAAAGTTGAAAAATTCAAGGATAATAAAGGAAAATGGCAAGTTAAGTTTAATGTTTATAAGCAAGTCTCAGGGACAGGGACAACTGCCGCAGCTAGAGATTTTATTTTTTCAGCCAGAGATCCTGAACAATTAGCCACTTATATATATAGGTCTAAGTCTGGAGCTGAAGCGATACAAGACTACAAGGAAGAAGAGAGAATATCAAAGGGAAATAAAAAACCAAAACCATATTAAGATATGGACGAAGATAAATTAAAGAAAGCATACGAAAGCGCATCTGTGCATTATGATATGCCTGATTTCGAAACGTTTAAAGCGGATATGCAAGACGATGAAAAATTGGCTAAATTTAGAGGTTCTTTAGCTGAACATTATGACGTTCCTGAGTTTGATCAATTCAAGTCGGACATGATTCCGTTTAAAAAAAAAGAACCAACTATTGCATTGGCTTCACAGTCGGCACAAAAAGGTTCAGTCTCGGCTACAGAAGTTTCAAAGGTGGATGGGTCTTTGGGTTCATCTGCACCAGAGCAAGGAGTTGAGGCGACATCTAAAGATTTTGTAGCAAAGGAAGCTACTTTTGATTGGGAACAAGCACCTGCAATAGAGAAACCAAAAGAAACTCAAGGTAGATCTGCGGTTAAGGCACAAGAAATTTTTGACAGAGATTTTAAGGCTGTTGAAAAGGGTGGGGTAGAACATAAGGCTATATTGCAAGCTAAGGTTGATAAGGAGACTAAGCGTAAAGACTTTTCTGAAAGTATTAATGAAAACATTATTAATCTTAATGAGAGTGATGCTGTAGAAGAACTCACTAAAGAATATGGTCATTTAGGGTTCTCATTTTATAAAACTGGTATTGGGGATGCTATAGAGGTTCAGCAAAACTCAACGGGTAAAACGGAAGTTTTTGACTTAATGTATGATTTTAGTTGGAATAAAAAAGCTAGAACAACTGAAAGAAATAAACTAGGGTCATTCATATATGATAATCAGGTTTCTGAAAAAGAACAAGAATCTTTGGAGAAAATGAGTATTAAAGAATATGAAGATTTTGTAGTAAAAGATTATATTCAAAATCCTGAGAAGTACAGTCAGGAAACACCTGAACTTTTAACAAAAATTTTAGCATCAAAAACAAAAGATTTCACACATAAAGTATCTCAATACAACCAAGATACGGAATCATTAGAAGGGGCAATAAAAGAATTTAATGAAAAAGTATTAATGGTAAACGGAGTCATGACTCCAGAATTAAAAACCGAGGAGATTGAACTAAACAAGCATATGGCCCGATTAAATAAAGAATTGGAATCATTAAAGATAGAAAAGGCTGAGTTTAGAGATAATTCAAAAGACATTGAATCTGCGGCTTTGATAGTGGCAAGGGATGTGTTTATTAAAAATGAAAAGGAGGGGTCAACAGGAGGGTACTTATGGAACAAAACCCTGGATGCCGCCAAGCAATTCGGTGGTGTAGAGGCGAAGTCGTCTATTGCAATTCAGATGTTACCTTATTTTTTACCAAACGCAGGAATGCCTAAACAAAAATATGATGAGTTAAAATCACAAGGTCTTTCAGATGAGGAAATTAGAGATGTCGCTAAGAAATCAATGGCCACAGATTTAATGCCTGGAATTGGAGATGGGTTCAGAGGGGTATTAGGGTCTTCAACGACAAAGGCATACGAACAATCTGAAGATAGAGGTCAGTTTATAAAAGCTATGGGTTCAGTAATAGAGTCACTTGGAGCTGTAGCTAGTGGAGGTTCTAGTAAGGGCTTGAGATTTATGGGATTAGCAGGAATGTCTTATGCTCATATTTCTACTGAGATGCGAGAAAATCCTGAGTTTGCAGATGTTTCAGAAAACGAGAAGAACATTGTAGCTATACCTTACGCAATAGCTGCTGGTGTATTAGAGAACTTGGGATTTAATAAGTTGTTAAAGAACAATCCTTTAGCACAGTCATTCATAGCGAAAGCTATATCTGCTACCTTAAAGAAGCTGCCAAAGAATGCTTCTTCATTACAAATTGAGAAAGCTATAAATGGAGAGATTAAAAACAAATTCAAAGCAGGAGCCGTTAAGATAGTTGATGGTTACTTAGTAGAAGGGGAAACGGGTTTTGCTCAAGAAATAGCATCTATTGGTATAAAAGATGTCTACAATGCTGTGAAGGGTAAAGATATGTTTGATTCCCCAGACTTCTTTAGTCTTGAGGCATTGGAACAAGAGTTCGAGGCAGGGAAGGATGAAGCTCTTGGTGGTTTTATTATGGCAGGAGCAGGGGCTTCTATAAATATAATGTCCAATGGTCTAAAATCTTCAAAGGTTACAAATGATGTAGCTAAAATATTACAAGGGTTATCTAGTAGCGGAGAGTTTAAAACATTGACTACAGAATACTTGAAGACGAAGATAATCAGCGGAGAGATGACAAGAGATGAAGCAAAGGAGACGCTTCAGGCTTATGATGATATGATGGGTAACATGAATAAAATCCCAGCAGAAGTAAAGGACGTTACTAGAGCATTCGATTTAATATCAGAAAAAACCAAACTTGAGAAAGAGATCGAAGGCAAGGACAAGGCTTTGGTTGTAGACAAGACTGAACGCATAGCTGAGATTGACGCTGAGATGAATACGATAGCACGAACTGCACCTGATTCAAAACCAGAGGATGATTATGATGCTGCGATTGATGATGTTGTTAATCCGAAAAGAAATAAGCCTACTACACCTGGTGCTGAGGTTGTGCCTGCTGGAAAGAAATTATTCAACGATCCCAACCCAGAGACAGCAGAAATCTCTAAAAAATACAAAGAAGATAACGGCATTGAAACAGAGGCAGGAGAAGTAATTACTACTTTAGATACGGATAGAGCGTCAAAGATTGCTGACGAATATGAAAAAGCCGTAGATAGTCCAAACGATCCTGAGACGCAGGAATCATATACAAGTATGGCTGACGAGACATTGTCTCAATACGATCCTATATCAGAAGCTGGGTATGAAGTTGAGATATGGGAAGGAGAGGGTGAGCCTTATGCGAACTCTGAGGAGATGATTAAAGATGTCAAAGAGAATAAGCACATGTATATATACAGTACTGAGGCTGGATTCGGTGACGCTCCTATAACAGAAGAACAAAGAAGACAGAACAAATTGCTTCAGGATTCAGGGGTAAAAGATAAAAATGGTAAGCCTTTACTATATAATGACGTGTTCAGATTTGTTCATGACTTCTTTGGTCATACAGAGAGAGGAAACGGCTTTGGCCCTAAAGGAGAGGAAAACGCATGGGATATTCATGCTAGAATGTATTCAGACAAAGCCAGGAGAGCTATGACTTCTGAGACGAGAGGTCAAAACTCATGGGTTAACTTTGGCCCTCAGATGAGGAATGATGACGGTTCATTAAAGAAAAAAGGAGATGAAGGTTTCTTGCCTGCGAAAGACAGAGCTTTTGCTCCTCAAAAGATGGTGTTATTACCTAAAGAATATTCCGAAATATCTGGTAAGAAATCTAAGGTTAAGCAAGAATCAACTAAGGTTAAGCAAGGAACAACTAAGGTTAATCAAGAAACAACTAAGGTTAAGCAAGAAACAACTAAGGTTAAGCAAGAAACAACTAAGGTTAAGCAAGAAACAACTAAGGTTAAGCAAGAAACACAACCTGCTACCGAAGAGTCGATGAGGACAAAATTCAAAGAGACTAAGGGAGAACGTCAACAGAAAGTTGTAAGGGCTGCTCATAAAGTAGTTAAGTCATTAAAGAATATTCCAGGTGTTAAGGTATATATACACGATACCACAGACGCTTACAACTCAGCAATAGCTAAGACTACTGGCGAGTCTAAGGAGTCAATAGACACAGAGACACAGAAGAGTTTGGGTGAATATATTGCAGGCAAGGGAGAGATACACATCAACCTTGAGAATGAATCAACTGATGCTACCACTGTTTATCACGAGGCTTTCCACGCTATATTTGAAGCGAAAGGAATCGAGTCTGGTGCTGCAAAAGAGATGGTTGATGGTCTTAAGAAGATTGTCAAGGACAAGAAGTTAATTGAGCGTATAGATAAGTTTGTTTCTAATTACGAGGCTGGTGAACAGAGCGAGGAGTTCATGGCTGAGGTCACGGGTATGCTTTCGGATGCAGCTCAGACACTAGATGCTAATGGGTTACATAAATTAATCAACCTCATAAACAAGATCGCTAAAAAAATTATTGGTGCGCCGATATTTAAAGCTACAGCTAGTCGTCAGGAAGTACTTGATTTTATAAACAAGACCGCTACTGATCTTAGTGCTGGGCTTGAGGTTGATGTTGAGACTATGACAGGTATGAACCCGTTTATAAGTTCATTGGAGGATAGACGAAAAAAACAATTAACTGAAAAAGAGTCAGTTAAAATTTCAAGAGAAGTTGTATCAAAAACAAAGAAAGGTAAAAATTACCCTACATTAAAGGTGTTTAAAAAACCAAAAGGTAAATCTGAATATGTTTCATTTGAAGGAGAGATTAATCAAGATAATGTAAAGAAAGAATTACCGAGCTCTTACAACTCAACCGCCTCTAAGTTATCTATATACAATACATTTGACACATCTTCAATTAATGTCGATATAGAAACAATAACTCCTGAAAACAAAAATAATCATGTAGCAAGAGTAAAGGAAAACAAAGGTAAGATAGATAAAAAAATAACATCAGCAAAAAAAGAACTTTTAAAAATCCGTAATAAAAAGTACAAGAATCAGAGCGATAAAAAAATAAAGATAGAAGCTGGGAAAGAAAAAATAAAATCTCTAGTAGATCTAAGAAGATCAAAAACAATAAAAGAGATGAGTGATAAGATCCTTGCTCAAGAATCACCAGTATTAAAATCTTCTTTACACAATGACTTAATATATAATATAGGAGACAACTTTACTGTTCTTAATGCTAAAGATAAAATAAGTAAATCTGAATCTGTATATAAAATAGCAAAAGATACAGTCAAAAGAAATTTATTATCTGTATACAATAATGTTTCACCTGCTATAAGAGCAATAAGTAAGCTATGGTATGATGGTGCTAATTTAATTGCACAAGACTGGGCTAAAAAATACGATATATCTTTAGAGCAAGCGTCTGCAATTATAGCTACACAATCCCCTCAAATGCCTTGGTTTGATAATTTACATCTTGCTCATGTTGTAATGGACACGCTATCAAGCGAAGGTTCAAATATCTTTACAGAAGAGATGTATAATAATTATGTTTTAAAGTCAAAAGGATATGCTGCTCAAGTAAAATATATTCCTAATGTGAAAAACTTGATAGGTAAAAAATTATCAGACTTAAACGACTATGATGCTTCTATATATGTAAGATTGAACTACGATTCTACTATAAGTAGAAAAGCTCCTGTTAGAATACCAACAGGTACAAATGTCAATGTAACACAAAAGGGTGACTCGTCTTTTAGTGGGTATGATGTCATTGAAAAGGGAGTATCTGTTTTTAGAGATGGTTCTGATAAAAATATAGATGAAAAAATAGGTAAAGCTAATAAAGTTAGGAATTTTTACTTAAACATAGCTGATCCTAGCAATAAACGTGCAGTAACAATAGACACTCATGCTATGGCAATAGCGTTAATGAAGCCTTTAGCTAGTAATGATTTTGAGGTTAATTTTGGCCCTGCTTCTTTTGCTTTTTACGCAGATGCATATAGAGAGTTGTCAAGTGAGCTAAATATTGAAGCTAGAGCACTACAGTCTATAACTTGGGAAGCAGCAAGAGCTATATTTCCAGCTAAAAAGAAAGCAGAGAAAGGTTATAAAAGTAAAATGTCTTCTATATGGGATATGTACAACAACAATGAACTAAGTATTGAAGATGTTCATAGTGAGATATTTAAACAAGCAGACAATCCAAATAAAACGGAATGGTCTGAATATATTGGAATTTTAAAAAACAAAAATGAAAGAAAAAATGTCAGCGGAAGAATTATTAGAAAACAGGAATCTAGAAGCACTGATAGAGTGGGAGACTTTTCAGGAATTGATTCAGGAATATCCGAATCTGGAGTCAGATCTGATTCTACTAACAAAGGAACCAAAGTAACACCATCCAGAAAGAAGCGGGTGATGCCAAAGAATGAGAGTGAAAAGTTAACCGTGGACAAGGACGGGAACTATTACTTCGAGAACTTTGCACACAGCAAGAAGACTACGCTGAAGCCGTCATTGGCTACAGGTGTAGGTATACAAACAAGTAAGGAGGAAAGAGATGCGATCAACTCTGTTGGTGGCCTTACAATGCTCTATACGATGAAGGGCCAGACCGAGAAGAACGTAGGAACAAACAAGCACAAGGTTGTTATACCTAAAGACAAGGTGTACTACATACAGGATGATGTAAACAATTACTACGCTGAGGCAAAGAGACAGTTCTCAGAAGCAAGACCAGGCCAGGCATTTAACCCGAACTATCAGGGCGCATGGATAACTAAGGTCGCAAACGAGAACGGGTACGATATTGCGATCACTAAGTGGAGAGGTAATGAACTGAGAGCACAGACGACATTGGATCTGAAACCAACTGAGTCTGACACTGAATTTACAGAGCGTATTGAGGACACTTATAAGGTTGGTGATAACATATTTGTATACGGGGATGACGCTAAGGTTACAGGGGTAAAGGGGGACGTAGTTTCATTTGAGTATTCTACTGGTGGTGGAACTATAAATGTGGTTAACAGCAAGAGGTCGATTAGAAAGAAGCGAATACTTCGACCAGCTAACGAGATAAACAAGAAGGTTTCCGCAATGAAGAAGGAAGGGATGGGAGATAATGCTATAAAGGCACAACTCAAATCCGAGATGCATACAGACAAGGAGATCAGGAATGCTATACTGGAGCACGGATTCAAGGAGGAAGGTATATTTATACGTAAAGACAAATCTAAAAAGTCAGTCTTTATTAATATGGCAGTAAGATTAAGAAAAAGATATTTGTTAGCTAGAAAGATGATGCCTAAGTCTTCTTTTTATCTAAAAGAGTCTATGAATGCTATGAAGGCTTACAACTTGAATAAAGCAGAGAAGCTAGTCACAGATTTCTCAAGGCTGCATAAAAAATACAAGGGGGATAAGAACAAACTAGAGGAAGATTTTGATGCTTACGTAAGAGGAGATAAGTCGGTTAGTATACCTGAAGAGTTTAAGATTATAGCTAATAAGATGCGTAACCAAGTTGATATGCTGTCCCAATTTTTAATAGACGCAGGGGCGGCTGATGGAGAATTAATAGACACCATTAAAGCTAATCTCGGCACATATATGCATAGATCTTTCAGAGTTCATGATAGAAAGAATTGGATTAATGAGGTTACAGAAGAGGCTAAACAAAGAGCTAAGGACTATCTTAGAAAAGAACATAGAAAAATGATAATGGATCGAGCTATAAGAAACGAAACATTATTTGAAGATGAAATGGAGTCTTACTTAGAGGGTGAAATTGAAAATATGCTTACTCAAGATGTTAAAGACATTCAGAAAAAAGCAAGGGATGGAGCAAAAGATATAAGTGTATTTAAGAAACTTGATGAAGAATTATCACCTGAGTTAAGAGAGCTACTTGGTGAATACACAGAGCCTGATTTGGTTTTTGCTAAAACAGTATTAAAGTTAACAACTCTAGCGGCACATCATCAATTCTTATCAAATGTAAAGAGAACAGGGTTAAATGTATTTCTATTCGAAAAGGATCAGATAAGACCAGAGGGATATAATGTAAAAATAGCTGCTGAAGGAAGTGATGCTATGTCGCCTTTAGATGGTTTATATACTTCTCAAGAAATAAAAGATTCATTAGACCCCGAATCAGGTGAGCTAGGGAAGCTTATGAAGATCTACATGAGGATTATATCATCTATAAAATGGGCTAAGACTATTGGATCACCTGCTACGCATGCTAAAAATGTATTTGGTAATATTCCGTTCTTAGCTATTAATGGGCACGTAAACGTTGAGGATTGGGGAGGAGCATATAATACGGTTCAGAATGATTTCAGAAAGTTAGACAGAGAAGGGCAGAGAGCAAAGATGCTTCATTACATATCTCTAGGTATAGTAAAGCAAAGTGCTGGACTTGGAGAGGTGAAAGATATGTTTAAAGATGCTGAATGGGATATGGCATTAGCTACAAGGTTGAAGGGTAGAAAATTAAACTTTTTAGAGAAAACAAAGAAATTCACTTCAAGACAAAAGAAAGTTTTAGAAGATGCTTATCAGGCACAAGATGATTTTTTTAAGATTATAGCTTACGAAAGTGAATTAGCTAGGTACTCAAAAGCAATATACAATAAAAAACCATCAGAACTTACAGAAAGCGAAAAAACTAAAATAGACAAAATAGCAGCAGAAATAGTAAAGAACACTCTACCAATGTACGACAGAGTTCCTGAAGCTATTCAAAAATTAAGAAGATCTCCACTTGTAGGGTCATTTGTAGCTTTTACAGCTGAGTCGTACAGGACAGCTGGTAATACAGCTTTTCTTGCGGTAAAAGAGATTAGAGATCCTAATCCTAAAATAAAAAAGATTGGTTACAGAAGGCTTATTGGAGCATCAGCTTATATTACAGCAAAGTCAGCTGTTCTTTCATATGGTTCATATATGATAGGTGCAGGGGCGGTAGGAATGTTTGGAGCTTTAACCGATAGTGATGAGGAAGAAGAGAAAGAAAAAGATCTTCGAAAATTTATAGCTTACTGGTCGAATAAAAATGACTTGTACTTTAAAAAAGTTGGAGGCGGTAAGTTCTCTTATATTGATGTTGGAGGTGCTGATCCACACGGAGCAATGAACAAGGTTGTTAATTCTTTATTATTAGGAGATTCTTCTGTAGAGGCAGTATCAGCTGCATTTGAAAGTTTTATAGAGCCGTTTGTTGGAAAAGAAATAGCAACAGAGGCTGCGTTAAGTATAGCTAGTAATAAAGATGGATACAACAGAGACATATACAACGTGACAGATAATAACGTTGAAAAAGCTGAATCTATATTAGGTTTTCTTAAGGGGGTATTTGAACCAGGAGCTGTTACATCAGCAGAGAAAATATGGGAAGCTGATGAAAAGGCAATAGAAGTAATAGCTGCATCTACAGGTTATAGATATAAGGAAGTTGATATAAATCAACAAGCCTACTACATTGTTAAAAAAATGATTCTTGATGAGAGAAAAGCAAAGGAAAGGTATAATAAAGCTTTCTATGATTACGAAGAAGGGGAGATTTCAGAGGCACAGCTGAACACTGAATATAATAAATCTAATAGTAGAGTAAAGCTAATAAGAAAAGATATTATGGGTATATACGAGTCTGCTGTAAGACTAGGAGTTAAGGAGGAAGACATTATAAAAACGTATAAAACTTTAAATATAACTAACAAGGTACTAGAAGAAATTAGTCAAGGTAAGATATTAGATATAAAGCGTAAAGATGAAGTGAAGTCAAATAAAAGGCCAGCAAGAAAAACTAGGAAAACAAGAAAGCCTAGGTAAAATCTGGAAAGGAAATAAATACTTCGCTAATTTCTACAAGAACTCCTAACATCTTTTAAGGTGGATAGGAGTTTTTCTATTGCCTTAAGTGAGCATTCTTTTTCGTTGTCCATGAGTGATTCATAGAGCTCGTCTGTATAATCGTTAATCTCAGACATCACTGAGTTAACATAATTTACGTTTATAGTTTTATCTTTCGGCATTTAGTCCGTAAATATAAAGTTTATCATCCGTTCTACAAAATCTTTTCAACATCAACAACTGCTTCAAACCCAAACTCTTTTAATTTCTTAATTGTGTACAGTTGTAACGCAGACGCAGTGCCGCCTTCAGCCTTGACTTCAATAAATTTAACACGGAAGGATCCGTCACTGTTTTTTTTCATAGCTACGAGGTCTGGTATCCCTGTCTTTGAAAACGTACATGTTGCCGTAGTCAGCCTGAGTACGAACCAACCTTCACTCTCATACCTTTTTATGAGCTTGCGCTGGTACTTGTTTTCGTTAGCCATGATGATTAAATGTTACTTTATATTTATCGAGATGGCTTATCACCTTCTCAAGTTCTGCAAATCTAAGATGGTTTCCGTCACCATCTAAAACTTCGATCTCATTTATGACAATGAATCCATTCTCAATGCTGTAGTCAGAGACGTTTAAAGTTATATGTGGTGGTGCGTCCAAGTCCATAGTCTTGATCAAGTTCTTTACATTGTCACTTGATAGTATTTGATCCTGTGTCATTTTGTTATAAATTTTATCTTCATATCTATGCTCATATCTTTACTTGTCTCAAGAACGAATCCACGTCTGCCCTTCTTGAAATTATTTTGTACCCATTGTGAACTAGGGCTTAGGGCTGGATAGTTGAAGTAGAAGAAGTCATCAGATGTTGCCATATCAAATAAGGCTTGATGCGAGTCCCCTTTCTTAAAAACTATCTTTTTTGCTTGTGCATAGATACCGTTTTGTTTACAGTACTGGTCAATCTTCTCAAGACCTTTGCTCTCTAATTGAACCTTAAAACCAAATTTAAGTGTCTTGTCGTCCTTGCCGTGACTGATTATATAACAGATGTCGTTAACGTAGTAATGGTTTATGAATTGCCTATGGTTAGTCACTGTTACTTTACCAGGATATCTTTTCTCTGCTATTTGTTTGAACGCTGAATTAACAAAATACCCAAATGCTCCTGAGTGATTATCATTACAAATATTATTAAATATTAGCTCCTCAAAATATGGTGCTAATGTATCTAAGACAAGCATTTTAAATTCTAAACCACAATCAAATGCCTCTTCGTTGGTCATATTCTGTGGGAGTTTATGCCCACCTCTAGTTGTGTAGCCATCGAATCCATCAAGAAAGTCTCCTAACTCATCAATCACAAGTTTATTACTATTCTTATTAGCTATTACCTCAGACACCATGTAAATAGCTGAGGTCAATATAGCGTCCTTATCCCACATTGTAGCGTACATTGAATTATTATCGCTATTAGTATCCATGCCTATATGAACGTCTGTATATGTAAGTGTGTCGAAGTCGTTAGGTCTTGGTATTTTTATACTTACGTTATTAATAGCAGCAACCTTATCTACATACTTAGCGATTATACCTTCAAAATCAAACTCCTCTACTTCTTTACTGAATGTTTCCTTGAAGACAATGTTATAATAAGGTGTGCCTGTATGACTTACTAACTTGTAGCTGTTAATATCTTTTCTTGGTAGTTTATAATGGTCACAGTATGAGTCTATGTCCATCATTTGTCCAGTAAGAGTATTCCATGCAGATAATACAAATTTTTTCTTATAGCTATTGTTGGATGTTTTTGATTCTGTCTTTACCTCCACCTCATCAGTATCTGAATTGGTGATGTCAGTGTCTTCATTATTACAAGCGAACTCTATTAGATAGTATACCATTCTCTTCTTGATATCTAAGAAGTATTTATTATATTCTGGAGTTGATCTAATGAGCTCATATAAATACTTTTTCTTTGTTAATCCGTGCTTTTCTATAAGTTCACATATAATTTCTTTTCGCTTTATTGTTCTCTCTTTTAATTTCATATATCTGTTTTAGTTATCTCTTAGTTGTTTCAAATTGATGAAGAAGCAAGCCTATACTTTGTACTAATTTTTCATTATCACAAAGTTTTTCATAGCCTAATGCATCAAAGATTGAATGTGTTAGTTCATGATAAAATACTTGATCTATTAAGTCTGGAGGAATATCTATACCATCATGCTTGTCTGCTAGGTATATTGTTGATTCTGTGAATGATGCTGTGCCTATAGCTTTTCGTTCAGACATCCTATCGTTATCGAACTTAACTGTCCATTTTACAGCCCCTAATGTAAATTCTTTTATATCTTTACCCTTCATATATCTGTTTTACAATCGTAAATATAACCTTATTTATGTTGATTCCTAATACTTTACCTTAAAATCTCTCTTGAATATTGAAACCGTGTACGTTTTTTTCTTGACCACGGACTTGTAAATTTTGTGTTCGATGCCTCCCTTTGCCATAAGCCAATATACTTTATTAACAGACCTGTCCATTGTTGTCATCCTATCTTTTGCTTGAAAATAAGTAACGGCTGAGAAGTCAATATTATAAAACACAATGTAATCGGCACTTGATAAATTTGTTCCCTCACGACCAGATAAAAACTGTGAGGCAAACCACTTGTTTGGGTCAGAGTTGAACTCAGGTATGCTATTAGTTATCTTGTTTCCGAAGACTTGTTTTAAACATTCTAGCTCGGCTATAAACTTATAAAATATAGCTATCTTTTTACCTTCAAACTTCTGTTTAATAAAATCAGCCTTACTTGTATCGAACACCATTCTATTTCCAGACTCAAATTTTATTGTACCTGAGTACATTTGGTGTAGTTTCTGCTGTAGTTTTGCAGGTGTGTCTGCAAGAATAACCTCCTCCTTGCCTTCAATTACAAGGTCGCTTAGTAAACGATCACACATATTATATGTTTGGTCTTTCATCTTAACCGTTAATATCTCCTCTTCAACCTTAGTCTCAAAGCCAGCTTGTTTTTGTGTGAACGTAACAATGTATGGTGCTATATCATTTAGTATGATTTCCTTACGGGCATCAGTGTAATCATTTACGGTGTGCGCTCCACGTATATGTTTTGGTTTTACATTAACATAGTCTACGGCCCATTTATAAAAGTTTGTGTAACTTCTCCAAGGGCTATTAATGGAAACCCAGAATTGATGAAATAGTTGTGAGTATGTCTCAGGGGATATTGTACCTGATAGATACATCTGAGGAAGCCTACTGTATTTTAGTTTGAATAGTTTTGTAGACCTACCTGGCTTCGGCAATGCCCCAAACCTGTGGTGCTCATCATGTATAACAAAGTCATACTCATCAGTTAGTTTATGCATTGATTCATCGTTGATTACAGTTAATTTAAAGTGTTTATCATACTCAAAATCTCTATAGAACGCTACTATACCATTATTTCTTTCGTCTCCAGGGCCGTTCCATTCACCTATTGCTGTTTTCTTTGTCAAAAACAGTACGTTCTTATATCCTTTTATCTTTGCTACCTCAAGAGCAGGTAAAGTTTTCCCTGTGCGAACCTCAGCTGCAAGGTAAACTACTCCCATCTTTGATAGAATAGTAGAACATTTATCTGCAAGAGTAACCTGATAGTCTCTTAGCTTAAACATTAGTTAAAGGTTTTAGTAGGCTCATATATAAACTGTACCAGTAGACGTAACCTTCTTCACTCTCATCCCAATCAAATGCACACGCTAATGCTTTTCTTATATTTGTGATAGGTTCTTCTTTGCCTTTATGTTTGAGATAGAACTTGTGATCATAATTATTTATGGCCTCATCCTTATATGGATCTGGTAAAGTTCTTAGTAATGTTTTCATCATAAGTTTATTTTTTATTTAATATTATTGATTGTAGCTATGTTTTATTAGTAAACATATTCCAACTATCGGTATGGCTACCCAAAAAATTGGATTAAAGTATTGTATATAGTGTAATTCTTTTGCTAAGTATCTCATATCTTTATTGTTTAAGTTAAATTAATAATATAAATAGTTTTACTAATAAAACTGTAAAAATGATTGCAGATATTACTATACCTAGACATCCAACTCTTGTTGCTATTTTTATTACAACATCATTCTTCTTTTTTTTCTTGTCATCCATAAAATCCCATTCTTTAGTACTATTAATCATCTTTAAATATGTTATCATTAAATACTATAACTATGACTGTAGTTATAAATCCTATACTGCAAATCCAGTAGAATAATTCAGTCATATCTTTATTGTTTATATCTTAGTTTTCTAATCTCTCTACCTAACTCTGTATCATTTGAATACTTTTCACAATAAGCTTCAATATCACTTATGCTATAAGTTTTTTCAACAATACGATGAGTTGTTATAGTGTTATGTATTAGGTCTACTTTTAATATACTACGAGTAGCTGTTGTTTGCTCATATTCTGCTGTACTATAAGGACACATTAAGTCTGGTAGATTATCAAAGGTTTGAGTAATTAATTCATACTCAACATCAACCTCATCAATACCACCTGCTTTACAGTATTCTTCAATGAAGTCTTGTGATGGTTGAGGTAAATAAACTTTTGCCGATATATCTCTACCTGTATAAGGTTCATGTCCTTCGAAGTCTACTAAGAGCTTAGGGTCAGTAGTTGCTATGATTTTTGGTGCTGTAAATGGTAAACTATTACCACATTTATGTACTGTTGGGAATCCTGTTTTCAATACATCTAAATACCAATCACCTTCCTTAATCTCTTCATCTGTTGTGAAGTAGAGGTGTTGGTTGACATCTGATAACGGTGAATTGATAGGTGTATAATGGTACACTAAAAACGGATTTGTTCTATGTGCATATAACACTATTTGGCTATTCTCTTCTGTAGGTAACATATGTACCCTTGCTTTTTTTTTCATATCTATAAGTTTTCTTTAATAATTTCAATTAGTTTTCTAAGGTAGTAATTAGGGTCATCCATTACTACACGAAGACTGTATTCTACTTCTAAATTATACTTCTCCTTAAAAAATCTAAACGCTTGTTGGTATAGTGGGGCTTGTATTTTTATGTCTGCTGAGTAAATAGCGTTAGGTATATCCATTGTTGAAATTAAATGCTTATCACCCTTCTTGTACATTCTAAAACAAGGTTCATCAAACCCTAATTCCTTCATAGCTAAAGCTATCTCATATGGTACAAATTCTTTTTCCATATCTATAAGTTTTCTTTAATCCATTGTTTATATGACTCACTTTCTCTATGAACTCTTTTAATATTTGTTTTTCCACAGTTACATTGTGATATTAAATAGTTGGTATTATTTTCCATAGGGATATTATGTAAAGGGTTTGAGTAATTACATTTATGTTTTTTAAATAGCCTCATATCTATAAGTTTTCTTTAATTACCTCTTTTACAAGTCTAATAACCAATTCATTATATGACTCAGTTCTAGTTGTTTTAGTTTCCTTCCCAAAAAATGATTTATTAGTATGTGGGACTTCAATGTAATTAAATTCCCCTTGTAATGGCAACTTACCGACACAAATAAGCATACCTTCAATACCACCTAATAATCTATAGTACTCTTTAGAAAACTTTTGTTTAGTGCTTAGGTTAGCTATAATCTTAGTCATATTTTTTACAATATCTTTATTTTCCATATCTCTATTGTTTAAAGTTTACTTGTTAAAAATCAATTTGTTTTTGATCTTTTTTCTTGTCTATTTCTGTATATCTTATCCATTTTCCATCAGCACTTCTACCGTTTTCCATCTCAGTCCCAAATTTAAACACAGCATACTTGCTCATCCATATATTAAATTTTATCTTAGAGATAGTCAGTTTTGATTTAGGGCCATAGTCTGTATAGTCAGTTGTAAAGGAGTTGTAAGCTGTTTGTGAGTTTAACTCTATACCTGGTTGATTATACATACAGTCAGTTTGAGACATCCATTCATAAAAAGGGTGGCATGTTTCAGCTATAAATTTACGTGCCTTTAAGTTCATAAACTTACTCTTTACGAAACCTGTTTTTAGATACGACTTTAAGTTTCCAATCATGTAGTTATCAAATAGACAATACTCTGCGGTGTCCCATCCGTCAAACAGCCTACGTCCAAACTCATCTTTTGGTGTATGACCACGCTTGTAATACTGCTTAAACTCTAACTCCCACTTCCTTCTCTCATGTGACTCTCCGCCACCTCTTATGGCATAGTTTGTAGTAATCATTATCTTGGGAGATCTGCCAAAGGGTACTTTTATAGCGTCCTTGTTTTTCTTCTCTAATGTCAGGCCCTCTGTTATTAAGCTGAACAGTCTCTCGAAATCAAACCCAGGTTTTACATCATCAAATGTTAGTACTTGTGTATCCACAGATACTGTTTGATAGGGGAATGATTTACCAAAGTCAAATGATTTACCATCAATACCAACCATCATTTTTAATTCACCTATAGCTTTAGCAAATATTCCCTTACCTGTTCCTCCCTCTGGATTGTCTGATATAACTTCATCATTTAAAATTACTGCTGGACACTCGGAGCTGTCTTTGAAACCGTGTAGCAAGAATCCTATTGTGCTCTCAATAGAAGAAATCCTGCCTGAGTCGTTACCTGAAATGTGACCGATAAACTTCTTGAAATCACATGTTTTAACATTCTTCTTAACGTAGTCCCTTTTAATCATTTGATCTTCCCATACCCATCCCTGTATATCCTCGTAGTTAATAGTAGTTATATCATCCTCTGTCACCATAACGGTTACGTTCTTATAGAAAAGGTATGCCTCCTTCTCTGTGTCCTCTATAAAGTTTATCTCTATCTTAGGTAGCATTGATAAGAAATCCTCTTTAAAATATCGAACATTATCAGCAAAATGATTCCACACCGACACGTCCTCAACTTTAGTCTCTAAATATTTTAACACAAAATCTTTAATGTTATTTCCTGTAGCGTTGTTTACAATGTTACTTATTTTACGAACAAATATAAAGTTTTTTGAGCCTTCAGGGTAAAACTTATAGTAGCCATTGTCTGTTAAAAATTCCTTGAATAAATTATGCAAGATGCTAACCTTTCCTTTATCAGATTTTGACCAAAATATTTGTATGTTATCATGAGCAGTTTTACTTACCTCTTTAACTATCTCCTTAGCATCTACCTCATTTACACCTGTCTTTATAAGTTCAGTCTTAACGTCAGCAACAGTTACACCTTGCTTCAATTGCTTGCGTATGCTCTCAACCTTGTCTCTATCTTCGAACACTTTATTGTTAAAGGTAGCCATGTTGTAAGCCGACCTCACTAAACTCTTCAGCTCTGATAACGGGGCCTTACCTGAGTCTGTGCTACAGATGTATACGATATGGCTTAGTGTCTGCTCTTGGCTAACACCATAATTAGACATCGCACAGGCTAACTTATGTAGGTTATTGTTTTTCTCTCCATCTATAAATCCAAAGTCTCTATTCCACCAAACCATGAGCCTGTTGATAATCTCAGTCGCATCATTGATAATGATCGTAGGGGGTGCTTCATTTCTGGACATCACTTTCGCTTTGTCATCACTTTTTTCTGTCCATATTTCACTATCATTATTTATGTAGATCTTAGGGTCATAGGACTCATAACAAACTCTACCGACATCTTTACATGCTGAGTCAAATTCATCTGATGAGAAGTATTCTTCCAAGGCATTAAAGTATAGCACATGATTTTCTGCTTCAGGTGGTATTCTTACTAATACTTTTAGTCCATTACCAGATGGTGATACAAATACAGAGTAAACAAAGGCTTCTTCTTTTAAATCATCCTTGAACTGCAACATATCGTTCTTGGTATTGTACCCATCAAAATCCAAACAGATTATACCACTGTGCTCGATCAATGAATTGCTATGCCTTTTTGAGAACTTGCCACTAAAACATATAGCAGGTAGTTGTTTTTTAAGAATATTTCTTTCACCTTTATCTTTCTCAGCTCGTATAAGCCTTATAAGGTCTTTCTTTTCCCCATTCTTTATACGCTTAAGTATTGATTCTATTGATGGATAGAAAGGTGTCGTTATGTCTGTTACGCTTTTAAATATCGTTATCATGCTTGCTTTTATTATTCTGTGCTTAGTTTGTGCTTAGTTTGTGCTTAGTTTATGACAGCTAAACACCTGTTCTATAATATTTTACGTGTAATAATGCTTGAATGCTTAAAAAAACCTCAATACTTTTTCAAAAAAAAATATCTTTTAAAATAAAATTATATTAAAATAAGTATTGAGGCCCGAACTAAGCATCTTTATTAGAATGGAAGTCCATCATCCTTAACACCTTCAACGGCTGCAGGTGTTTCTACAGGCGCAGTTTTTTGAGCATTATTTTCGGTATTCTTAGCATTTCCAGAGGTAAATTCGATTCTCCATGCATCCAAAGTGTTAAAATACTTCACCTCATTTTGTGGACTTGTCCATTCTCGGCCACGTAAATTGAACGACACTTCAACTTCATCACCTTCCATTATACCTTCAAGCATGTCACATTTGTCCTGTGCGGCTTGAAACATTATGTCTTGAGGGTACGTATCATTCTCATCCGTAACCACAAACTCTCTCTTCTTGAACTTCTCCGTAATTTGAACGGTGTCGTTCACTAATTTAACTACTCCTTTTAATTTAAACATTATACTGTATTTAATTATATTTGTATCAGGAAACCGTCCTGACTTCGGTATTAATTATCTAAAGTGTTTTCTCGAAATAAAAATTATTAACATCTTCGTACTTGTCTGGGCCATAGAATTTATTGTACTGAATAATTCCATCTATAACCTTCTGTTCTCCACGCTCGTAAAACTCATCAGAGCAGTCATAAAGACCCATCTGCTTCGTTTTCTTACAGATAACGATAAATATTACAGGCTTACCCCAAAACTCTCTGTAAAGCCACGCCTGAGAGTCGTAGTTGTATAGGTACGCAGATCGACTGAACTTAGTTATATCTGAGGTTGTTTTTATGTCTATAGTAAACTCAGGATGTCCAATGTCACGCTTTCCCTTCCACATCATCCCATGTATCTCTTTTATCATCGGATCTTCGAATGTGTTATCAGGATGATATATTAATCCATGTAGACTTAAGTTTGACTTCATTAGTGAGCACAACTCATCTAACGCTTCAGCCTCTTTTAATAGTAAGCACATGTCTTGAGGAAGATCTAAAAGTGCCTCTTTATATATTTTAGTATTCCTTGACGATGCATCAATGATAGGGTAGTCTGCCAATTTGTCTGGCTCTAACATCTGCGTATGGAAGTACCCTCCCGATATTAATGGTAGCGTTGTTTCACTCTCATACAATGAGGAGGGATTGTTTAATAAACTATACAGCATTGAGTTTGATAGGTACTGATTCCCGAACTCGCCATAGTAGTCATCGTTATTGTTTAGTCTTTCTATTTGTTCTTTAAGCTTCATCGTGTTCCTTTTTAAGTTGTTTCTTAAGTATAGCTGTGACCTTGTACTTCTTAGCTACATTCATGAATAAAGTCTCGAACTCAGAACTGGCATTGTTCACGTCTACAAGGTAGCCCACAATACTGTTCCATTCCTTACTTCCCTTCTTCAAATTCGGCAACGTGTCCACAACTGGTGGCGTGTCCGTAGCTTTCTTAGGTGCTATTAAGACCCTGATTCCGTCTACCATACCAGACCCAAACTTAACCTTCTTCACCTCCATAGAAATTTGTTGACCAGCCCACTTATTAATCAGACCTGTTTTCAAGCAAGCCTCAATAGCTTTCTTGTTTGTCTTGTTTAGTATCATTGGCTTACCATCTGTAAAGTGAGCAACTGTTAAGTTGTCAGTCCTACCATTCGATCCTGTGACTGGCTCTAAGGCCACCTCTTTTATTGTAAATGTTTTTACTTCTTTAGGCTCAAACTCCCATGAGCCTAAGTACTTTCCTTCTTCGAGTTCTCTCCAGTGTTTTCCTTCTTTCATATTTATTTTATTTTATTTTATTTTATTTACACTTCAAATAACACACCTTCACACTCACACTCTATTGGGATATAACATCCACCACAACAGATACTCGCAGGTGAAGAACAACTTGGCCCTATTAATATTTCTCCTGTACCTTTGCATTCACTACATATCACCAACCTTTCAAAATCACCAATAGGCATTAAGTCCTCTATTGTCATAGTAGCAAATACATTCATGTCTTTGTCTGCTACATCAAAGTCATCATCGTCTCTACGTATAAGAAAGCACTTAAATTCAATATCATTATAGACCTCAAGAATGTCCTCGTCACCAGTGAATTTTATATCTGAATTTGGTATTTGTATTAACTTGTTCATGTGTGTGTTTAATTTAAGGGACTGTGAAAATAGGCATCATTTAGCTATTTTCCAAGCACTTGTTCAATTTTAATTCATATTCTTCTACTTTCTTAAGGTTTCTCGCTACCCTGCGCTCAGACGCAATAAGTTCTTCAGGTGATAATTTTCCGTAGTTAACCTTAGCCTGTGAGTATTTCAATTTGTTCTTGTAATGATTCATAGCCACAAGAGCACATCCACACTCCCATCCATTATACGTGAACATATCTACCTCATCATCGCTCGGTGGTGTAAACTTATCTCCTGCTGATAATGTCACCTTAATATCCACAGTCCCATCCATTAGTTTTTCTATGCGTATACCTTTGTCTATCCAATACTTTGAGTCTGAGGTCGTGTACATTCTCAGTTCTGGATCTGTTACTAAATCTGTCCATGCTTTCATATTTATTATTATTTATAATCGTTAACAATTCCTTTCAACGCCCCATAGTCGGTTACTTTATCATGCCTATCCTTATACAAGAGAACCTTCTCCATGTCGCTCTTGGATAGATACAGCTTAAAGTCATACACCTCACAAAGCTTAACATTATCACTGGAGATGTATTCAGGGAATATCTCTTTCAACTCTGAAATTATACTCAGGAACGTTTTATCTTTAGCTTCGAGCCAGTTTTCACACTCACGTATGCCATGGAGTACGGATGAATGATCACGATTAAACATGCTACCAATTCGTAATGAGGACAGCTTAAAATGTCGCTGTAATATCACCATCAAGTAGTACCTAGCATATACCTTTTCGCGCTTTCTTGAGCTGGACTTGAGATCGTGCTCGTCTATGTATATCTCTATGTTCTCAACCGTATAGCTGAATGAATCTTGGAACGATAAAAACCCTAGTATCAACTCCTTCTGTTCGGACACGTCCACGCTCTCGTCATGAATTGTCCTTAAAAATCTATCTATTTTTGTCATTATTTTGTTTTTTTGCTTTTCTTAGCCGTTTTAATTATTTCTTTTTGAAGAGATTTTAGCTCTTTCTGTAGCATTTCTATCCTATCTGTTAATGTTGGTTTTCATCTTCTTTGTTTTGGTTTAATTTTCTAACCTCTTCTAATAAAGCTAGCGCAACTCTTACGTCAGAATCAAACATCATAGTCAACTTCTTCTCATACTTAATGATGTCGTTTAGTGTTTTAATCTCATTCATCTTTGTTTTGGTTTAATGTTTTTTATTTGATAGTTGTATGCAATTAAAAAAGACATACAACAATAAATATAAGTAATGCGGAGTATAGTCTTTCTTTATTCCAGTGGTTACTTCGTCAAGATGGGTGGTTTACTATACACATCATACCAACAAGTTACCGCACTACTCATATTCTTTGCCGTTAGCTACAATAAGCTAATCTCGTGTTCTACCTCAGACCAGTATTGCAAATCGCTCAAATCTTTACTTGGTAGTTTATTTAATTCAGCCACTATCTCATTTACACAAATTGTAGAAGATTCTTTAGCTTCTGAAAACCACATTTTATTTGCTAATATTTGAGCGTAATCATTGTCTGCGTAATTTTTTGTTGTCACCTTGTACATTCTATCTACAAGATTTTTCGCTTTTTCTTTTGGTGTCATATTTAAAATTTTAGTTTATTAATCCGCTTACAGTAGCTAACAGTGCATATAAGCCATACAAGTACAGGCTCATATACTAACCGTTAGCGTTCAGTTTTTCCTACAAATAAACTACATCTTATTCTCCTTTCATCATAAATATTAGGGTCAAATACAGATTGTTCGTCTACTTGTATAAATTCCATTGCTTTATCTATTAAAGCGGCTCTTGCTTCTCTTAAAGAATTTTCGTATGCTCTTGGGTCTCCACTCATTCTATCGCTTGTAGCAATTTCACATTTTAACTCTTCAAAGTTTAAGGTTTTAGAAACAACTGTTACTTGTGTTTCGTAGTTTACTAATGGGTTGTATTTTACAGCATCTAAAATTTCATCTTTAAAGAATGCAAACAACGCTTTTTTAAATCTATTTTTCATCTTATCTATTTTTTATTATTAATATCAAAACCGCACGCTAACA
>Ga0209600_1000212_pt1 | contig 47318 bp, 73 predicted proteins | sample COGITO_mtgs_1104_FD_185518 | JGI IMG/M metagenome (GOLD analysis project Ga0209600, IMG submission 185518) | Pelagic marine microbial communities from North Sea - COGITO_mtgs_110421 (SPAdes) (version 2) | ecosystem: Environmental > Aquatic > Marine > Epipelagic ... | reverse complement strand
TTTGCATTTTGAATATTTGTTGCTGTTTATTTAACAATAATTTGACTTTTTAAAATAGCAATATATTAAAAGCAACGGGGATAGTTTTGAATATCCGCCGTTGCGCCCTCGTGAGTATGTCCCTATTCACGAGGGTTTTTTAATTTAACAAAAACCTTTCATCAATCTTTATTCTTGTTTGAGAATATTTTAAATATTCCTCTTCAGTAGCTCCCATCTCGTAAGCTTCGGATTTATCTTTTATCCAGCCCAATAGATTAGACACTTTAACATTGAAATGCTTAATAAACTCTTGATTGAATTTTATATGAATAGTCCCTTTTTTAAATATTTTTATTGTTGCAAATAGCTTTATTTTCTCTTCTTGACTATCAGAACAATGTATTTCTCTAGCTTTGCCATATTCCCAAGATTTATGAGGCAAATCAACAACATAACCAAGCGTTCTTGCTACTGTGCAGACATCGCTTAAAATGTTTTGTGTTTCATTTCCAGACATACTATAAGAATATCTAAACTCGCCGTCTTGCAAATGATTCTCGCCCCAAGATTCAAAAATAATTCGATTGTCAAGTATTACCATATCTATTTTTCTTTTGTTATTATATCTAAAATCATCATTAACCCAAGTTTTTTTATTTGATTTATAATTGATTATATTTTTTTCATCTGTGAATTGATAAAATAAATCTATTAGCTGCTCATCAATATATTTATTAGCATTTTTAATAGCCCAAATGACAACCGCATAAATATTTGATTCGTTAAAATCTACTTTATTACTCAATTTTTTCCTAAACTCATCTCGATATTTTATACTTAATCGCTCATTGATCGGTCTAAATTTTGTAAATAATTCCTGCCAATATATTATTTTCAAATTCTCAATCCTCTTTTGCAAAGCCTCTTTTAAATTTTGTATTGATACCCCTAGTTCATTTAATAACCCAGCATCTAATTTTGAGATATTACGATAATTTTCAAAAATACTATTAAGCTCAACATCATATAGATTGCATAGAGTTTTTACCAAGCTGTCGCCTTGCACTACATCGCCTAAGCCCTTTTTTATTTTACCTTCTATCTCTTCCCGAATTTCTTTTTTTTCATCTTTTATATTAAAAGTTTTTTCAAAAAATAGACTAAATGCGTCTTTTTGTTTTGCTCCATAATATAAAGGCTTGCTAAAAATTACAAGATCAACATAAGCCCTTGCTTTCCTTTCAGCGTCCAAGAAATCATAATTTCCAATAATACGACTATCCCAGCCTCTTTTTTTAATTATATCTTGTATATGCTCATCACTTGACCATCTAGAAGGGATAACCATGATTACATTCCTGCTGGTGGACTCTTCTAATATCTTTTTAGTCCATTCCTTAAATTGGCTGTATGGTGGGTTACAAAAAATATTGCCAACTTCTTTATCAATTAGTGTTTGTTGGTAAAAATCCGTGCCAATAATTATAATCGATGGATCACAATTTTTTATTAAGATTTCTGATTTTTCAATGCCGAATTTTTGATCAAAACTATCTAATTTTTGCAAAGTCTGACCATTGCCGCAGCCAATATCTAAAATTGACCCCCCTAATTTAAGACTATTAATTTTATTTATAATTTCATCGGTTGTCGGATAGAATTCCCAGTCTTGATTGTTTTCTTTGAGATTGCTCAATAAGTCTTTCATATTTTTATTGTTTTTGTTGTTAAAAATCACTTAATCAATAAGCTTGTATTTATAATAACATTAAGCTTTTATAATGTCAACTAAAATAATAAAAAAAGATTAAATAAACTTACTGCTATTATATATAGTGCTAAAAACCCTTTAAAATCCTAGCTTTAAAATATTATTTAAAAAAAAGTTAAAAAAAGATTAAATAATTAGTTGACATTATAATTGATTAATATTATTATTGAACTACGCCACAAATTATTAATAATTTAAACAATAAAAATATGAAAAATTTTAAATTTGCAGGATTCGGACACGGCACCGATAAACAAGGAAGGGAAATTTTAAAAGACTATCCATTGCCAAGCGGTATTTATCAAGACACTAAAATTGATAAAAGAAAAAAAGGATCAGATTTTTTAATTATATCAATAGGATCAAAGCCTTGTATTAGCTGGAAAAATGGCAAAAATGAGCAGTTAAAATCAAGAATTGCTTTAAAAAAATTACAAGAAAAATTTACTTGGGAAACTGATTTTTAAAATTAATCAATAAACAACAAATAAACAAAAAAAACTTTTTTATCAACTCAAATTAAAAATAAAATGAACAATTCAACAAAAAAATTTCTAATTTCAAATAGTTTTTATGCTGCAAGTGAAATTCTATCAAAGGCTTCTGAAAGCAAAGAAAACCAAGCAGCAAGCAACGCCCTTTTCGGCTTATCAATAGCCGCAAAAATAGGCATGAATATCTTTATCGTCAAAGGAGTTTTTGACAAATTAAACGAGAACAACCAAGCACAAACGCAAGCCCAAGCAACTCAAGAATTACAAGAAATAGTTATTGAGTCACCATCTTCTTTGCCAAGCCAAGCAAGCTCTGCCAGCTTAGTTAGTCTACAAAATACAAGGGCATAATATCAATTAAAATATAAAAAAATGAAAAATTACAAAAAGGAAATAAATCAAGCGATAAAAGAAATCAAAGAGCAATTTAAAGATCCTTTAATTATTGACGAATGGGGAGGTAAATTTGAAGATGTTTATAATATAATTATGAGCAACTGCCCAAGTGATTTAAATAAATCTTTGCAATCAATTAATAATGAAATCTTAGAAATAGAGCGTACTAAGTTTTTTATGGCTTGCGTAAAAAAATTAAGCGATCATATCAAGATAAATTTATAAGAAATGAAATACCTAATATTATTTATTGTATTGCTGCTACTATCTTTTGCACTTGATGCAATTAATAGCTCCTTACTAGAATTTTGGGCGGTAACAATTTTTATTATAGTATTATTTGCAATTTTAAAAATAGTAGAAAAATGAAAAATAAGGGAAAATTAAAAGACATAGAATCTTTAATAAATATTCAAAAAGAATACTTAGAAAATCTATTAAATCAGTCTGATGATTATAGGTTACAAAATCCTAATAAGTCAGGATTTATTAGGGTATCTTTAGAAATTAACAAACAAATAAACAGAATAAAAAATGAAATTAATTAATGCAATGAGGAACCTTACTAACCGCTTTTTAAAAGCTAAAAGGGATATAATTTTTAACTATAAATCTAATAAAAGATTTAAGCAAATAACACTTTGGGAAGTTTTGACTGATGAAAAATAAAAAACTAAAGGAATTTTTAAATAAAACACTAAAGGAATTTTTAAATAAAAATAAAACCTGTAGAGATGGTTATTTATTCGCTAGCAACTTAACTTTGGAAGAATTTTTAAATAAGTGCCAGCGTGGCGACTGGATTTTGTGGTTATTTGCTAAAATGAATCCGAGATCAATTAAGGAGCTAACACTAGCAAAAGGTCATTGTGCTAATACAGTAAGACACTTGATGACTGATGATGAAAGCTTAAAAGCTGTTGATACTGCTATAGCTTTTGGGGAAGGTAGAGCTACAAGGCAAGAGTTAGAAGAGGCTGCTAATGATGCTCAGGCTATTAATTCTTATACTGCTCGTTGTGCTGATGAGGCTGCTCATGCTGCTGCTTCTTGGGCTGATGGTCCTGATTATGCTGCTTCTTGGGCTGCTGAGGCTTATACTGATAATGATGCGGAAAAAGAAAATCAAAAACAAACTGCTGATATTTGCAGGAAATACCTTCCCATTGAGATATGGGATCAATCTAAATTATAATTAACTATGGCAACTGCAAGCTTTATTTTTCTTGGAACCATGCTAACTTTAGCAGTAATTTCAACAATATTTTAATTAAAATTAATAAAAAACATGAAAAAACAAATAAATATAGATAATATCCTATCTAAAATATGCGTGTCTAAGCCTTATTTTGCATTTAAAGAGCTTTATCTTGACAAAAAAAACATAATGACTGGTATTGTTAAAAAAGAGCAGCCTTGTTTGACGCAATCAACAGGTATGAGCTTTGCGGAAATGTCAAGACATTTAGCAATATTGGGTAGTTGTGCACTTGCTTTAAATGAACCATCAAAAAAATATTATTTGGTAGACAATGCAAAATTAGTAAGCTCCGCAGGAAATTATTTATTGAGAGGTGTAAAATACTCCAAATCTTGTAAAATGAAAGCTGTAGTTAAAAAAATTGATAAAAACAGTGCAATTGCAGAAGCTTATATTTTAAATGCTAATGACAATATATTGTATTCAATGGTAATAAATTATATTGTGTTTAAAGAAAAAAGCTTCCCGAGAATCTTTAAAGATTATAAAGAGGTTTTTCAAAAGCCTTTTTTTAATCCATATAGAAATCATAGAACATTTAAAAATATTAATATTAGCGGAAATATTTTAATTGCTGATATGCCATTTTTTAAAGCTAAAGATTGCGCAGGTCATTTTGACGACTTCCCGATGATGCCAGTTGGTAATACACTTTATATTACATTTAATACTATTGAAAAATTATTATTAACACATGGAGTTAAAAAATATTTTTTAAAAGAAGGATCTTTAAACGCAAAAAAACCTATTCGATATAATCACAACACCTTTTTAAAAGCTTCTATAAAAAAAGAAGAACATGATGTTTTTATTTTGAATTGGCAGATGTTTGATAAAAATAATAACGAAGGTTTGAATATTGGCAAAGCTACTATTGTAGCAGTTAATGAATTATAATGATTAAATATGAATAAAATAGTTTATGCTAAAAAATGCAATCATAGCAATCGCTATTTTAGAGAGGTTTTGATAAAAAATCAATTAAATGATAATATTATCCTAGATTATCAATGTCAGAAATGCAGGCTTGATGAGCTTAAAAAACAATATGAATATAAAAAACGGCAAGAAATTTTTAATGAATTAAATAAAATATATGAACAATAAATTTAAAGAATGTGCAAAGGATTTAATAGATATAGTCAAAAATAGCAAAAATTATGGCTATCAATTAATCGATACAATGTATTCTACACTTGATAAATATTATCAAGATTTAGACATAAATCAAGAAACTGATATTATGATAGAATTATGTGATGAATTAACGAGAGAGGGGCTTTTGTAAATGGAAAATATGAATAAGCCAAAAAATCTTGGCAATAAATGTGTAACTTGTCGCAAATATTATGGATATGAGCTTGATTCTAATCTTGAGTGTATTTCGTGCAAATCAGTATATGATAGCAAGATGAAATATAGCAATACTCACTATGAATTAAATAAAAAAAAGATGCCCGAACTTAGACATCTTTTAGACTACTTGAAAGAATTTGGTATTCATAAAACCGCTGAAAGATTTAATACAACCAATTATAGCTTGAGAAGCTATTTAAATGAATTTGGGATCAATTTGCAAGACTATTCAAAAAAACCTAGATCGAATTTTAAAGAAATTCTTGACAAAATAAGCGACGATAAATTGAAATGGGAATTTAAGGCGATAGGGATAACTAAAATGCGTACAAAATATGGTGGCGATGTGTATAGATTAAAAGAATATATTTACAACCGAATTGGCAAACCGAATGAAAATTAAGAATAAAGAAATAGATCAATATCTATTTAAAAAAATAGTTAATGATAAAACTTTGACTAGAAGCCAGCAAGCCCACTTATTGGGAGTCTCGAGGCAATATCTAGGTATCTTGATTGATAAACTTAATTTATCAAAGAGGATAGACACTACTAAAAAGTCTATAAATAAATCTAGAGATGAGCTGCAGAGCGATTATAATAATTTTGGGTTATGTGAGCAGGCAAAAGCTTATAAAATATGCGTGGCGACTCTATATAAATTTTTAAAGCAAAACAATATACCACTTAAAAGAGAAAAAGCTGTCAAAAATAAGTTAGAATTTGAAAAAGTAGTAAGTGATGAGAATTTGACACGCAAAAAGCAGGCAGATATTTTGAATATATCGATTTCAACGCTTCATAAATACATTAAAGAATTTGGAATATCGGGCAGGTATAACAAGATGAAACAAGACAGGCTAGAATTTGAGCAAGCTAAGGTTTATAAATATTGATAAATTAAATCAAATATTATAAAATTGCTATGAGGTCGGCAAGCGTCAATGTTAAGCATTTTATGCAAATCATGGGGTCAGAAGTGATACCAGCCGTTACGGCGGAAACTTGAGTTGAGGGTCGATCTCTTTTTTATGCAAATCAAGTAAAAATCAAATCATTAAATTTTTTATTAAATAATTATTGACAATAATTCATTGCGTCTGATAATTATCATTATTATTAATATTATTATTTTAATTATTATGAAATTAACAAAGGAAGAATTACAAAAAATATATTGGGAAAATAGCAACAAAAAAGCTTGTAAAATACTCGGAGTTACTAACTCAACATTAACAAAATATTTGAGAGAGTTTAATATAGCTTTGAAGGGCTCGGGTAACAGAAACAAAAGGGGCAAGCTTACTATTGAACAATAACCTATTAGGTTTTTTAGGATATTAATTGGTTTACAAAAAAAACCTATTCGATCCTATCAAAAGCCTTATAAGATATTAGTTATTAGATATTAGATATTAGATATAAGATATTAGTTATTAGATATTAGATATAAGATATTAGTTATTAGTTAAATGGAAGAAGATATTAAAAATGAAATTATTAGCAAAGCGGGCTTCCCTCTTTATGTTGATTATTGGGATAAATATTTATCAAAGCTTACTGGCGATAAAGTCAAAGAAGTTTTTAAAATAGTATTTCATTTTAACAAAACTTATGAAGTCTTGGCAAGCAATGATTTAGCTGTTGATATGGTTGTAACAACAATTATTGATAATATTAAAAGAGATGCAGTAAAAAGGATAAAGCAGTCAAAGGCTAGTAGGAAAAATGGTAAATTAGGCGGCAGACCATCAAATGACAAAATAGCAAAATCAAGAATTAAAAAAAATACAAATGTAGCTACAAATGATAATACAATCGTAACTACAAATGTAAATCAAGAGCTTGCAGATGGATTAAAATTTATCTTAGAAGAAAAGCTAAAAAGGAAAATTAAAGCTACTAACTGGAAAGAAGATATTAGGAAGCTTATTGAAAATGATTTAAAGCCGAGATCAAATGCTATAGATGATGTAAAAAAAGCAATTCAAGCAGTATCAGATCATTATGGCAAGGAATACTTCCCTGTTATTCAGAGTGCTGGTAGCCTTAAGTATAAATTTTCATCAATAGAAAATTATTTAGCTAGGAATAGTAAAAAGGATTTATCTTATTTTGATTTAAAAAATATTAATTTAGAGGAATAAATGATTACACAAGAAAATTTTAAAACTAATTTTAGCCTAATAAAAACCGCATTTTCAATCAAATTTGAAAGCAATCATACTGAGGAATGCTATTTGAAGCTACTTTTTCAAGTATTAAAAAATTCAAATCTTAATGATGAAGATATAGCAAAAAACACAACAAAGCTAATTTGTGAATATTCAAAAAAGAAATTTAACGAAACCTTTGGATTTAGTGGAGTGCCAGCACCAGCAGACTTTCTAGAATTTTTTGGCAAAGAGATAAAAAGAGAATTAACACCCGAAGAAATAGCAAAGATTGAAGTTGAGAAAATACTACACGAGTCAAGAAATTATTATAGCGATTGGAAGCCTACAAGTGAAGTAACTAAAAAGGTTATATCTTGCTTTAACAATGGCTTAGAAACAATCCACTATGATTTATTTGATAATTGGAACGATAACAAAAAGAATATTTCTTTTTACAAAAAGGATTTAATCGAAAAATGGCTTGCTTTCTTTAATGAAAAAGAAGCCGAGCCAATGGCTATTGATAGCAATATCAAAGCCGCTTTACCTAACTTTAAAATATGAAAATGAAACTTATAAAAAGATCAGTAGTAAAACCATATTTTGATCCATTCATTAAGAGGGATAGAAAGCTTTTTTCAGATAAAGAAGCTCAATATATAGCTCATCAATTATACTCTATGAAACACGCCTTCACTATGTCTGGCTGGAATGGAACTGATTATAGTAAACGAGGCGATTATCACTCACGATTCCGTATTGCTATGGGTGCAATTAAACTACTTGTGGATAGAGTAAATTATTTTCAAACAGCTAATGAGGAACTAACTGATTCACTTAAGAGGGTAGAAAACGATAAAAGAAGAGCAGAACTAGATAGAGAACAAAGGATATATGAAGAGAAAAAAGCAAATAACAAAAAAGCTTATTTATTTTTAAATAATAATTCTAAAATATAACAAAATGAGACAATTAGAAGCTTACGCCGAAGAATATCAAGAGAGAATAGCAATCCAAATTGAAAATGGGCTTAATGACCAAATAGCAATACCTAAAGCAAGGCGTGAAGTCTTGGAATATGCAAAAAAAGATGGTGCTGATATTGAAAAATTAATGGATATGCTAAAAGATTATAAATAATAGTTGACTATATAAAGTATATATTTTACAATAACAAAACCTACTAAATAAAACAAAAAAACAATATGAACAAAAAACAAGTCCAGCAAAAAGTATTACAAAACGGCAAGCCTCTTGCATTAAGTAAATTTACTTGGTGCGAGAAAACTATGACATTTTCAAGTGATGAAGATAATTTAGTTTTTGCTTTTCAAAATATTGAGGGGGTAAAGATAATATCTAGAGATTGGTCAATTCAAACAGCGTGTAGTAACTCAACTCAAACAGCAGGGGGTAGCTCAACTCAAAAAGCAGGGGAGAGCTCAACTCAAACGGCAGGGGATAACTCAACTCAAACAGCAGGGGGTAGCTCAACTCAAACGGCAGAGGGTTGGTCAACTCAAACAGCAGAGCATAACTCAACTCAAACGGCAGAGGGTTGGTCAACTCAAACAGCAGGGAGTGGCTCAACTCAAACAGCAGAGCATAACTCAACTCAAACAGCAGGGCATAACTCAACTCAAACAGCAGAGGGTAGCTCAACTCAAACAGCAGGGAGTGGCTCAACTCAAACGGCAGAGGGTTGGTCAACTCAAACAGCAGGGAGTGGCTCAACTCAAACGGCAGAGGGTTGGTCAACTCAAACAGCAGAGGGTTGGTCAACTCAAACAGCAGAGGGTAGCTCAACTCAAACAGCAGGGAGTGGCTCAACTCAAACGGCAGGGGATAACTCAACTCAAAAAGCAGGGGGTAGCTCAACTCAAACGGCAGAGGGTTGGTCAACTCAAACAGCAGGGAGTGGCTCAACTCAAACGGCAGGGTATAACTCAACTCAAAAAGCAGGGGAGAGCTCAACTCAAACGGCAGGGTATAACTCAACTCAAAAAGCAGGGGGTAGCTCAACTCACTTTATTGACGATCGTTGCCAAGTTGCTACAGGTTATGAATCAATAATTCATGTCAATGGTAATGATTGCGCTATAATTAACAGAAATGTATTCGAGTTAATACAACCAAAATCAGGAGATATTATCCAGATAAGCCCTGATAATATTGGGGGTCATCTAGTCAATGGTATTCATAGCATAACTGGTAAAAAATCTATCATTGCTGACGGCATATTGTCGGAAGTAATATCAAAGAAAGGTAATGTTTATAAAGTGATAAATCACGGAAAAACTAAGCCAAGCTACTTGATAGAAAGTGAGGTTAATGATAAGAAGGTATATTCTCACGGCAAAACTTTAAAAGAGGCTAGAGAGTCTCTAATCTATAAACTATCAGATAGAGACAGTTCACAATATAAAGATTTAACTTTAGATAGTGTATTGAGTAAAGAAGAGGCTATTAAGTGCTATATGACTATAACTGGAGCTTGTATTAGTGGCACTAAGTATTTTGTTGACAGGTTGAAAGATGATAGAAAAGAGTTGAGTGTTGAAGAAATTATAAATTTAACTCAAGGTCAATATGGGCATGATAAGTTTAAGGATTTCTTTAATAATACTTGACTTTATAAAGCTTATACATCATAATACTAAAAATTACTAACTAAACAAAAAACAATATGAACAAAGAAAAATACCCAAATTTAGAATCAGAGAAAAACTATCAAAACAATCTATATATTGAGGTTGACACAAGCGAAGGCTTGTATAGTGGCGAATCATTAAAAGAAATAATTGATGAGATTAACAATGACCACAATGGCTCTTGTGTAAAAGCTACTGCGATAATATGCTATTTTTCAAGAGATAGCCAAAAAGTATTATCAGATAAGCATTTACAAATATTTAATAAATTTCTTGCAGCTAAACTAGAAGAAAAAGCAGAAGAAGATCAAGAGGAATCTTGGGAAGACAACGGCTTTGAATTAGCAAGAAAGGATTTACAGGATCAATTACTATAACAATGGACAATTTAACATTTTACTTATCCGAAGAAGAATATTTACTAACTAAAAAACAATAGAAAAATGACAAAGAAAATAGATTTAACTAAATACAATTTTGGCGAGAAATCAAAAGAAAAATATAAGAATTCAAAAACTAATCAATGGGAAGATTTGGAGGTATGGCAAACTCCTAAATATTTACAATCAAAGAAAAAAGCTATCGAATTAATAGAAGATGGTAAATATTTGTTAGACGAGGGGGATTTTTGGATACTTAAAAATAAAGGTGGTTCTAAATTATGCTATACTGGATTAATAATTAGTCATAATGGCTGCCTTAAAATTAATGATAAAGAGCCACCTGAAAAGCAATTTAAGCCTTCTTGCGTGTCATTTGTAAGAGATGAAGGGGATAAGTCAAAAGTAATGCAATATATAAATGATGAGCAAGGAGTTTTTGAATTTGGAGAGATAAGCCCTTCAAATTGTAAAAATGATTATCCTTATGCAATGGTGCTTAAGCGGTTGATGGATAGAGTTATTTTAAAGAATAGCAAAGTAGGATTTTTTGGCATTTATTCTGATTCTGAAAGCGATGATTTCAAAGAAAAAATTGAGGAAAAAGAAACTATAGCTAGTAAATTTATTAAAGAACCTACTGGAGCAATGGCTAATATTGCCAATAGTGCTGATGAAGATTCAAAAGAAGTAAAGAGGCAAGGTGCAGAAAAATATTTTAGAGATTTTAAGGTAGAAATAGAAGGTTGCGGCAGTTGCTCAGAAATAGAAGGTTTATTTGAAAGAGATAAAACTAAAATTAATAAATTAGAGCGAGAGCATAAAGATTTATTTGATAAGCTTATAGAATGTGTAAGAATAATGAAGGGAGAATTGGGCGATGAGTAAAGCATTAAAAGAATATTACATAGCTTGCAATAATGTTGTAAGTGAGTTTGTAGGCGAGTATTTCGATTGTGAGCATGTAGATTGGAAAGCTAATCACTATTTTTGCAATTATGGTTACGAATTTACAGCTCACGACGGCGATATAACAGATGACGGACTTAGATGCAGTGGGTACTGGGAAAGCCAAGAAGTCGGAGGAAATATTGAGATAGACGGTTATATTTTTAGTATGGATAGAATAATTGAAGCCTTAAAATTAGGAGCTACTAAAGATCAATTAATAGAATACGATGATTTAGAAATTGAGCGAAATGGTAAAGTCGGCTATAATTTCCAAAACTTTGTTAGATATGGCAAAGATCAAATGGAAGAGGTAATTAAAAAGAAATGAATAAATTCGGAGCTTTTATTAGAAAAGAGCGATTAAATAAAAACTTAGGATTAAGAGAATTTGCAGATATGATTAATCTAAGCCCTACTTTTATTAGCAAAATGGAAGTAGGAGACTACAAGCCGCCTAAAGAAGAGAATATTGTTAAAATGGCTAATATTCTTGGTGGTGATAAAGATTATTATTTGGCTATGGCTAATAAGATTAGTGAAAAGAATAAACTAAAATTAATTAATGAGATATTAGGCAATAATGATAGACGATAGATTTAAGTTTAGAGTATTTGACTCAAATAAGATTATGACATATCTTGTAGGCTTTGCTATTCCTGACTTTTGCAAAGAAGGTGATGGAGAGTTAAATTTTATTGGATTGCAAGGTGGTTTTGGTGGTCAAATAAAAGGGAAATTAAAAGAATTTAATTTAATGCAATCAACAGGACTTAAAGACAAAAATGGCGTGTTGATATATGAAGGGGATGTCGTTTTATATGAATATGATGCAGGGAGGCTGCATAAAGGCGTGGTTAATTGGTGTCAATATGCTTTCTTTGCTAATGCAATAAATGATGAGAAGGAAACCAAGATATTGAATTTACATCCCGATTATTTAGAAGATATGGAAGTAATAGGCAATATCTATGAGCATCAACATTTATTAGAATGCAATGAATAAAATTACTTTAGACAAAATTGTAATTACAACTAAATATAAATATCCAACATTTGATTCGGATTGTTTATTTGATCAAGGTAAATTCTATATTCATAGTTTTGATTATTCTAATTTTAAGGACTTTGAGGAAAAAGTAAATGATACTATTAATAATATTAAAATATTGCCAGCAATATGTTATTATGATCAAAACCATTTATTTTGCGAGGTTGACGGTTATTATCAGTTACTACCAAAACCCCTGCAATATTACAAAAATAATTTTTCAACTTATGGCGGTATAGTGAATACTAACAAATATTTCTTAAGTATCTCTTTAAATTCTGCCGAATATTTTATAGAAGAAATAAAATTCAATATTTCAATATGGCTTGATGAACTAAGAGAAAGACTAAGCGATGAATAAAATCTATTTCTACGCTAATACAAATACCGCCCAGCAGCAAAAAGAAAATAGCAATCTAATGTTGCAATATCTTGAAACTGGCAAAGATTTTTATTGTGAGTTTGGTTTTATAGAAAAAGGTAAAAGCTATCATCAATTAAAAGCTTTTTATGAAGCATTAAATCAGCTATTACCACAATATAATCAAGGCCAGCAGAATCAAGGTGAGGTTGAGTTTCACAAAGACGAGTTTAAGTTTATTCTTAAATATGTTGGCGGTTGGTGTAAAGAGATTAAAAACAAGAAAGGCGAGCCAATGCCTATTGCCAAGAGTTTTAGTGGTATTAGTAAAAAAGAAATGAGTCTTGTTCTAGATAGAATAAGCAAGTGGGCTTTTAATAGAGGTTTTGTCTTGAATATTGATAATTATATGCGAGATTTAGTTGAGTAGTCGGCACGGCTAAAAGATAAGTGCAAATTAATGCAATTCGATTCTGCTAAGTGACGATGTTTGGTAATGTAGGTGGTTCGATTCCATCGAAAGCTTGGTAGCTCAAGTCTGACTGCTAGGAAAGACTAGTATTTATGGGGAGGGTTTTTTAAAGCTTGCCAATGAAGAAGATGCTTTTAAAGAAGCAATGAAAATTAGAATGGAAAAAAAAGCTATTGGCGTTAATATGACTATTGATAGCTTTGATTATCTAGTGGATAAATTGCAAAAAACTTTATATTTACCAAAAAGTTTTAAGGCTGCTACAAAAGAAGAAATGGTTAAATTAATTACAGAATTTGAAGATTTTGCAATAAGGCAAGGTTGGCACGAGATAAGGCTTGAATCAAAAGAAAAAGAAGAGATGGTTAAATATTATAGTAATATCGGTTGACTTTAAAAATAAAATAGTAGATACTAATTATAGTTTAATTTTTAGGGCAGGTTCGGTTTTAGTTCATATTTTTACCTTTGTTGCCTGCCCTGATGATTAAATTATTAACAAAACAATAAAACAAATATGCAAAAGCTAAAGCTTCAAAACATTTGGGATGACCAAACTAAATCTTTTTTAAAAGATCAATTTCACTTAAGGGAAAGCGATAAGGTTATTAGTGGGAGAGTCGCTTTATCTAGTAAAAAAGAAGACAAGTGGGTATCAAAAGATATGCCATTTGTTGCTTTTAAATCACAAATAACAGACTCAACAAGAATTGCATTAACTCAAAGCAATGGCAAGTTATTTGATGCTGAATTTACTATTATGGTAGATGAATTTACAGATAAAGAGGGTCAAGTTAGAAAATATTTTAAGGTTAATATACTTAATGCCTCTTTGTTAGATGCTCCTACTCAAAGCAATAGCCAGCCAGCAGTTAGCGAAGAAATCGTTGATGATGAAATTATACCTTTTTAAGATACAAAAATAAATAATAAAAAATATGACTATTCCTTTTAAAGTTAAATTACTTACAGATACTGCAAAAGCTCCAGAAATGGCAAATGAAGGCGATCTTTGGGACATATTCGCAGATGGGTTTTGTGCTAAAAATCAAGATTTTAGAGATGTTATTAAAAAGAATGATTTAGAGTAGTGCCATTAGGTCCAGAAGATTTACAGCATAAACAATTTGCAAATACGATAAAGCATTATAAAGCCCTTAACAAGCTTAATTGTTGTTTTTGGTCTTATAGCCCTAGCGGCGAGAAAAGAAATGCCATAACAGGTTCTCTGTTGAAAGCTAAAGGACTAACAAAAGGAATACCTGACTTTGAATTTAGATTGCTTAAAGATAAGATTATGCAGCATATTTATATTGAGTTTAAATATGGTAAAAACAAACAATCACCCGAGCAAGTCTATTTTCAAAAAACTTGTGATGAATCAATTAATGATAACTATTATCTAGCTTATTCTGTAGATGATGCGATCAACATATTAATTGATAATGGAGTGATTTTAAAATAGAATCCACTCAACAATAATATAAGCTACTAATACCGCAGCTAGTGGTATAAACATCCAGTAAGTCTTAAGAAATTTAATCATTGTTAACTTCAAAATAACCTAGTTCTAGTGCGTCTTGATAAGTAATTAATCCTTTTTTTAACTCTTCCAAAGGGCAATCAGAATTAATAGCATAAATTACATCCGTAATATTACCTTGAATGCTACCAATAATAGGCATATGTTTATCATCGCAGTTACAAGTTGAGTTTTTGTGTAAAATAGGCATAGTATATCTATATGTTTTATTGTTAAGATTATACCCTAGTATATTGTTAGCCGTACCTACTTTAGGGTTATAGTCATGACCTACTTTATCATAAAAATATTCTAATGACGACTTTTTATATCCTAAAAATATCATGAGTCTAATGTGTATTTATTGTTTAAGTAATTATATAACTGGTTTCTTTCAGTTGTATTAACATTTTTTGTATAAAAAATTAATTCTTGCATTTCACCTTCAAAATAATTATTGAAGGAAACCGCTATTGAAGGCGTAGCTATTGTACTAAAAGTATTAAATGTTGTTGCAAAAGTTAAGCTATTATTTAAATAAACATTCATTGATGAGTTGTTCACCACTACATTATAAACTTTATTTTTATTAAGAGTGACGCTAGTCTCTGAAAAAGCAACTTGTTTACGGTCGTTAGATCCAAAGTCATCATAAATATCACCATTTGTTCCTGCTTCAATCCCCCCATAATGATTAGATAATTTAGAAGGTGATCCAAATTTCCAATGCGATCCATTACGAGCGGCGACTGCACCAGATGAAGTATCTTTAATAACAACAAATCCACTAATAGTATTTACTCCATTAAATATATCAGGGCAGCTCAAAAAATCATTAACACCATCAAATATAACTTTTTTATTTATTGAATCGTAAGTAGGTTGATTTGTAGATGTAACTTGTGTTAGATGGTTGTCGTTACCCGAAGCATCATTCCACTGACTAATCTTAGATGCGCCATTAAAAACAAATTGACTAGAATCGTTACATTTAAACCAAGCTATTAAATTAGATATAGTTTCTGGCTCTTCTGGTGGCGGTGGCGTGCCTACACCTCCTAATAAGTTCTTTGTCAAATCACTTACTAGATTATTTGTTAAATTTACAGTCAATGTCATTTTTCAATCCAATTAATTTTTAAAGGCAAATTGTAATATTTAACAACATATTCAATCCTTTTAGAATATTTGTCATAATCTTCTTTGCTGCCAATAAGTAGGCAATGCGGCTCTTTATTTTGTTTTGCTCCATAATATAGAGCTTGCCCTAAACATTCAGCCCATTTCTTTGCGTGGTCATACTCAATGGCTTCTGCCTTAGTTAAGCAATCAACTCTTGTACTATCATCATTTCTAACCTCTGTAGCGCCATTTACGAGATCGCAATGTATATCTTGATAATACCTTTCTGTCTTTGCTTGCGCGTCCTTAAAAAAGAAAAAGCTAATAAGTATTATTAATGATTTTTTCATATAATCCTTTTTGTAAATATCTTTCTTATTTTCTTTGGCAAAGACTTAATAAATCTTTTTAATCTTGTAAACATAATTTGTCATTTATTTTATAAAAATAACACTAAATCACTACTTTAGTTAAAGTATACTTGTATTAAATACTTATTTTTCTAGTTACCCAGTTGCCTTTTATTTTTTCAGCAAATTTAACCTCATTTCTATTATCGGCTTCATGTTCGCTAAAGCCTAGATGCAATATATTATTTTCAATTAATAATTGGTCAAATTGAATTCTAGATTGAATAACTAACCTTGCTAGTTTATCAGGGGCTAATTCCATACCCAATATTGTAGCTTTAATATCAGCGGCTAAACCTGCCATGTGGCGGCTAGTAGGAGAGCCACCGACTAATAGATTAACCTGCCAATTTCTGTAGCCACTTGTTATTGTAATTACAACATTACTAGTATTAAATTTTTCTTGTAGAAATAGATGCAGGTGCTGCAATTTATCGGAGGTTTTAAGCAAATTTTCTAATATTCTTTGCTCGGTCGGTCTATTATTTATACCTTGTTCTCTAGCTGTTCTTGAAGCGTAAAACTCGGTATAGTGAAAATTAGCATTTCCAAGTTCTTCAATTTCAATGAGGCTGGCACTATTTTGCTGATACCTTTCATTATTGCCATATATGTTCTTGCTTGGCTTTTTCTTTTTGCAAAAAATAGATAGTAGGTTTTTAATAAATTTCATCATAAATATTTTTTAAGGCGCTTTAAACCCAAGTAAATCAAGGGTTTTTGCTTTGGTAGCGACATCAATGTCGTCGACTTAATTTATCACATTTTTCAATATATCGCTGCTTGTTTCGATCAATTAATTTGCTAAAATATAAAATTAATTTTTCTTCATTTGTAAATTCTTGATTATTTTTTTCTTTTCTTAAAATTTCTTCTTCAAGAATAAAGGCATATTCTTCTAAAGATTTATCCATATAATCTTGCGGGTAAATATAAGTGCTGCAAAAATCACTTTCTATCTTTATTAGTTTTTTGCTCTCGCAAGATGATGCTAAACATAGAACTAGACTTAGTATTGCTATGCTTTTTATCAGCTTTATTAATGCTTTCATTATGCTTAATTTTAAATTCTTTAGTTTCTTTTTTTAGATTATCAATAACCTTTCTTTTGCCTTTGCTTTCGCCACTTTTAAAAATAACTAGAAAGGATAAAAGTATTGATCCAGCAACTGCAAATATTTCAAACATTGTTTTTTAATTCGATTAATTGCTGCAAATTTGTATTACTAGCAACAAGTATTAAAGCATATCCAATACAACAACCTAAAATAAATATTGTCAAAAAAAATATCCTTGATTGCCATTTTCCCATACCCATACTTCTTAGATATTTAAAATAGTCTAATATATCTTTGATAGCTTTCATTTATTTTTTGCAAAAAAGTTTAATACTGCTTGCATAATGCAAAGCGAGTTGAAATACATTATATGGTGTCATTTCTTTAGCTACTCCATTTTCAATAATAGAAGTATCATGACCAAGTTTTTCTAAAAGTAGTGCAGTTTTAAAACTACAAAATATCTTTTCTAAACTAATATCAAGTATTTCTTCATTATCTTTGCTATCTACTTTGAAGTTTAGTTTTTTAGTTATATCGTTAATAGTGTCGCTATCTAGTGCTGACATTGCTGCTGACATCTCACCATAAGGCAAGCCGTGTATTTTTTTTGTAAAATCTTTAATAATTTTTTTATCAAATTTATCAAAAGTGGCTATAATAACTCTGCCATCATAGTGCTTGACAAAATCCAATAAATCATTAATCTCAACACCACTAAGCATAGCGTCTACTGTTTCAGCTTTATAAATACTTGTTGAGTCTATTTCATCAAAGCCTTTAATATAACCAACATGATCTATTGCTAAATCGCCGTTGATCTTATGGACTAATCTTGTGAGCGAAAATAACGGATTAAGTAGGTTTTTAAAATTGAGGTTTTTAATATAAAACAAAGCGTGAAATTTATCATGCTCTAGCTTGTTTATTTCTTCCTGGATATTCTCTAGCCTGTGTATACGCTCTAACTGTTTAATATTTATTTTTTTCATTTTTATCTTTTTCTAGTAATTTAAATAATCTATCTAAAGGCTCTTGCATATTTCTACTGGCGTGCCTAGCAACACTTAGCTTCAAATCATCTTCCATCTGATCTAATCTAGTATTAAAATAATCTTTTAATTCCTCTTTGATAGCTTGCCGCTGTTTAGTCTCTTTACAATCTATTTTGGTAATTCTTTTTTCTAAATCGTCAAATCTTTCTCCAATTCTTGACTTATAAACAGTAACACCCAATTTTGAAATAAGTGTAACCATGCCTAAAAATAAGAAAGCAACAAAACCATAGATAATTGAAGAGATATAATCTAACATTAGTTTAAAAGGTATTTGCATAAAATTATGTTTGTTTTGTGGGAGTGTTTCATTTCAAGATAAATCAAGCCTTGTGCCATTTTCATTTTTAGGAATTTCGATTGATTCAATTTCTGCAACTGTTGTTGAGTTATTAATAGATTCTTTAATGCTTCTAAAATAAGTGCTATTGATAGCTAATCTATACAACACATGACCCTCTAAAGCCCTTGCTAATTTAATATCAAGCCTAACTTGTCCTTTGCGTAAAAAATTACCAGCACTATCTATAATATCACAAAAATAGTCTATAAACTCTTGCAACTTATCTGTATTACTCTCAAGAGTTCTTACTCTATTCTCAAAATTAGCATTTTTAATATAGTTAATAATATCAACAATATTTCTGCCATTAACTTGCCTAAATTGTAAATCTACTTGAAAGCTTACACCGCCTGCCTCTGTTTGCAAAACACCATCAATTACTTCATAAGCTGGAAATAAATCATCGTGATAATGATTATAATTACTTGAATCTAAATCATCTTTTATACCCTCAAGCTCTTTTAGCTTTTTTTCTTTAGCTTGCGTTAGCTCCCAAGTGTCAATTAAAGGCTTCTCATCAGCTTTTATATTCCCAGTTGTGCGGTCAATGCAATCTACCCAATCATTTATTCTAAAAGTGCCGCTTAGGTTAGTTTCTTTTTTAATTTCGCCTGTTACTGTATTTCTTGAAATATCCATAGTTTTATTAATTTAATATTTTTCTTCCCAGCCTTTAGTTCGTGTAGAATTAAAGCTTGTTAATAAATTATTACTCCTTTTGCCGATTTCACCGTTCTCATTTGCTGTTTCTGAAAGTTGAGAGTATCCTCCAAAATTAATATTTGTTCCTTGACTGCAATAATTGTTCTGAGGATTAATATTAAAGTCATTTAAATTTGTGTACAATGTAAAACAAATTGTTGAACTATTGCCCCCTGATTGAGCTAAAAAATCTACCTTTGCATTGGGTGGTACTCTCATGTTAATAGCTTTTCTTGAAATAGAACTTGAGTTATCAACAAAAATATAACCTTTATATTGGAATCTATACCCGCTTTTATTTACAAAATATTGACCAGCCAATATATTATTACTAGCATCGGTATAAAAAGCACCGATATATTGCTTTTTGGTTAAGCTATTAGTGCTAACAACACTATCGCCACTAATTGTTGAGCCATCTCTTGTTGTAGTGCCTATAATGTCAGTTAGCGTTCCATCTGCTGTTGATATAACAAACATATAAACTAAGCCATCAGTTGGTAAAGACTCGCCGCTTACCATACCACCTGCATCATCGCCAAGAGCAAAGGTTGCATCAAATTGTTTAGTCAATGCACTAGTTGCCGCCTGTCCGCTGCCATCATCAAAATTCATAACACCAGCTCCAAAATCTATATCGTGGTCAGAGTCGGTTGAGTTGTTGGCTATTGTTATTGGTTTAGGGAGTAGGGTTGTTCCTAGTGCTGTTGTGGTGGCTTGTTGCGTATTAATTAAATTAGCTAAATCACCTAATAATTGCCAATTAGCAACATCAGTTAAGGCGTTACCTTCATTGTTATTTGTGATTGATTCATAAACCTTTGAGCCACCTATTTCTCTTGTTATGTCTCCTATATGATAGTCAAGTGATGCGTTATATTCGGGAATACCTTTTTGTGTTAAATAATAAATTTGGCGGCTATTGTTATATTGCAAGCCTTGCATTTCTTCAAGTGGTGGTAGCTTAGTAGCTCCGCTTGTAGCATCTAACCAGCCGTTATCATAAGCAGCTAGGGCTTGGATAATGTCGGGGTCATTGCTTTCTATTTTAGTTCCTGCTTGTGATGATCCAAATTGACCATTGTTAGTAGCAGCGTTTGCAAATAATTTGTAATGCTTTCTTGTAATATTAGCCATAATTTCTTAAATCTTCTTCAGTTGATAAGTTATTTATTTCAGAAATTTTTAAATCTATTGTTGATTGATCTCCTGCATATTTACTATTGACATAATCTATCTTGGCATCTTTTAAATCATTTAATAAAGCTTCTTTAATTTCATTGTGGGAAAAAGAAGGCTTAGGGCAGTTAAACCGCCACAGAGGAAACTCTATTTTATAAAAGCCATTATCTGCTTTATAAATTCTAGTAGTGTATCGCAAGAATAAGATTTTAAAGTCTTCATTGATACCTTGCGATTCTAAATAAGGTTTTATTAATGCTTTCATTATTTTTTAATATTCATATCGATTGAAAAAATATCTACAGTAAAAGAGGAATCGCCAGCAATACCAATTGCTATTTCATCGCCTGTGCTTATGCTATCAATAATTGTTGTTATTGGATAAGTGTTAGCTCTTGATGATAGTAGTTCTCCTCTAGTTGATGGATGATTGCTTATTTCTACAAAAGAAGGTTGACCAGCATCTTTACGCATTACATTAACAAATAATTCAGCAGTTGTGCCTGATGTTTTTTGAGCTATTACTTTCGCAGATATTGAGACTGTAGCAGTTGTTTTGCCTGTATAAATCAAGCTGCCAGTCGATGTCGCTTTAAATCTTTCCGTTTCATCACTTAACCAAGTACCAGTTACTACCTCTATTAGTGTTGTAGTCGCAGGAAAGGCAATTGTTGAAGTCAATATGTTGTTACCTAGCGTTTGAGAGTCGGGAATAATGCCGCCAGTATTATTCGTAGTTACAACATTATTTGTTTGATCTAAGCTACCTGTATTAAATATTGCATTTGCTGGAGTCTCAGCAGAGGTGAATGGAACGGCTACACCAAAGCTATCAAGTAAAGTAAATGTTGTTCCAGTTACATTAACTGCATAACCCCCTTGATCGTAATTATTAGTGCCTTTGATAAATAATGATTGCCCAGTTGTTGGAGCTGTGCCAGTTGTAGTAAATAAAGCTAGACCTCCGCTATCTGTTACAGATGTTATATCGTCGATTACTCCCTGTTTAAAAAAGTTATCTATATAGATATTACTGCCATCAAGTAGCGTTGCTACACCTTGAGCATCATCAGCTACAAAAGTAGCGGTTATATCAAAAGTTCCAAATTGGAAAGTCGGATCTATATTAATGACATTAGATACAGTATAGCTACCATTATAATTAGCAGTAAAAGCAATATTAACTACATCGCTATTTTCAAAGGAATGTCCACCAGCTACAATAACCCTAGTTTGACCACCTCCTAAATCTGCAAATTGGATTATACCACCAAATACATCTCCTTGATAAGGGACGGCAGCCCCTACAGACAGTCCAGAAGTAGGTAAAATTGCAGGATCAACATTTAAAATAGATTCTCCTTTTGCTTGAAAAAAAGCAGATGATGAAATATTGGCTTGCCTTAAATTTGTTTTAAAAGTATAAAAAGGATTTCCAGTTGATACAAAATGGCGACCAACAAAATTAATATGATTAACAACCGAAACATTATCATAAATTAATTCTCCAACTTGAAATTGCTTAACTCCAAGCCAAAAAACACCAGTCATATTGATAAAAGTTGCACCTGAGAAATTTTCAAACTGACATAGTGAACATACTACCTCACTTTCTAAAGAGTTTGTGGGGTGACCTGTCAATGTTGCAAGTGGAGTAGTACCTGTTGCACCTGAAAATCTTAAATTCTTCCAATATAGATATTTAACTCTTTTTCCAGAAGTATTACTAAATCCGTTAGAAGTAGCAGCAAAAATAATTTGAGTATTGGGTAAACCCGAGCCAACAAAAGCAACAGATAAATCATCTAAATCACAGACTATATTCTTTGTAATAATTAATTGACTAACTGATATATAATACATCGTGTTAGTATCTCTTAAATAGATATTAGATGCGTCTTGATTTTTGAAATCACTTTCTTGCTTAACAATTACAACATTGTTAGCTTGATCTAAATTACCAAGTTTACGCCATTTTGAAGCATTGCTTAGAGCTTGCCCAATATTGGTATTGATTAAAGATTTATAAATTAAACCTGTGCCATTCTCTTTAACCATTGAATCAATATGGTATTCTGTGCCTGCATCATATTCCGCTATACCCTCTTGCAACAAATAAGCATTTTGATAATCATTGACATATTTTAAAGCATTTTGCTCTTCAATAGCAGCTTGCTTATCCCCGTTATTATCTTTATAGCCTTCAATCCAGCCGTTCAAATAATCGCTTGATTGTATTAAATCTAAATCGGTTGTTGTGGTTGGCGTGCCATCTTTGAAGCTACCAAATACTCCTTTATCAACATTTTTTGCAAATAGTTTTTGCGTTTTTCTTGTGAGTTTAGCCATTATAATTGAATTATTTTATCATAAGTTAATATTTCGCCAGCAGCATCAGTATCATAAGTCGTAAAGCCTGCAACATTGCTACTATCTATTTGTGTATCATAAGTCGTAAAGCCAAAGAAAGGCTGATCTCTTACAATTAATCCATTTAGATTTACACCCATCGGCCTTGGCAATACACCTTTGCTAAATGCAATTAAAGCTACTCGGCTTTCATTACTTTTTACAAAATAAACCATAGTCATATTATCACTTGCTGATTGCACTATCCTATCTTCAAAAAATAGAAATAATCCGTCATCGATAGATTTTTCGCTATGATCTGAATTATTTTGAACAATCCTAAGTTTTAAAATTAAGCGATAATCATTATCATTTAATTTATTACCGATTTGCAAGCTTGCATATTCTGAAACTTCCAAGCCATAAGTATTACTGTTATAATCAGCTATTTCTACATTATAAAGCGTGTTTACATCGATATATTCTACAACCTGACCATTATCACCTATAGCCTCGCCTGTAGCTTGATAAAATCTATTTACACCGACTAGCTTACCTATAACATCTAACTGCTTACCAACCGCAGTTTCAAGATTAAAAGCATTTTCGACTTGCGAATAAATATCATTATTGAGTAAGTTTTTTACAAATAAATCAATCTCAGCCTTAGCTTTTTCTTTTTGATTATATTGTATAATCAATAAGTTTTGATAATATTTCGAAACTTCTTTAATATCTATTGCCATTTTAGATTTCTGTAATAGTTATCCTTGCATTATCAACAATCCATTTTTCATCAACTGTTGCAACATCTAAAAAGTTAACATAAGTTATACCATCATCTGACACTTCTAAATTTAAGGGCACACCACCCCCTCCTAAAGAGTTTATAGCTTCTAAAGCAATAGCTGTTACTCTTGAAGTCTCAGCAGCCTCGCCAATCTCAAAAGTTAGGTTATCAGTTATATATTGCTTTATGCCGTCAATATCAAAAGAAGTTCCTGCAACTGTCGATTTTAAATTAAATTGAATCCATAGATTTTTAGAAGTAGGTCGGTCAAACTTAGCTTGGAATATCTCGCCATTATCTTTAATTATATCAACGGCTACACTACCTTTTAAACCACATCCGCTATTTTTCTTGGTATATATACCATTAGCAATATCAGTATTAGAACCACCTTCTACGATAGCCCAAATTGAATGAGCTGGTATTGAGTTTGCATCAGTTGTATTTGTGAAATTCTCATAAACTCTTGCATCGGTTACGCTATCTACATTTAACAAATCGCCTAACAAGCCATCTGTAAAGCCCTTTGATCTATTAGCACTTGATCTTGATAATCTTAATCTAAATTGAGAATCTAATTCTCCATCCTTGCCAAGCTCCAAAACACCGCTTGGATTGTCAATATTAGTTACGCCTAGAACAACGGTTATTGGGTTTGTTATTGTGTTAGGTAGCGTTGTTATTGAGCCTAATTCTTTAGCTCTAAAAGTTAAAAGATAAGTACCAGCACTAGCGATATTAGTTGTATCAAGCAAAATAAATTCATTACCTGTATTATCTGCTACTGTGTAGCCTGTGCCATCAATATTATTTGCGTCATCGTCAAGCCCTTCTAAAGTTAAACTTCTATCAGTTGTTATTTCTACTTGTTGCTGTGTGAATGTTGCACCTTGCCTAGCAATATTTAACAATGGAGCTAGTCTATCCAAAGCCTCGCCATTGGCTTGATCTAAATCAAAATTGTTGTAGATTGTTTGCAATAATTCCAATAAATCTCTTATTGCTTGAGCTTCAATATTTATTCTCTGTCCATCGGGTGAGTCGCTAGAAATAGCTATATCATTGCCATAAATATTTTTATAGCCAGTTTCAAAAGCCGTGATAATTTCATTTAAGCTATCAGTAACTAATCCGTTTTGATCTAATGTACTCATTATTGAGTTATAACTATAGTTTCACTTTGTGAATATATAGTTTTGATTTTTGCCGTTACTGTTGCTTGTCTGTTTTCTATGTTCGCATCTAAACTTAAAACCTCCGTTACTTCGTTAGTTTTAAGTAAAATGTCCCTTACTTCATCAATTAATATATCTTTTTGCTTTTTGTAGCCCAATCTATTATTCCAATCTACGCCGTTATTTTGAGCAAAAAAACAATCAGTTTTCCACTCTCTAACCCTAGATATGATATGTTGTTTTAAGCCTTCATTGGATTTTTTATAATCAGCTTTACCCTTACCAAAAGTCCAATCATCATTTTTATCTAAAGATCTAATAGTAGTCATTTTAATAAATTACTTACTCTAGTTGATAATGCACTTAAGCTTGAAGCCGTGCCAGCGTCAATAGGTAGATTGCCACTAACTGGGTCTACACATTGCAAGCTAGTTATAATTGTTATTAATTCATCAATTATAGCCTTTAAGCTTTCTGCTGTATTTTTAAGCTCCAATTTATCATCTAAATTTATTTGACCGCCAGCACTATTAAGCAAGCTAATTTTTGAATTATCAAGTAAAATCTTATTTGCTAGATAATTAAGCTCTGTCGCCGTATTATTATAATCAGTTATTTTATTAACTTGACTTCTAATACCTACTAAAGCAATAGCATCTGCTAAGTCGTGAGTTCTCTTTGTATTAGGTTTTTGGCTTAATCCATCATCAAACCAATTATCAATATCTCTATCATTAAATAGCACTAGGCAAGTATCGCCAGCATTTATAGGTATTGTTAAGCCACCGCTCGCCCCTTTGTTTACAATAACTGGCACATCTTGCAACAATGAATAAGTTTGTAACACCTCGCCATCAATAGTATCTCTTACGCCTTTATCAATTAAGCTAACTGTAGCAGTTTGATTATCACTATCAAAGCTTTCTATCGTGCCTATTTTATGGCAATTTAATTCTTTGAAAATATCTATTTTCAATCCATCTAAAATATCTATTAAGTCGGGGTTTGATTTATCTATCATGATACAAATTTTAAGCCTTTAGTTAATTTATCGCCAGTTAGTAGCTGTAAGTTAGTTTTAGCCTCGCCACTTGTAGCCTCTGAGATCGTGCCACTATGCTTAACGCCAATTACTTTATATTGACCGTCAAACTTTGGATTAAAAGCCGATTCAATTTGCACCACTTGACCCACTCTTATTCTTGGCTCAAATATCAGATCAATATTAATAAAAGTTCCTTGCAATAATGGCGTGCCTAACAGTCCAGTTTCTGAATTAATATTAAATAATTGGCCTTTTATAGCCTCATTAGGTTTTAACTTGTTTATAGTCTCTAAGTCAATAAAATATTCATCTTTGAAATTTTTATCAAGTAAATTAAAAGTATTGCCATTAATTGGCACGGCTCTTTTATATTCCCCTTCTGTTTCGCCTACCGCACCTTTTTTTAACCCAATAAAATTGGCTAATTCATCAAATAAATCCTTCCTAGTTATACCTTTATCAAAGGTTTTATTTATATATGAATTATAGGTAAGTGCCGCACTATCTAATGCTTGCATATAGGTTATTATATCGCTGCCTTGCCTGTATGAATAAGCCTCCATCAAATCACCTATAAAGATTGTTGATAGCTCGCCATAACCAGCTTGCAAAACAATTCTACGCTTGTCAATAGTTCGATTTTTCATATCGAATCTATTTTGAAATATAACCGACCTGCTACTTTCTTTTAAATTGTAAACCCTAAGTATTGCATTATTAAGAGACGCCCCCGTGCTTCGTTCAATCTGAAATTCAATCGTCAATGGATTAGCTATTTCTATAAATTCAGTTAGCTTGCCTTTTTCTTTGATCTCTACCAATAATTTATATTGTCTGCCAAATTTCATGAAATATAAATATCTGTTTCAATTTGAACCACTTCTTCCGCTTCCAAAACTATTAATTCTATCCTGCCGATTGAAAAATCATCAAGAAATATTGGCTCGCCTGCATCTGTTGAGGTTATAGCAATGCCAAAAGGTAAAACATTTCTAAAAGCTCTTAATATATTAGCAGCATTTACAATTCTACGACCGTTAATTACAGTATCGCCAAAAGTGATATTATAGAACCAAGCTTGCTGCAAGTCGCTATAAGATAACTCTAAGCTAAAAGTATCTTGCGCGTCGGTTGTTATTGTTAATAACTGCCTAGCATCGCTTGAAATTTCTGTTATTTGTTTAGACATATCTTAACCTCCAAAAAATCTACTTGCTATTGATTTTAAATCCTTTTTCTTACCTTCAACCTTGCCTTTGTTTTTTACATCTGATCTTTGATTAGCCGTCCTACTTTGATATTGATTAGCATCTAGCTCTATTGTCTGAGTAGTGGCAAATCTAATTTGTTTTAAAGTAACCGATAAATCCGACTGAAAAGCATTATCCCCTTGTGTTATAACCAAGCTTTGAATTGCCATATTCTTTAAAAAGCCAAAAGGAGTGTCAACACCTACTAATTGTTTAGCATCATATAAGGCTTTCAAAAAATTATATGCCTTAGCTTGTTTCGTCTTTGGTGGATTTAATTCTTTAAATGTTTTAAAAATATCAACACCAGCACCTAAAGAATCATCTAGTAACTGCACTTTGTCAGCTTTTTGACCAGTTATAACATTATTTAATTGTCTTGCTTGTTGTGTTACTATTGGGACATAGCTATTGATTACAGTTAGCTTTTTAAATAGCTCTACAAATTCCCCTTTAGAATCCGCCCTTTCTGCTACTTGCTCGGCTACAAGACCCCTTAAGGTGCACATAAGCGGCTTGTTAGCTATATTATCTTGAACGGCTGTGTTTTGCTCCGTGTAATGATCCGTTATATCAGCTTGCAATTCTATTTTATGCTCTTCATAAATATCAAAGCCAAGCCCTGCAAGCCCTAAATTGGCAATAGGAGATACAACATATTTACCAACTAAACCACTAGCTATATCAGCATTTTTAGTTATGCCATCTACTGTTGGTATTGATAAACTTGTATTTGGAGGTGCTGCAACCATATTATAAATTATTACCTTGACTTGATTGAACCCTTTTTAAAGTATCGCTTGTGATATTATCAAGACCCCTTGTTAATTCATTTCTTACCGCTATTGGATCTTGAATACCGTTAATACTTACATTATTATTAATCGTTGTAACTCCTGTTGCTGATGATAAAGCAGGATTTAAGCCTATTCTTTGATTTATAGAATTTTGGTTGTTACCTAGTATTTTATCAATAAAATTAGTAAAGCCTTCATTTTCATTTAAAGCACCTGCACCCATCTTGCCTAATTTTGCACCTGTGAAGCCTGCACCAAATACCAAGCCACCTATTCCAAGTAACTTGCCAAGCATTAAAAGATTAGCGCCTTTAAATAATTTCAACGAATTACCAAGTCTACCAAAAGATAAAGCTAACAACCCTACACCTACCGCAAAGGCTTTTAGACCTACTACCTTATCGCCACCTGAGAACATATCCATAAAGTTACCAATAAGACTTTCACCGCCTTTTTGATATACTGCTATATCATCTAATATAATCAACAATGCAGTAAAGCCAAGAAGCATAGGACGCATTGCCAAAGTTATTGCACCAAAGGCTAGGGCTAGGGCTTTAACACCGCTTTCAATTCCTGTAATATTTGAAATAAAATTAGCTAGAACATTAAAGGCGTTACCTATGGCTTGAGCAAATAAAGTAAATCCCTTTGCAAACCCTGTAATTATATTTATTACTTTATCGCCATTATCTTTTAACCAACTAAAGAATTGCTGCACTAGCTCGTTTAGTTGTGGAGCTATCTTTGCAACCGCTTGATCTTTTAAGGCTATGAATCTTAATTTTAGGGCTTTTATGCTAGTTCCTACCCTGTCAATATTTTCTCTTTGCTTTGGATTTAAAAAAGTGTTTTCGCTTAATTCTTCAAATTCTTGTCTGCTTAATTTTAAAATATTGATAAAGTCGGGGGTTAATCCAATTTGAGTTAATAGGTTAGTAGCTGTTGCATTGTCTAAACCTTTAATTGAGCCTCTTAATTCATCTAATACGCCAAAAGCATCTTGACCAACATTGACGCCTAATAATTGAAAGGGGGTTATATCGCCTTGACCTAGTCTTATTTGTGATAGGTTTTGTTGAACATTGCCTATTGATTGAGCTATTTGGTCAGCACTAATAGCTAGATTAGATAATTGACCTGCTTGTTGCCATTTTTGCAACTCTTCAATCGCAAGCCCTGTTTGATTAGATAAATTTTGTAAAGCTACAACGCCACGCAAAGAGCCATCAACAAATCTATCAAGCCCTACAACTGCACCAGCAAAGGCGGCACCGAGAGCAATAGTTCCATTTCTAATTGATTTAATCCCATTATCTACACGCTTAAGGCTAGCCTCATCGGCTTTAATTCCTAAACTTATAAATAATTCTCCTACGCTAGCCATTTTTATTTAAATCTAAATATGCTTTTTCATAATCACTGCAAAAATCTTCATATTGAATTATTTTCATAACCCAATCACAATCCATATCTGCAATGCTTTGAGGTATGCCCCCGCCATACCCTGCCTTAGCTAGTCTTAAACAAATTAAATCTAGCTCGCTTGCTGCAATTTCTATTTCAGGCTTCCTTCCTTTTTGACCGCTAAGCCATTTAACTTTGAAATAAGGGGCTTGAGAAAAGGGCTTAAATTTAGCTTTAAGCACTCAATGATTATTTCATAATAATTTTCCCTAGCTTTCTCATCTTCAAAGGTAGCCTCTGTTATTCTTTCTTTGTTATAAGTAGATTTACCAATACAAGCAAAGACTGCTTTTAAAACATCTTCGCTGCAATCTACTGCCAAAATGCTATCAATGATAGTTTCAGCATTGTTTAAATCAATATTAGCTAGCTTTACGCCTTGAGCTAATAGAGCTCTAGCTATTGCACTTTTTAGTTTGATACAGTTTGAAAATGAAGCAATATTAATTACCGCCTCATCTCCATTATCAAATATTATTTCGTTGCTTGTCATAAATTTATGCTATTGATTTTGAGCCGTTAGAAAATTTTAATCTATAAATTGTTAAAGCCTGTTCAGTGTCACCTTCAACATTGCTTTGAGTGTCGTTGCTTTGTGAAAATACACCACCACTAAGTGATATTATTTCACGGCTAACACCACCTAAGCCATCACCAATTCTTTTAACAAATTCGCCATTAAGAAGGACAAAGGATGCAATATCAGATTGCATTGATAGCTTGATTGAGTTTAAGAATTTATCATCGCTAGAACCTCTTAAAATCCTTAATTCAACATCAGCTTGCTTACCAGTTTCATTAAGAGAATAAATAGCATTGCCATTTTTACCAGTCTTTACTGCAACTAATTCATTTGGGAATGTTATACTTACAACCGAACCATCGCCGAAGTCGGTTAAAACTCTATCGTTAATTGTGATAGTGTCGTTTCCTGTTTGTGTACTTGTAGACATAATTTAATTATCTTTCAATGTTAACAATAATATTTACTGAATGTAAAGCCCCTGCTAATTTAATAGCAATTTGAACAAGTGGAGCTTGTCTTGCTTCACGCTCTGACTGGTCTTGTTGTGCAATAGGTAGGCTATAAATGAAATAACCTTTGTCGGTTATATTTCTTCTAAAGTCTTCTGGATTACCAAATGTTTCTGCTGAATTCCAAGTTAAGCCAAGTGCAATAACTCCATTATTAACTGCCTTTTCGCACGCATTATTAGCTATAGTGGCTTTTAGTCCGTCCATACCGCTTTCAATTTGTGGTTTCTTGGTATTAGTTTTCCTTAGATAATTAAAACTAGATACTTCAACGGTAAATTTAAACCATTGTTGATTATAGACATTATCAAAGAAATCATTAGCACCATGCGAAAAAGTAACACCTAAACCACTAACCGATCCGTAAATATCAGCCCCAGCATCTTTTGCTTTAGTTAGTATAGTTTGATTTATTGCAACATCTGGAGTTATTCCTGCCAATGTTTTATTGAACATTGTTTGAGAAGTATTTGACCCGCTAAAATTAACACTAAAAGCACGACCAACCCAAGCAGCCTTCATTTTATTAGCTTCTTGAGGGCTAACCGAATAATACAAGCATCTAGTTTTAGTTTGTGTTGCATCTTTGATTATTGAGCAAATACCCGTTGTATCTTCTAAATCTTCACTACTAGAAAAATGATGAATAAACATTTTATTTTTAGCTTGTATCGCTGTAGCTGTTGAGCTGACAACCGCATCTTCAATTTGTAAGTTAGAGAATACACCAACAAAACCAGTTTGCTCTTCTACTCTAGCCAAAGCTTCAAGTATAGTTTCACCGCTTGAATTAGCCCCACTAGTAGCAGTGCCACTCGCAACATTAAGTAAGCTAGCACCGCTTAAATCAGAGCCGCTACCAGTTGGTAATTGAACAACATCAACATCAGAATCAAGCCCGACTTTCTTTGAAGTGAATTTAATTGTATTACCTACTGCCTCAACTATAACATCAGTTAGCTTTTTTTGTATAATAGCAGCTATATTTTCAAGAGTAGTGGCATTTGTAAAATTTAAACCTGTTAAATCAATATTATTGCCATTTAAGACAACTCTAATATCGCCATCAGCAATAGCAATTAGGTTTGCTAGATTGCCGCTTATGTCATCAGTTGTAAAATCGCCTTGCGTGGCACTTACTGCCGCCTGCATAGGAACAATAGTTAAGCTACCATTGCCGCTTAAGATATTAGGGCTTTGCGAGAATATAAGGTTTGCAAATTCTGCTGTTTTTGCATTAGTGCCATAATCAGTTATAACCGACTTAGCTTCTAAATAAACCCTGTAATCATCTACATTGTCTGGAGCTTCTGTTGTGAATAATGCAATATTGTTTACACTTGGCACTTGTAGCCCTTGCGGCGTAGAAGTAACCGAAACATTAATTATATTTGTTAATGGTATAGTCATTTTTTCTTCAAAATATTTAAAATTAAATTACAACTCATCTACTTTGACATCGCCAATAGTAAAATCATCATAATAAGGAGCGTCAATTTCTTTCATGTAACTTGTGATTAATGAAATAGTTATCGCAAATCTATTTAAAGCCCCCGAAGCTTCAACCTCCGAAACATCAATAAAGCTACTTGATATATTAGCAATACTAAATTGATATTGGTTTTGTAAATCAATGCTTCTTTGAGATATTAGAGCCATTAAAACTTCTTCTTTTCGCAATCTAGCATCTTCATTTTTAGATAACAAATTAATTGTATAATCTTCTTTTGTTTGCACTCTTAATTGTTGTGTTGCACCTTCTACACCCTCAGTATTAGGTTTAAATTTATTAGTTACTGAATAAGGCGTTGAGCTGTTATATTGTATTACAACTTGTAAATCACCTGTATTTCTTTTAAAATCTTGATTATAGATATAGACGGCGTTATCATTTAAAGCCATAAACTCTTTTATAATATCTGCAACAATCAAAATAGAATCAGCCATTATTAAATTCCTCTACAATATGATATTCAAAATAACCATTTAGCTTGTAATTATTCTTATTCATCACTTTATATTTTAAGCTGTCATAGGTTATCTTATCGCCTACCTTTAATTCTATATTATCTTTAGTGTGAATCATGAGCCATTGCCAAGCCCTAGTCTCAATAGGCTTTATAGCCAAGTCTTGAGTTTTTAGTGGCTGCACCGTGCCTTTAAATTCAATTACTGTCGCAGCTTCAACTCTTTTAAAATCAACAATAGATGAAGTTATTTTTTCTATTGTTATTGACTGCTGCCAGCCATTAAAAGCACTTGCAATTTGCGGCATCATAATTTTTCTACTTTAGAAGTTATTGAGCTTCTTAATTGACCCGTATCAATTAATATCGAACCACTTCTTGATATAGGTTTCCAAGTTCCAAAGCCTCCAGTTTCAAAGGCTTCTTGAACAATAGTTTCACCCAATACCCCTATTTTTTCTAGTATTTGATCTGAATCAACACTATCAGAAATATCTTTATCAATTATTTTCCTAGCTCTTTTTAGAAATTCCTTTCTTTTCAAAGCTAATGGATCTTTTAAAAAAGACCTGCGAGGCAAGCCTTCACTAAAAGAACCAAATTCATGCTTCATTCCTACTTTGACATTTGTTGTATCATCATCTCTTGCATTTTTATTGCCAAAAATACCAACCTTAGCCACTTTTTGCGACTTTAAATTTTTTTCTAATTTATCTAAACCTGTAAAATCATCTTTAATAACAATATCACTAGGCATTTGTTCCCCCTTTAGCTATACCTACAACCCCTATCATATAACCTTGAATTAGATTAAGATATTTTAAACCATAACTTGTCTTTGTGTAAAAAGAAAAAATAGGGCTGTCTAATTGCCATTGCGGGATAGAATAGCTTTCGCTTACATTTCCAACCGATCTTGAAGCAACTGGGTTTACCGCTTGGCTGTCAAGTCCATTAGCTCCTAAATCATTAACTAGATAATGAGCAGTACAATATAGATAGATTAACCTTAAATCATCTTCTCTACTTGTTATAGCGTCGTTTATAGAAGCCTTAGCCTCTTTAAAAGCATTCTCTATATCCTTTGAAGCTACAAGCCCACTAGGCGGCAATAAATCCCAATCTGCTATTGTGTCTGGCGTTGAACTGATCCCATCACTTTTAGCTTTATAGAATTTATTATTTACAAGGTAAAAAACCCTGTCGCCCGCGTTATAAGTGCCAGCAGCCCAATCATCAACAAAGTCAAAATCACGATAGAATTGATCTTTGAAGTCATCTACTGTTATTGTGTCGATGAAAGGGTTTGCCATAGCTTATTCTTGATAATCTAATTTTTTGCTTTTCTTTGAGCTTACTCTAATATTTTCAAGTAGATTAGCACCAAGTTTTAAGCAAGTTTCTATTTCTTTTTCATTTTCTAAAATGATAGTTTCGCCAACTTTTACAAGCCCTTGCGAAGTCATCAAATCACTTTTAGAATTGTTAATAATCTCTTTCATCTTTAATTATGATTTAAATTAGTAACTGAAATATAAAATCTCTTTAGGGCGTTTAGCAATAACACCTGTAAATTGACCATAAGCAACTGAGCTAAAATCAAAGCTATTAGAAGTTCCAAAAGAAGTAGAAGTGTAGTCAATCGGTATATTCATTTCTAAAGTTTGTGAGTCGTTTTTGTAAAGAACATATCTTTCAACACCTAATCCACTTCTTGAGTTTTTAGCATAAGCTAGAGACTTAATTGCAAAATTAGGATTATCAGTACCAGCTTGGAAAGCTTCTAATAATACTTGTAACTTTGTTTTATTAAAAAAGCCTGTGCCTGTAACATATTGACTTAAGCCCCTGTAATCGTCACTAGGAACGATAAAGGTATTAGGCAATTCTGTTTCATTAGTAGATGCAGCGTAAGCATCCAATAAATCTTTAACCAAGTCATTGATCTCTGTTGAAGTCATGCTTGATATTGATTTAGTGATAGCTGCTGTGTTATTGGTAACGCCTGATAAGTTCAACAAACCTTCCATACCAAGACCACTAACCCCAAGTACCGAAACTTTCTGCAAACCTAAATCCCAGTTTTTTTTCTGAGCTTGCTCTCTTTGAGTTATAAGAGATATAGCTGATCCCATATTCTTAGCGGCTTGATTGACTTCGACCATTGAATAATCAACTTCTTTAGCCCAGAAGAAAGTAGGGAGCCTTTTTGCATCATAAGCAACATCAGATTTAGGCTTTCTAGTTCCTGTTCCTTGACCCATAATACCTTCTTCAAACTTGCCCGATAATTCAAAGCTAGTGTAATAAAGGAATTCATTGGAAAAAGCACCTTCACCCACTTTTACTGGTACATAATCAGCAATAGGGAACTGGTAAAACTTTTGTTGAATTACTTCTTGCTTGATAGTGGTTAGGGTATCGATAGTTTGTTCATAACCAGCTGGAGCTGCATTATAAAGAGCCTTTGATTTACTGTTTTGAACAGATGAAACCAAAGAGCCATCAGCTAGATTGCCAGCTTCAAGTCCTGCAATCATGTTAAAAATCTTGTTAGACATTTTAAGTATATATTAAATTAAAATTAATGATTAGTTAGTTTTGATTAAAACTCTTACCAAGTCGCCATCAGCAGTAGCTTTATCCAAAGCACGACCGATAGTAGTTCCTGTTGATTGAGTAGCTATTTTATCACCAGTCAATACGGCTTCAACTGCTGCACCTTTAGCAATAGCTGCGGAGGCTTCCATAATTACAACTGAGTTTGCAAAGGCTACCCTTACAAAATCATCAGCAACAAAAGAAGATTTTTTAACCTCGTAAAGAACAACACCGAAAATGTCGTTAGTTATTGCAGCCGCTTTATCTACAGTTACAATGCTTCCAGCTTCATCTTGTATTACTACAACTGAGCCACCTACTAGGGTATCACTTGAACCACTAGCTACTTTTGCATTCAAAACATTTGGATTGAAAGCCAAATCCAAAATACCTTTCTCGGTAGTTTGTGAAAATTGGTTTAATTCTTGAGCCATTTTCTTATAAAAATTTAGTTAATAAAAAATAATTACTTTGAAGAGCCATATAGACTCTTACCAAGTGCGAATTGCGAAATGTCAGTTGATATTTTAACCTTTCTCGCTTCTGATGAGTTCTCAAATTTAGCCTTAGCTGCCTTTATTTCCTCAAAATCTTTAGAGTTCTTTTTGACCTCTTCTTTTTCCTTTTTTTCTTTTTCTTCATTTTTTTTCATCTCATCTTCTTTTTTCTTATCATCTTCTTCATTTTCCTTTTTCTTGTCTTCTTCATCTTCTTCATTTTTCTTCATCTTGTTTTTGTAAGCAGATACCAAGTCTTTGACCTTTATAAGCTTGCCGTCAATTTCTAATTCATCTTCTGCATTGACTTTTTTATTTTCTTCTTCCTCTTTTCTTTTTTCTTCCTCTTTGGCATTTTTGTAAACTTCTACCATATCGTTTAATGGTATTGTTTTGCCTTCTTCTATTTCAAAAAGAGCATTCTCTATTTCAAGCTCTTTAGTTTTTATAGAGTTTTTCTTCTCTTCTTTTTTAAATTTGAAAATAGTCATAACTTTTTCTTTAATTGAGTTTTTTAAAATTAAGGCATCCTCATATCGAGGGTTAGCCACTATTGCCAAGTGGATTGCTTCTAAACAATCTACTATCTCGTTATCATAAGCTATATTATGATAAGTTCCTGCTGTCGGTATTACCTTCGCACTATATGCGCAACTTACCGAATATCCTTTTTCATTGATTAAATCTATTGCTTCTTGACTAGTTATAACAACATCGCACCAAGCCCAGCCGTCTTGCATCCATACTTTAGATACATAGCCTACAATTTCCTCTCTATCTTCTTCTGTTAAGTCTTGATGTTCTATAACTACATAGACGCCCTTAAACTTCTCAGCTATCTTGGCTAAATTCTCTTGCTTAATTATAGACAAGCTATCTTCATACTGAACAAGTCCAGCTTCAAGAAATCTTGATGTATAGGTCTGACCCTTTAAAATAGAATTTTCTTTTTTCATTAAGAAATAGTAGCTATAGTTGATTCAGTATTAATGCCTGTAAACACAAGTTCTGTAGATGTCCCTGATTTTTGCACAATGCATATATAATTAGGTATTGACTCTACCGCCTTTATATCAACATCATCCGCTACCAAAGCCATTTTAGTACTAATGTTTGCGAGAGTAAGTCCGACTGGCTCTTTTTCTGATCCGTAAACAGTTAGAAGACCTCCAACGCTAGTAATTCTAGGTTTAATTGATTCACCTAACCCTGATGGGCTAGCTAATCTAATTAGATATAATGTATTAATTAATACATCTCTTTGATATTTTCTTAATGCCATTTAATCGTCAAAAATTGGAATGGCTACACAACGACAACCGTAATCTTCTTGCGGATTGTTGCGTGCGCCTGTTTCTTTATTAGTTATAGGAGGATTAGCAAAGCTGAATATCTTGCCGTTGAGTTGCTTATGATCTTCTCTTGTTCTTGAGTCCCGAGATGTTGACCATTTATATTGAGTAATACCAAGTTCTAAATATTTAGATTCTTTGTATTTTGCAGTAAATAAACCGATTTCTTGTTTTGCTAAGAAACTAGCTTTATTTTTACTGATCCCAAATTCTTTTAATATATCATCTTTTAATGATTCTGCTCTTATGCCTGCAAAAACATTTTTTTCAATCTGACCCCTAAGCTTTAAAACTTCCTTTTCTGCAAAGTCTTTTATATATAACTCTAAGTTATTTGTAAACTCTTGAGCTATCTTAAGCTTCTGATCTTCTGTTGTGATTATATTTAATCCAACAACATTAGAAGCCGATTTTACTAAATCTTTATCTAGTCTATTTAAAATATCAACATATTTTTTATTTAATTGAAAATCTTTTATTGATGCGTCAATATTGATATTATCTAATTTAGTAACCAAGCTTTCAGCTAATTGTTGACCTGCTAGGACTGCCCTACCTACTGTTAGCTGTATTGTTGGTGGCAATTCATTTATATTTGCCTTTATCCTTCTAGTTCTTGTGTCAAAATTAAAACCTAGATTTTTAAAAGCTTTGATCAGTGATATGTTAAAATTACCTGCAAAATAATTATCTTTGTATCCTATCTTGCCAGTTCTAATGGCTGTAATTATCAAATCATCGCTTGAATTGTAATATAGCTTTTGTTTTTCTTCTAACTCATCAAGTAAGGGCTGAAATAGGCTTTTTTTAAAGAAAGCTAGTATCTCTTTAGCTATCCTTTCTTCTTCTATTGCTGGAGTTATAACTGGCTTTAATGTTTTAACCATTAATTTGAGTCATTAAAATATTACGCTTGTTTATTTCTTGCGTGGCTTCTTCTATTGTGATTACGCCCCTATCTACCATTGACAAGATATTATTTATCACAACATTATTCATATTGGCTTCTTGCTCTGAATTAAGCTCTCTTAATGGATTATAGCCAATCTTTATATCATAAACCTCAGTATCAAATAACTTCTTGGCGTATAACTTAACTATCTTAGCTATAGTGTTATCGTTCTTGCCTCTTATTTCTGCTTCAATCATAGAGTTGTAATTTTCTATTGAATCTTCACCCGATGCAAAGCCACTTGCGGATTGCCCAAAGAGTTTATTTATTGGCATTTTAACATCACTAGCAATAGCTATTCTTATTTCTCTTAATACTTCCGCTAATCCTGTAAATGTTTGTGTTTTTTGCTCGTAATCATCATCTTTATCTTTGATAATAGCGTTTTGATATGATTTAACTTGATTCATCATTTGAATTGACTTCAATACCTTTTGAGTACCTTCAGGCGTTCCTATTGTTTGGTGGAAGTTTTTTAAACCGTAAACATCAACCTTTGCCTCATCTAGCAAATCAAATATAACATTGTTATTTTTAAGAAATTGATTAAAGCTAATAATAACCCTTTCAACCTCACTCATACCCCAACCCCTCAATTGTGGTCTTAGTAGTGATGGAGCTGTCTTGCCCTTTATAGCAATAACTCTTGAAGGATCTAGTTTATTACCATAATAATAGAAATCATGCTGCCCACTTCCTGCAATGTATGGCTTTTCTTCAGTATAGCTACCAGTGCTTGATCTGTTTAGCTCCCATAAATCAGCGGCGTAAATCTCTAGTGGAGTATTTTTATTTATTTGAGTTATTCTTAGCGGGCTATCAGACTTACCAACTGTATTAATGATTATACCACTACCACCGAATAACCTTTCCCACCTCATGGCGTCTTTTATGGTATTTAAAACCCCTTCATCTTGTAAGAATTTTTGCAAGTCAGATATATCATCATCATCTAACATTTCAGATTTAATCTGTATCCCACCTTTGAAGCAATCTTCAATAGGCTGGTCAATCAAAGTTTGAATAATACCATAAGTAGAATAAGCATAAGATAGGGTTGGTCGGTCATTACTTACTAGATAAGTACGATTATTGAGCCTTAGCGTTTCTGTGCTTGATACCTGTTTATCAGTAGCTAAACCGAAAGCTAAGTCGGTTAATCCGTTAAGGGTATAGGAAGCGTGATAATTATCTTTTTTCTTAGCCATCAATAGAGTTTTAAGCGTCCCTGCTGGCTACTCTATTATTGGATAAAAAAAAATCAATAGAAAATAAAAAAGTTCTTGAGTATTAAAAAATGATTAATTATATAAATTAATAGCTGGCTTGATCACCAGTCCTTTCTTGTTCCACTAGAACAATACAATATGCTATTTTATAAGGCGGTAGCAATACCGCTTTATTTTTAAAGTATAAGTTTAAATGAATAAGAAGGAAAAAATAGCGCATTGTAAAATAACCAGCAAATTAAAAGAAGTGGTTGTCGGATTCTAGTGACTTAACAGTGATAAACTTATCCAAATTTTACAATTAAGCTCCTTAACTGATCGCTAAGTTCTGTTTGCAAAGTGAAATAAAACCTTCCTAGTGGTCGTATGCTTGGCTTTGGGAGGATAAAGTGGAGGTAATGCTCCGACAGTGATTGCTTTATAGCAAGGATTCAGAAGTAATATTATATTAGGGAGAAAATCACCTGCCCGTTTTACATCATTTGTGAAAATCTTGTAAAATCTTCTAAGCATATTTTGTTAAAGGACTTTGCGATAACTCAAAAGCATGACTTTTCAAAATAACCCTTTTTAATCGAAGGGTTTTTTGCGTCTAAACAATGCTCAAATCTAAAAGCATAACATTAAGTTAATAGTAAATACATTATAGCACTTGACATATTAAGAAAAATATGATATACTTGATTTATTACTAATAAAATTAAAAAAATATGAAAATCCAACACACAATAAAAGAATTAGCAATCATTGAATTATTTAAAGGTCAAGAATTAACTGGTCAAGCTGCTGAGACTTACAGTCGTTTGATTAACTTGATTAATAGCAATGCTCTTGAGAGATCAAAAAGGCAAGCTGGTTATTATTGGAGTAAATAGGCTACAAGACATCCCAGATAGATATATTTTGCTTGATATAATCCACTAAAGCATATCTAATAGCATCTATCCCATGATCCCAGCCAGCAGTATCATTAACAACTGGCAATACTTCTTTAGTGTTTTTGTCGATCTTATAAGAATAGTTTTGAAACTCTTCTAAAACCTTCTTGCAGTCTTCGTGAATTATAACTTTATTAAATCCTTTAATATATTCTATACCATCAATTATTAAGCTGCTTTTAGTCTCACCCTCACTCCTATCACTAGACTTTGAAGCCCCTTCTATGTTAAAACCCCTTCTAGCTAGATAAGATATAGTTTCAGGTCTTGAATTATCCGCTTTTATTTGCCACCTTCTGCTATCAGGTATTTGATCAAATAAGGCTGGTAAGTCATCTATTTGTGTTTGATATCCGTAAATCTCTTTATCAATATATAAATTATTATCCATTATAAATAATCTAATTAACACTGTAGGATCATTAGCAAAGCCCCAGTCTGCACCATAAAACAATCTATTCATATATAGATCGTTTATTGGTGGCGTTTCAAACTTAGCAACCTCATATTTGCCACTAAATATAATCTCTTCAGGATTCCCGATTGGTATTCCTCCGTATTCGTGCTGGTAAGCTTCAAAGTTATTTATCTTTAGCTTTTCTGCGTCTGCAAAAAACTTCTCACCGAGCCAATGTCTAGGGACTTCTTGATAATTAGAATGATGAATTAATCTATCATCATTTATTTCATCTTGGACTTTATTTACCCAGTGATTAGGGTTTCTTGGTGGGTTGTAGGTAAAGAACTCAACAAACTTATCACCACCCCTTAAAACTGATTGCTTGACACTTCTTATTTCTTCTAAGCCGCTGTATTCCTCGCCTTCTTCGAACCATAAATATTTAAAATAACCTTTTCTTAATTTGATTGATTTTAACTTGCTAGGCTCATCTAAACCCCGCATAATTATTTTTTGTCCAGTTGGCAAATAAGTTATTTCAGAAGGGGATTTAATATGATCAAAGTATTTATCCACCCCTAGCATATCAATAGCGAATAATAGCGTTTCTAAAACCGAAGTCCTTATTGTATTAGCTGTTTTTCTGATAGCGATTGCATTGGCTGTAGGGTCGTTTATTATACCCAAGATTATTTGCTCTGCAACAAAGGTTGATTTAGTGCTACCCCTGCCGCCTCGTAGCCAAAACTCGTTGTAAGTCTCGTCTCTAATATCTCTATGGACTTGATGAAACGATGGAGCTATTATTTGAGATAATTTAATATCATTAGAGATCATCTTTTATAACTCTTGGCAATAGGTCGCCACCATCTTTGGCTGTCAATTCATTTCTTAAACTAAACTCTTCTTTGCATTTCCTTTCTAGCCACCATTTGGAGCTTATATCATCGCCTTCTTTTATCTTGTTTACAATATTCATTTTAGCCTTTATATCTACGCTTTTTCTTACTGCGTTCATTTCGTCAACAAAACTGGGGTGCCTTTCACTATGATTATAATAAGTCTGCTTTGAAATCTTTGTGAAAATACAAGCTTGATCGATAGTAAGTCCATTTGAAAAAGCTGTTTTAAATTCTTTGACTTTATCAGGCGTTATTGCCTCAGGTCTTCCAGCGTCTTTATGCAAATGTTTAGGCTTCTTTTTAGTCATATTATTTGTTAATAAAAGCTTTTAATGGATAAAACACTAGTGAATTGCGATAACCTCCTTTAGCATAATTTTTTATAGGAGTTACGGCGTGCATATTTCTCCAAGCTGGGTAGACAAGCATTGAATTATCTGATTGGTCAAATACTGCGTCATAATCAGGAACGACCAAATTGTTCCCCTCACTACCTTTTCTTTTTGTGATAATAACATTCAAAGAATTAGGTATATTTCCATTGTCAACGTGAAAATCTGCGTTAATATTAAAATTAGATATAGAGCTGGTAAATATATTGCCAATTTTCCACTTTGGATCCACCTCATTATCAAATAAATTTTTTATATAACCATATTGTTTTGGCATATATTCTTGTATTATTTTTTCGCTTTCCTTAGCTAATAATAACATACCTTTTATAAAATTTTGTGCCGTCTTCACTTGGTGAACAGAAGATAAAGATGGATAAGGTCTTCTCATGTGAGGTTTAGGAGGTATAGAGCCTATAATTGTCGAGTATTGCAATACTTCATTACTTGGGTCAGTAAAGCCGCTCGACCTTTTCATTACAGATTTAGGAACTCTTTTACTCCTTAACTCTGTATCACATAAATTCGCTAACTTAGATATTTTATTGGGCAAGTTTTTAAGGAAAAATCCAACAACTTCTCCATTTTCAATTAATAAACAAGAATCTAAGATATTGGGATTTAATTCTGGACTTTTACCTCCAGTTTTAAAGCCGTGAGGATGCTTTTTAAGTAAAATCTTATCCATTATAAATTGCCTTTTTCTTGTTTTAATTTATCTAATAAAAATTTTCCTATATACATCTCTTTACTTCTCCAAAATTTAACTAACTCTGAAGCTTCTTCGTAATGATCGGAGTTAAATTCTATCTGAATTGCCTTTTTAACATCACTAGACATATCATTTAATCTTTCGTTATCTTCTTCATCTAAAAGTGAATAATCTATATTATTTTCACCAATTTCTATATGCAAATCTTGAATTTCAACATCTATGTCGTCTAAATTAGTATTTAACCCTTCTAGCCAATTTTTTAAATTATCTTCATTGATTGGATTAGTTTTTTGATTAAAAACTTGTAATAAATATTTTATAGCTGTTTTTTTGTTTGGCAAATCTAAGAAGGTGCAGTTTAACTTACTTGGTATATTGTAGCCTTCTGATTCTAGTTCTATTAAAATATCTTTGCGGCAATGCCCGTCTATAATATAAATCTTATCTTCATCTTGCCACACATAAATTGAGCTTGCGAAGCCGTTACTAATAATACTTTGCTTAACTTTCTCACTATGGTAATTATTTTTAAGATTAACTGGCTGTAAATCTTGCAAATCTTGCCAAGTAACTCTTTCAGTTTTTAAAATTAAGTCTTTTATTTGCATTTTGAATATTTGTTGCTGTTTATTTAACAATAATTTGACTTTTTAAAATAGCAATATATTAAAAGCAACGGGGATAGTTTTGAATATCCGCCGTTGCGCCCTCGTGAGTATGTCCCTATTTGCGAGGGTTTTTTTATATCCTAATTGGCATTAATACAAATTTACTAACTCCATCATTTATCAACATTGGCGATAGCTGATCTTTAAGCTCTAAAGTTACATCTTCGCTACCTATCAATGATAATATATCTATTAGAAATTTACCATTAAATCCAATAACAAATTCATTATCACTATAATCGCAATCTAGTATTTCATTACCACTATATAACTGATAGCTACAACTAACATCTAGCTTATTATCGTTAAAAGTTAATTTAACTTGTTTGTGTAGGTCACTTGATCCAGTTATAACTCTGTCAACACTTGATTTAAGTAGTGATCTATTAACCTTTATTTTTTTATTATTATCAGATGGTATAATTTTATCAATATCTGGAAATTGGCCGTCAATTAATTTTCCGAAAATAACCGTGTTATCTAAAATAAAGCTAATTCTATTTTTATAGAATTTAATATGGCACTTACTTTTATTCGACGCTTTCAAGAAATCTAAAATCAAGTCTTTTGGCAAAATAACATCAATTAAATCAGATTCATTGTAAATATTGCAAGAATCTACATCAATCAAAGATGATGATAATATGTTGCCATTAGTAGATGATATTTTTAATTTATTTTCTACTAACTTAAAATTAACGCCAGTTAAGTAATATCTTGTCTGGTCATTAGATACCGAGTTTAAAGACTTATTAATAGCATTAATTAGATCATTTGAATTTAATATTATATCCGCAAAACAACTACCCTCATCACTATCTAAGCAAGGGAAGGATTCTAAATCTAGACAAGATAATTTTAATCTAGATCTACCCGATTTAATATTTAATATATCACCATCAAGATTGATTGTTATGTCACTATCTTTTTGATACTTTTTAACAATATTATTAAAAATATCAATATTAACAACCGCCGCGCCTTCTTGGTCAATATCACAATCAAAACTTGATTTAATAAAAATATCTAGGTTAGTGGCATAGATAATTATCTTATTCTCTTTAGCCTCAATTTTAATTGATTGCAATATAGGAGTGCCACTAGCTTTACCAGCAGCTCCAATAATTTTATTTATATTATCTGATAATATTTCTTTTTTTACAGTAAATTTCATTTTTATTTTTTATTAATTTTATTAAATAATCTTCTTATAATATAACTTCTAGCAATAGATATTATTGTAAAAATCATGCTAATTACAAAGATGTCTTGATTGCTTGGATATATTTTAAAAATAGGGCTTATTATTAAATGCCAAGCAATCCAACTTAACAACAAGCCCACAATAACATTTATAATTGACTCAATTAATGAGTGCTTTTTAGTTTGCATTATTCAAATAGTTTTTGCTGCTGGTTCGTCACTTCCCTTTCAACAGGCTTAACATTGTCTAGATTTAGTGTAGCTTGTTTATAGTATGAGTCTTTTAACTCAACGCCAACACCCTTTCTATTGAGTGATACCGCCCCATAAACTTCACTACCTACACCCATGAAGGGAGTTAAAACATTTTCGCCCTCATTGGTATACATATAAATTAACCTTTGAATGACATCTAGTTGCAGAGGGTGAACATGCTTTTCATCATCATCCTCTCTAGATTTTTTAAATGGTAAAACATTTTTAACTCTTACATCATCCCAAAAAGCGTCAGCATATCTGCGCCATATATATTGAGATAATTGATTTTTCTTTTGAACATCCTTTAATTGATTTTTTAATGATTCTTTTTTTTCTTCATCATTACAATTAATATATTCGTTGTATAACTCATCAGATTTACCTAAATGATTTTCTTTTAAAAGCTCGAAGACACCATCGTCAGATAAATTAGTATCATTAGCATTATTAAAAGCTTGCCTCATGGGCTTAGTAATTGGAGTGGCTCCAAAATAATGCTCAAGCCCCCTTAAATTTTCTACTGGTATTTTATTTTCGCCTTTTTTTCTAAATATTAAAACAAAATCAGGCATTGCAGTAAAACATTGGGTCATATCATCAACTACTAATTTATGCATTAATGATCTTACCATTGTTCTCATCCTAACCTCGAAAGGCTCTTTGCTAACGCATATTTTATTGACATAAGAAAAACCGTGCTTCTCGTGCAATTTAATAATGTCAGCTGGAAAATCATATAAAACATTGGTAGTAACATTAGTTAAAATATCTTGACAATGAACCGCCGTTAGCCTGCCTTTTTTTGTTACCCTAGATTTTTCTTTTATTAAAAATTCATATTGCTGTAAAAATTCCTCTTTATCATTACAATTTGACATATCCCTATTATCGCTTGAATATTGATATAATCCGCAAAAAGGGGGAGAATACACAGAAAAGTCAATCGATTCATCGGGTATGCTTTTTATCACATCATAGCAATCGCCATTGTAAATTGAATATTGATCAGTGTGCTTTTGGTCTTTTATTAAGTTTGTCATTTTTTTTTAGTTTAAGTTTATAAAAAGTTAGGTTTTTGGATGTTGTTGGTGAATTCTTTTTTAGCAAAATCAACTTTTTTATTGACTGCCTTTGTTATATTTTTGTGAAGCTCTTTTGCTTTTTCTGTTTTTAGCAATAAAGCATCTAATACCCTTTTTTGCGAGCTAGACAATATCAAGTCAACAGTAACATCTCGTTCTTGACCGAACCGCCAAAAACGCCTTATTGATTGATAATATTGCTCATAGCTCCAAGTTGGAAAGTATGTTGTATGATTGCAATGCTGCCAATTCAATCCAAAAGCTGTTATTTTTGGCTTGGTTATCAGCTTTTTAATATTACCTTGTGCAAAGTTAATTAATATATCTTCTTTTTTGTCTAAAGTCATACCCCCTTTTAATTGCACCGCATCTTGATCTAATTTTTCTAATAAATCACCTTCATCATTAAAGTTACACCAATACACGCTAGCCTCTTTGTCTTTTGTTAATTCTACCGCCTTTTCGCACCTCTCGGGTATAGTGTTTTTTTGATCCTCCCGAACCTCGCCCATAGTTCGAGCTTCTTTTGCAAATAAATCTAATTGACCTTGCTGGATTATATCACGACTTTTTACAAAATGCTTATTCTCTAACAATGGCGGCAATTCGTAACCCTCATCGCTGAATCCTAAATCGCTAGGCTTTTTAATAAAGGTAGCCCAAGTATTAACCCAACTAAAAAAATCATCTTTTGCGTGAGGTTTTAAATACCATTTATTGCCTATGTCTTGCGGTCTTATATTATTTTCATTGTTAGCAAAGAAGCGTCCTAGCATATCCATATATGGCAAATAGCCCAAAGCCTCGCTTGAAGTTCCTAGTTCTATGTAGTCATTAGGTGAAGGCGTGGCAGTAGATAAAAATCTAAACCTAACTTGCTTCATAAAGTTAGTAACTTGTTTTTTTATTTTACCGTCAAAGTTTTTTAATATACTTGATTCATCAGCTATAACCGCCACAAAATCATTATAATCAAAAAAATGCAATCGCTCGTAATTGCATACTACTATATTTTTTGAATGGCTGCCGTCTTTTGAATATTCTATGTCATCAATACCAAGTTTATTTTTAGCCTCTTCTATAAATTGAAAAGCAACCGCTAAAGGAGTTAATATTAAAATCTTTTTGTTAGTTTCTCTAATAATATTATTAGCTATTGATAATTGTATTAAAGTTTTACCGAGTCCAGTATCAGCGAATATAGCTTCACGCCCTCGCTCTATGGCTTTTTCAATAATAAATTTTTGATAGTCAAAAGCTATGTCGGGTATATAATTGCATTTAAAGCCAAAAGATTCAGCTTTATACCCTTTTTTTTGTAGGAATTCTTGATAGTTCATTTTTTTTGTTTTTTATGTTAATAATCACTTAATCAATAAGCTTGCTTTTATCCTAACATTAAGCTTTTATAATGTCAACTAAAATAATAAAAAAAGATTAAATAAATTTATTACTATTATATATAGCATTAAAAACCCTTGTAAATCCTAGCTTTAAAATATTATTTAAAAAAAAGTTAAAAAAAGATTAAATAATTAGTTGACATTATAATTGATTAATATTATTATTGAACTACGCCAC
>Ga0209600_1000194_pt1 | contig 49610 bp, 41 predicted proteins | sample COGITO_mtgs_1104_FD_185518 | JGI IMG/M metagenome (GOLD analysis project Ga0209600, IMG submission 185518) | Pelagic marine microbial communities from North Sea - COGITO_mtgs_110421 (SPAdes) (version 2) | ecosystem: Environmental > Aquatic > Marine > Epipelagic ... | reverse complement strand
TTTGCTGAATTTGAACTTGTATGCGATGAAGGAACAGATGACATTAGCCAGAATGGTGATGATGCCATCGAATTGTTTGAAATGGGCGTAGTCATTGAAACGTTCGGTGAAATTGATGTCGATGGTACAGGTCAGGCATGGGAATACACCGATTCTTGGGCCTTTCAAAACGATGAAGGCAATTGGACATACGGTGGTGTGAATTGCACCGATGGCACTGCCAATATCTATGAATCGACTTGCTTGTATCCCATTTGTTCTCCGCTTGTTTTGGGTTGTACGGACGCAGCAGCATGCAATTATGATGCGGAAGCGGATACGGACGATGGCTCATGCACATTTGCTGCAGAGGCTTTGGATTGTGACGGCAATTGCGTGATGGATTCGGATGATGATGGCATCTGCGACGAGTTTGAAGTGGCTGGCTGTTCTGATATGGTGGCTTGCAACTACGACGAGTTAGCCACAGACAATGACGGCAGTTGTGATTATTTCTCTGCCGACTTCTTTGATTGGAGTGAAAATATGTACATCGGATTTCCGGTGGATTCCTCAGCCTGTCCGATGGGCACAGAATTGTACAATGATGCATTTTACACATTGTTAGAGAATGGCATGGGATATTCGTGGGATGTGAACGAGGCAGATTTGAACGAATTAATCGATGTTTTGGGAACAAATTTGGGCACCTTGTTCTATAATGAATTGGACCAGGCCAACTTGGTTTTTTGTGGGGATATGTTGAATGTTTACAATTCACCTGCGTTTGGTTCTTATTCAGTTATGTGGAATGGAACATCGTTTGATATTCCGAGCCTAGGGATCTATGTTGTTCCGGAAAGCACGGCTTCCATTGGATGCTCCGATGTCGAGGCTTGCAATTTTGATGCATGCGCGATCGGTGATTTGGCGCTTTGTGAGTATGCCGCAGAAGCATATGATTGTGATGGGAATTGTGTGAACGATGCCGATGCCGATGGTGTATGCGATGAATTTGAAGTGGCCGGTTGTACGGATGTGATGGCTTGCAACTACGATGAAGCAGCAACGGATGATGACGGATCGTGTGGATACGCAGAAGAAGGATATGATTGTGATGGGAATTGCCTGAACGATTCCGATGGCGACGGTGTATGTGATGAATTTGAAGTGGACGGTTGCACGGACGTCACGGCCTGTAATTACAATGAAGATGCCACGGATGATGATGGGTCATGTGAATTTGCAGAAGAAGCGTATGACTGTGAGGGCAACTGCCTCAACGATGCGGATGGCGACGGCATTTGCGATGAATTCGAAATTGCAGGTTGTACCGATGAGGAAGCCGAGAATTATGATGAAACCGCAACGGATGACGATGGCAGTTGCTTCTATTGCGACATAGCGATCACTGTAGATGAAGTCACAGGAGATGTCAACGACGCAAACACTGGTTCGATTGATATTACCGTTGCTGGGGGATCTGAGTCATATACATACAGCTGGTCTGGTCCTGATGCGTTCGCATCAGCTGATGAAGATCTGAATGCCCTGGCGGGTGGAACCTATACATTGGTGGTAACGGACACGAACGATTGTACCGCGTCCATCGAAGTTGTGGTGGATGATTTGATTGATGGAGTTGATGAAATGAATGGTTCTTGGGAGATAACGGCTTACCCGAATCCGACGGCAGATCTGCTTTGGTTGGAGACTTCAGGTGTCATTGGAGCCACCCAGGTCCGAATTTATGATGGTGCTGGTAAGCTGGTTTTGGATCAGCAGTTCGCCGTGAACAATGGTTTGATTCAGCTTGATGTGAATGGATTGTCATCAGGAAACTACCATATCGTTTTGAGAAGCAATGACCAGATAGCTGTTGAGCGTATTCAGGTTCGCTAAACTCGAACAATACAAAAGGCAAAAAGGCCCGCGCAAGCGGGCCTTTTTCTTTGTTTAACAATCCAATTAGTCTATGACTTGAATGCTTGTATGGCTCGCTTGGTGAAGTCGCTAAGGACCAATTCACCCGAAATTGCAGCGCGGGCAGGCAGCAGGGTTTCCCAATGCTCCGTTCCGGACCATGCTGCCTTTTTAAGCTGCGCCATAGCTGCAGGGCTGCTCTTGGCAAGTTGGCTAGAAAGTCGTTCAACGTCTGCATCCAAGGCTTCAACGGTTTCGTGCAGCTCGGCATAAAGACCATGGTCCAGGGCCCATTTAGCGGAGAACCACTTAGTAGCGTCAATGGCCAATGTTTGAAATGCGCTGAGTCCGACCTTCCTTTCAACGGCAGGTCCCACGACAAACGGGCCGATGCCAATGGCCAATTCTGATAGCTTTACAGCAGCGTGTTTTGTCGCTACTGCATAATCGGCAGCAGCCGCGATACCAACACCACCGCCAACTGCCTTGCCTTGCACGCTGCAAACAACAAATTTGGGGCACCTTCTGATGGCGAGAATCACCTTACTGAATCCACTGAAAAATTCCAGTCCTTGTTCTTTATTTTCGATGGCAATAAGCTCATCAAAACTCGCTCCTGCGCAGAAGGCACGATTGCCTCCTGATTTCAGCACGATTACCGCACAATTCGAATCTTGGCCGGCTTGATCGATGCATGCAGCAATTGCCGACAAAAGCTCCCCGGGTAGCGAATTGCTCGCGGGGTGCTCGAACACGATTGTTCCTACTCCATTTGATGTTTGTAGGACAACTGTTCCGGAATCGGTCATGGCGCTAGGGGTTAATCGCGTTGTCCCAAATTAACGAAATCGCGGTGGTTGGCGCCGGTGAATACTTGGCGGGGACGACCAATGGGCTCCCTGTTTTCGACCATTTCCTTCCATTGCGCAATCCATCCGGGCAATCGTCCGAGTGCGAACAACACCGTGAACATGTCTTTCGGGATATTCAAGGCCCGGTAGATGATGCCCGAGTAAAAATCGACATTCGGATAAAGTCCGCGAGCCAAAAAGTACTCATCGTTGAGTGCAACCTGCTCCAGTTCTTTGGCGATGTCCAAAACGGGATCTTCTATCCCTAATTGTTCCAAGACTTCATCTGCAGCCTTCTTGATGATTTTGGCGCGCGGGTCAAAGTTTTTGTACACGCGGTGCCCGAATCCCATCAATCGGAATGAGTCATTTTTGTCTTTCGCTTTGTTTATCCACTTCTGCAGATCGCCACCGTCTTCTTTGATGGCTTCTAACATTTCAATGACTGCTTGGTTTGCTCCACCGTGCAATGGTCCCCAAAGTGCTGCGATACCTGCAGACACCGAACTGTACAAGTTCGCTTGTGAGGATCCCACAACCCTTACGGTTGCAGTAGAGCAGTTTTGCTCGTGATCGGCATGTAAGATTAGCAACTTGTTGATGGCGCGTTCAACGACAGGGTCTACCTCGTAGTCCTGCGTAGGCAAACCGAACATCATCTTTAGGAAGTTGCCACAATAGCCCAAGTCATTGGATGGGTAAACCGTCGGGTGTCCTGTATTATGCTTGTACGCTTGCGCAGCAAGTGTGGGCAATTTTGCAATCAATCGATGAATCGTCTTTTCGATATCGACGACCGAGCGATTCGGATTTTGCGATTCTGGATAAAAAGTGCTCAAGCTCGAAATCATGGAACTTAGCATGCCCATGGGATGCGCTCCGGCAGGAAAAGCTTCGAAAAAGCGCTTCATGTTTTCGTGCAACAGCGTGTGGTGCGTAATGCTGTCGGTGAAGTACGTCAATTGCTTTTCATTGGGCAACTCACCATAAATCAGCAAGTAGGCTACTTCAAGAAATGAAGCCTTATCCGCCAGGTCTTCAATCGCATATCCGCGGTACCTGAGGATTCCGTTCTCACCATCCAAATAAGTGATGGCACTTTGCGTGGAACCCGTGTTTTTGAATCCATAATCCAGCGTGATGTAGCCAGACTGCGCTCTGAGTTTCGAAATATCGATGGCTTTTTCGTTCTCACTTCCTTGGATGACCGGAAATTCATATTCGGTTCCGTCGAGAATGATGCGTGCTGTTTCACTCATTTCAGAGGCAGGGATTTGGTGTTGTATTCAAGTGCGCACCCGTACTGATTTGTACCTGCGCTCTAATTTTGCAAATATACAAGATTGTGGACCGATTGCAGCCATTGCGACCACGTCTTGCTGGAGTTGAGCTTGGTCGCTCCAATCGCTCCTTATTGAAAAGTCGGTTGGAAGCTATCGCGGTAGGCTTCCCATTCTGACTGTACGACATCTCCATCGAATTTTTCGACGAAGAACTTCAAATACATTTCGAGCTGCGGTGGCGTTTTGTACCCTGAGATGGGAGCAATAACATCGGCATTTTCATCCAAGTATACCAAAGTAGGATATGCATTGACATTCAAAGCACGCGATAGCTGGTGTGGGCTATTGCGTCCACGTACATTTTGCTTCCATCCTGGATTTTCGAAGGTTTTTCCTTTGAATTGAACAGGGTTCGGCGATTCAGCATCAAATTTTACGGAGTAATAATTCGCATTCATGTAATCAATGACTTGTTGATTGGTGAATGTTCGTGACATCATCATCTTGCATGGACCGCACCATTGGGTGTACACGTCCATTACAATTTTTCGCGGCTCATCTTGCTGAGCAGCAACCGCCTCTTCCAAGCTCATCCAGTTGACTTCGGCCTGCTGCGCTGCAGTCGTCGAGGCTAAGATGAAAATGAGAGCTATGGTTCCGAATGCGTTTCCTAAAGAAGACATGGCAAATAATTTCATGCAATATCGCAAAAGAAAAGCGCCGATTGGCGCTTTTCAGAAAGGTTATGATTTGAATGGATTGCAAATAATCCCGAAAGGATTTACTTCACACCGTGCATGAGTTTGTTCAGTGGCTTATTCAAAAGGGCGATGAGCACAGCGAAAACGACCAATACCATCCCAATCGTGGAGAATACATCGGTGTACTGCGCCAAGCCCTCTGAACTCGTGAGTGTTTCACCTGAATCGCCATGGCCTCCTGTCATTGAAGCAATAATTCCACCGGCATAATTGGCGATTGCGAAGCTGAGAAACCATCCACCCATGGCCGTTCCAGCCATGCTTTTGGGCGATAGTTTGGTGACCATTGAAAGGCCAATGGGTGAGAGGAATAATTCACCGGTGGTGTGCAACATGTACAAGAACACCAGGGTCAGCAATGGAACCAATGCCTGCTCATCCGCAAATTGAACGCCGATCAATGTGACCAAGAAACCTGCGCCTAATTGTAGAATACCCAATGCAAATTTCATAGGAATACTCGGATTCCGTCCGATTTTATCCAATTTGACCCACATGACAGAGAAGATGGATCCGAAGATGATGATGAAGGCAGGGTTGAAAAACTGCGTCATGGAAGCGGGCATGGTCCAACCCAAAATGTCTCGGCTGACATTGCGATCCGCGAATAATGTCAGCGAAGTGCCAGCTTGCTCGAAGCAAGCCCAGAATACGATGTTGATGATCATGAAAATGACCAACGCAATCATTCGATCCCGCCACATTTTACCCTCCTGGATTCCGGCACGAATCAGCGAGGCCGCTACGAGCACGAACAAGCCCGTCAGCAAATAAGTCATCCATGAATTTTGGCTGATGAGGAAGTAACAAAGAGGAATCAAGGCCAATGATCCGACGGATATCGCCTGGTACATCTTCAAAGGCCCAACAGCCTTGTGGCCTTCTTCTGTGATTTCTAAGCCCGGGGCCGCTGCGTAATTGTCCCGTCCCGTCCAGAAGATTAGAAGTCCTGCGAGCATACCAACACCCGCGAGTCCAAATCCGTAATGGAATCCATAGGTTTCTCCGACGTAGGCTACTAACGTGGTGGCAAGCAAGGCGCCGATGTTGATCCCAATGTAAAAGATGGTAAATCCGGAGTCGCGCCTCGGATCGCCATCCGCGTAAAGTTTGCCGACAATGGTGGAGATGTTCGCTTTGAAATAACCGTTGCCTACAATGAGGGCACCCATTCCGAGGAGCATCACGGTGTCGCTTTTCAAAACGCCAGCACCGACCATTGCAAACTCACCAATGGCCATTAACACGGCACCCAGAAGAATGGCATAGCGATAACCCAAGTACTTGTCCGCCATGCGGCCTCCCAATACAGGGGCGGCATAAATCAAAGCGGTATATGCACCATAGATGAGGCTGGCTTCTTTGTCGCCATTCATCAAAGATTTCACTAAAAAGAGGGTCAAAAGCACGCGCATGCCGTAGTAGCAAAAACGCTCCCACATTTCTGAAAAGAACAGCGTGTACAGTCCTCTTGGATGGCCATTGGCCGTGGTGTTGGAATCAGTCATATTCAGGGTTGATTAATTTCGTGATAAACGCAAGTTCTTCTTGCTCAGTCGAATTTAGGGAATTAAAAATTTTCGTCGACAAAATCGAGCATCATGTTGTAAAGGTGAAGCCGGGTGTTGCCCCCATAAATGCCGTGATTACGATCGGGATAAACGAAGAAGTCAAAGTCCTTTCCTGCAGCAACCAAGGCATTGACCATTTCCATGGAATTTTGATAATGCACATTGTCATCAGCAGAGCCATGGACCAATAGGAGAGGACCTTCTAATTTTTCGGCGTGATTCACGGGACTGTTGTCATCGTACCCTCGCGCGTTTTCAGAGGGAGTCTGCATGAAGCGCTCGGTGTATATGGTGTCGTAATAGCGCCAATTGGTCACCGGTGCAACTGAAATGCCAGCGCTGAAGACTTCAGCACCTTTCGTCATACTCAGCAGTGTCATGAAGCCACCGTAGGACCATCCTTGGATGCCAATGTGGTCCGCATCAACGTATTCCAATCCACCAAGATGCTCTCCAAAGTCGATGAAGTCTTCCGTTTCCAGTTTCCCGAGTTCTTTGTACGTGCTGTGTTCAAATGTTCGGCCGCGTTTCGGAGTGCCCCTTGGATCGCAGCTGGCAACGATGAATCCGCGTTGCGCGAGGAGCTGATGCCAGTAATAATTAGCGCCACCCCAACTGTCCTCTACAGTATTGACTCCGGGACCGCCATAAATCGCTACATAAACCGGATAGGAATTGTTGGGGTCGAATCCAGGAGGCTTGATCATCCAGCAATTCAAGTCAACGCCGGCATCGTTGGTGAACGTGAAGAATGTCTTGGGTTGCATGTTGTATGCGGCCACTTTGTCTTTCAAGGATTGGTTGGTTTTCAATACCCGAACCACTTCGCCCGTTCGATTGCGCAAAGTATAATTTGGTGGCGTATTGGCATTCTGGTGGGTATGAATGTAATAGTCGAATGAGTCAGAAAACCGAGCGCTATGGGTGCCGGACTCATCTTGAAGAATGGTCATTTTTCCTTTCAGGTTAACGCGCGCAAGGTGCGTCTGCGTTGCTCCTTTTTGTGAGCAGGAGAAGTAAATTTCTTTCCGTTTTTCATCAAATCCCTGTACTTCTAAAACGTCCCATTCACCTGAAGTCAATTGCACGTCATTCCCTTTCCCGTCCGCATTGAATTGGTACAAGTGGTTGTAGCCATCGCGTTCACTTGTCAAAATGAAGGCCTTACCGGCATTGACAAAACGAATGTCATCTGTGATGTCGATATAGGTATTGCACGATTCTGTCCAAACTTCTTTCATCATGACCCCTGCAGCATTCGCCGCAGTGCAATCGCCAATGAGTATTCCCATCTCACTTTGATGGCGATTCATGGTCATCAGCACGAGTTGTTCGCTGTTGACGCCCCATTTTACCCGCGGAATGTATTCTGTTTCTGAATTGAGCACGGATAATGTTCTGCCCGTTTCGGTATTGAAGACAAAGACATTGACCTTTGCATTGTCTTCTCCTGCTTTTGGGTATTTGAAGGTGTATGGCTCGGGGTAAAGTTGGCCATACATCGGCATGGAAAACTCCTTGACACCGGATTCGTCGAATCGGTAAAAAGCGAGGAATTTGCCGTCCGGTGACCAAAAAATACCATTGTCCTTTCCAAACTCCTCCTCGTAAACCCAATCGGTGGCGCCATTGATGATTTTATTTCGCTCGCCATCCGTTGTGACTTGCGTTTCCAGTCCTGATTCGAGGTCAACGATGAAAACATTGTTGTCACGAACAAAGGCAACCTGCTTTGCGTCTGGCGAAAAGGCCGCCAGTCGTTGCTTGCCCGTTTCGAAATCAGACAATGGACGTGTAATACCGGTTTCAAGGTTGTGCGTGTAATAGTTGGCGAAGAATGAATGCCGGTAAATTCCTTCTGTTTCAGTGGTGATGAGCAAATTCGACTCATCTGCTGAGAACTCATAGCCGTTAAAACCCTTACCCGCGTCCTGAAAAACCTGGAGGCTGGTGGCAATGGTGTCTACGGCCTCGCCGGTTCGATACGCATACTTGACGATGGAACTGCCTGACTCGGAACGCTCCAAGCTGGTGTAATGCTTCCCATCGTTCATTGAGCGAACGCCGCTGACGTATTCCCCCCTGAATTCCCCGCTTGACCAGATCAAATCGTTGGAAAGCAATTGGAAGGGGAAGTCTTGCGCGTCAGCTGCGCCGTTGAAACTCAGTGCGAAAATCACTGCGCAGGCAGAACGTTTCATGATGTCGGTTACACAAATGTTTTTCATGTTGTTGGATTTCGAATGGAGCAAGATAGGAAGTTGGCCTTCGTTCGCCGGCATTTAGATGGGTTGAGTTATGTTTGATGGCATGATGGATTTGTGGATAAAATCATTCGAGGAAGAATTTGGGGGTGTTTGCACGATCAAAAGGGACCGTGAGAGTCTGGAGCACGCTGCTTCTGACTATACTGAGGACCTGCACTTTCAGCCCCAAATAGTGGTTGAGCCTACACAGACGAGCGACGTGAGTCGCATCATGCGCTGGGCGAATGAGCGAGGAATTCCCGTCACACCCGCGGGTGCACTGACGGGGCTGAGCGGCGGAGCATTGCCCGTCAATGGGGGCATCGCCTTATCGACTCGAAAAATGAACCGCATATTGATGGTGGATGAAATCAATCACCAAGTGCGGGTTCAACCGGGTGTGATTGTGCAAGAGCTGCAGGAGCACGTCCAATCCGCAGGGTTATTTTATGCGGTTGATCCGGCCTCTCGGGGTACCTGCACCATTGGTGGAAACATTGCCGAAAATAGTGGTGGACCGCGTGCTGTAAAGTACGGTGTGACCAAGGACTGGGTCCTCAACCTGGAAGTGGTTTTGGCCGATGGTTCTGTTATTAAAACGGGTGCTAATACGCTGAAAAACAGCACGGGATACAACCTCACATCACTTGTTGTGGGAAGTGAAGGTACCTTGGCAATTGTCACAGAAGCGACATTGAAGTTATTGCCTTGGCCTTCGCACAATGCGCTTATGTTGGTGCCATTTGCGAGCGCAGAGCGGGCTTGCACCGCTGTAGCTGAAATATTTAAATCGGGGTCACAGCCTTCAGCGCTTGAATTCATGGAGCGTTCCGCTATTGAATTGGCCCAAGATTTCACAGGCGACGATTCATTGAAGCTCTTACCCGATACAGCCGCGCACTTGCTGATCGAGGTGGATGCCTTTCGCTTTGATGATTTGATGCCACAGATCGAACGGATTTTGCCTGTCATCGCGGAATGTGGTGGCGATGATCCCCTCTTCGCGGACGATGAAGCGTCTAAAAGTAAACTCTGGCGTCTGCGGCGTGCCGTGGGCGAAGCCGTTAAGGCCAAAAGCACGTACAAGGAAGAAGATACGGTTGTGCCTCGAGGAGCGTTGCCCCAACTGCTTCAATCTGTCAAGAGGATTGGAGGGGATTTTGGTTTTGAGAGCGTCTGCTATGGACACGCAGGCGATGGGAATTTGCACGTGAACATCTTAAAGCAAGAGATGCCCGATGCACGCTGGGAAGAAGAATTGCCGTTGGCCGTTCGCGCTATTTTTGAGGAAGTGATAGCGTTGGGAGGAACATTGAGTGGAGAGCACGGCATTGGCTTGGTTCAGAAGCCTTACATGGACCTTGCCTTTTCAGAACGCGCATTGCAGCTGCAACGCGAAATTAAAAACGTGTTTGACCCTAATAACACATTGAATCCTGGCAAAATATTCCCCGAAGCATAATGCGCTGAAATCGTGCGGCTTTCATAAATCTGAATTAGGTTTGCGACTGATTACAAATTCACGACATGGCCAACGATTTATTGAAAGGAAAAAAGGGCATCATCTTCGGTGCATTGAATGACCAATCCATTGCTTGGAAAACTGCGCTTCAAGCGCATGCGCAAGGTGCAGAACTGGTGCTAACCAATGCACCTGTCGCAATGCGGATGGGAGAAATCAATAATCTCTCGAAATTGGTGGGTGATGCTCCTGTTATTCCAGCAGATGCCACGAGTGTTGAAGATCTTACAGCCTTGTTCAAAGGCGCAATGGAGCACTTCGGGGGACAGGTCGATTTTGTCCTTCATTCCATTGGCATGAGCCCCAATGTTCGAAAAGGCAGGCACTATACGGATGTCAATTACAATTGGCTGCAGACAACTTTGGACGTGAGTGCGATCAGTTTGCACAAAACATTGGCGGTTGCCAAAAAGCTCGACGCGATCAATGACTGGGGGAGTGTTGTGGCCTTGACGTACATCGCTGCGCAGCGTATTTTCCCGGATTATGGGGATATGGCGGATGCCAAAAGCCTTTTGGAGAGCATCACACGAAGCTTTGGATATCATTATGGTGTGGCGAAGAAGGTACGTGTCAACACCGTGAGTCAAAGCCCAACCATCACGACAGCCGGCAGCGGTGTGAAAGGTTTTGATGAATTTATCGCTTACAGCGAATCCATGAGTCCGCTTGGAAATGCGGACGGCCTCGCATGCGCTGATTATTGCGTTTCACTCTTTAGTGATTTATCGCGTTTTGTGACGATGCAAAACCTTTTCCATGATGGTGGATTTTCGAATACAGGAGTAAGTCAGGAAGTCATTTCAAAATTTGAGCCAGAGGCATAGTTTTTTGCTTGCTTCATGCGCAACCTTTGCGCGTGAATCTTCGTATCCATCGAAGCAAAGCGTCTGCAAGGATCAGATTGAACTGCGTTTTGCTCAATTGATTCAATGGATATTGAAGTTTTAAAATTTGGTGGATCTTCGTTGGCCTCTGCCAATGAAATGCGCAAGGTTTCTGACGTGCTTTTGGCACGCAGGCAGCAGCAGCGCATTGTTGTGTGCTCTGCAATGGCCGGCATCACGAATGACTTGATTCAAATTGGACTCAAGGCTTCGCGCGGCGATGCGTCATTTCGCATTTCCATTGAGGAGTTGGAAAGTCGTCACATGCAAGTTGCCCTCGATTTGGGCCTTGTGGGTTCAGAAGGCTCGCTTCCCAGTGAGCTTCAAACGCGTTTGCGCGAGCTAAAAGCGTTATGTGATGGTCTGTTTTTGATCAAGGAACTCAGTGCTAAGAGCATGGATCAATTGGTCTCCTTTGGAGAACGAATGGCCGTGCCGTTGGTGGCGGGATGGCTTCGCGCCAACGGGCTCGGCGTGCGCCGGGTGGATGCTCGTGATTGGTTGGTTACAGATGATCAGTTTGGCTCCGCAGAAGTGAATCGGATTGAAACGGACGGATTGATCCAAGCCGGCGTTTCGGCTGATTTAAATTTTGACATTCTCATTACGGAAGGATTTATCGGTCGCTCCGCATCAGGAGCCACGACGACGCTTGGCCGCGGAGGCAGCGATTACACCGCTTCCATCATCGCCAGCGCCATTCAAGCGAATTGCATGGAAAAGTCAACCGATGTGCCGGGTATGTTGACGGCGGATCCAAGAATAGTGGCTGACGCGAAAATCATCGAAGAGATGAGTTACGAAGAGGCCATGGAATTGTGTCACTTCGGTGCCAAGGTCATTTATCACCCTACCATTCAACCCTTGCGGGACTCTGGTATTCCGCTTATTGTGCGCAGCACGTTTCAATCCAATGCACCGGGAACCCGAATTGTGCAGTCGCCGAAAAACCAGGCACTCGTCCGAGGGCTTTCCAGTGTCAATGACATTAGCCTAATTACCTTGGAAGGAGGGCAGTTGATTGGTAGGCCTGGTTTTTCATCACGGATTTTTTCGCATTTGGCTGAATTTCAAGTCAATGTGGTGCTGATAACCCAAAGTTCATCCGAAAATAGTTTAACGCTTGGTGTAGCGGATAGTGATTTGGAAGCGGCCAAAAAGGCCCTCATTTCAGGGTTGGAAGCGGACATAACACTAAAACGATTGGCTCCGTTACGGATCGATTCGAATTTGAGCATCTTGGCAATTGTGGGAGGCGGAATGGTGCGTACTTCTGGCGTGAGTGGTAAGGCGTTTCAGGCACTTGCGGATGCGAATGTGAATGTTCGGGCAATTGCACAAGGCAGCACGGAGCGGAATATTTCTATTGTAGTGCGGACCAACGATGTTCCGGTTGCACTTCGGGCGCTACATTCTGGCTTTTTTGATTGTAATGAAGGAAAAAGATTTCATGTTTTTTGCGCTGGCATTGGACAAGTAGGTTCAGCGTTCATTGAGCAAATGCATGCCACAAGGCAACAACAATTGCGGGCACAAGGCATTGACTATCGACTGGTCGGTGCGTGCAATAGCAAGCGTTTTTTCGAAATTGTAGAAGGTTCATCGGGCATCCCGATTGACGCACATTCAGGACAACCCATGGATTCCATTCAAGATGCGTACGATGCATTTCTTGCAATGCCGCTCGAAAACAAGGTTTGGGTGGACAATACAGCCTCTGCGGAGGTCGCTGCGGTGACCATTCAGGCGCTGCGCGACGGTATCTCAGTGGTGTGCTCGAATAAAATTGCCGCCACAGAATCGATGGATCATTGGCGGTCTATCCAGCGTGCTTCACTTACCGGCCAGGTGTTTTTCCAGCATGAAACGAATGTCGGTGCGGCACTTCCAATTCTCAGCAGCTTGCGCGGCATGCTCGCAACTGGCGATCAAATTCAAGCCATAGAAGGAGTGCTGAGCGGATCGTTGAATTTCATTTTTAGTAGCATGGACAGCGGTGCATCGTTTCAATCAGCTGTTGAGCAAGCCGTACAACTTGGTTTTGCTGAGCCGGATGCAAGGCTTGACCTTTCCGGTCGAGATGTAGCCCGAAAAATCTTAATCCTGGCCCGAACATGCGGGGCTGAACTTGAGATGGATCAAGTAAATGTTCAAGGTTTCATGAAGGAGGGGGCGATGGATGCATCCCTTACCGACTTCATGCAAGACCTGGAAGCATGGGCAGGCCCCGTCCAAGAACTGCATGCGCAGGCAAAGGCAGAGGGAAAGCGATTGCGCTATGTTGCCCGATGGGATACAAAGGACCAATGTGGATGTTCACTTGAAATGTTGGCTCCAGACCATCCCTTTTATGGTCTCGAAGGCACGGACAATGCCGTTGCTATTTTTTCGCTGCGATATGCTGATCGTCCTCTCGTCATTCAAGGAGCGGGAGCTGGCGCAGCCATTACAGCGAGCGGTGTTTTGTCGGATCTCCATGCAATAGGCCGATCCAAATGAGCAGAGAAGTAACGGTTTGGGCTCCGGCAACGGTCGCCAATTTGAATGTTGGGTTTGACGCGCTCGGCTGCGCTTTGAGCTGCCCGGGTGAACGAATGATTGTGCGTACAACCGAAACCCCGGGCGAAGTGCGCATTCGATCGGTCCATGGGGCTTCCTTGGATTTGAATGCAGATCGCAACATTGCTTCGGTGGCGGCAAAGAGTCTTTTGCAGGCCATGGGCAACCCTTGTGGGCTTGAATTGGAGCTGTTTAAGGACATCAAGCCCGGAAGTGGAATCGGTTCAAGCGCAGCAAGTGCTTCAGGAGCTGTGGTCGCTGTGAATGAATTGTTGAATGCCGGCCTTCGACCAGAAGAATTGCTGCCTTTTGCGCTGGATGGGGAACAGTTGGCGAGCGGAGCGCGGCATGCGGATAATGTTGCACCTGCCTTGTTGGGTGGACTTGTGCTGTGTCCACCTGAAGGCGCGCCGCTTTCGATTCCAATGCCGTTTGATTGGCATTTGGTCATCCTTCATCCACAAATTGAGATTCGTACGGCTGATGCACGAGGAGCTTTGCCCGAAATGGTTCCGTTGTCAGATGCTGCGGCGCAATCGGCTTGGATGGGCGCCTTTGTTGCAGCTTGTCATGAAGGGGATTCTGAGCGTGCATTATTTTCGTTGGAAGACCTATTGGTCACACCCCATCGCCAAGGACTCATTCCCCATTTTGAACAAATGAAGCAAGCGGCACTTCGCGCAGGTGCACGAGCCGGTGGCATCTCAGGTAGCGGTCCGTCTACTTTTTGGATTGCAAAAGATGCGCAAGACGCCCAGTCCGTGGGGGATTCGTTAGAGGTTTGCATGACTGAAAATGCGGTTCCTTATCACATTCACCATGCTCAGATTGCACCGCAAGGTGCACACATTGTCCAATGAAATACCGAAGCTTAAATCAACCGACAACTTGGCGCACCTTTGGTCAAGCTTTGCGCGAAGGACTGGCCCCCAATCGTGGGTTGTATGTTCCTGAAAATATTCCACTCTTATCGGATGGTTTCCTGCGCGGAACATCATTGCAAGAAATTGGAATGGAAATGATGAAGCCACTGGTGGGAAATGATTTGTCAGCAGCTCAGGTGCAAGATGTAGTTGAGGATTCATTGAATTTTGAAATCCCATTGGTTCCATTGGAAGAGGAGCTACAATTGCTCGAGCTTTTTCATGGTCCAACATCCGCGTTCAAAGATGTCGGAGCTCGTATGATGTCGCGTTTTTTGCAGCGCGTTTCGAGTGATCGGCTGACCGTGCTTGTGGCTACGTCAGGGGATACAGGATCGGCCGTTGCACAGGGCTTTGTCGATGTAGAAGGCATCGATGTCGTCATATTGTATCCGAGCGGAAGGATTAGCCACATCCAGGAACAACAGCTCACAACGGTCGGAAAGAACGTGGTAGCCTTGGAGATTGATGGATCCTTTGATGATTGTCAAAACTTGGTCAAAACAGCCTTTCAAGATGAAGCGTTGCAGCGCAGTAGGCCCTTGACCAGCGCCAATTCCATCAATATCGGTCGTTGGCTTCCGCAGAGCATCTATTATGCTTGGGCTGTTGCCCAGGCCAAACAGTCCGTCGATTTTGTGATTCCATCCGGGAATTTTGGAAATGCCGCCGCAGGAGTTTTGGCGCAAAAAATGGGGGTTCCAACCGCTTCATTCCTCGCGGCAGTGAACACCAATGCGAGCATGCAGGATTATTTGCATTCGGGAACGTACACTCCGATGTCTTCGATCCCCACGATCTCGAATGCCATGGATGTGGGGAATCCCAGCAACCGTCCAAGGCTGGAATGGTTGTACAATGGCAGTGTTTCAGATATGCAAAGTCAGTTTTCTGTCGTGTCTGTTGATGAAGAAGCTACCAAGCAAACGATGCACCGCATCAAGAATGAGTCGGATGTTTTGGTATGTCCGCACACGGCTGTAGGGATTCATGCAGCCCATCGGAAACAAGGCCAGCAATCATCAAACAATTGCACCGTGGTATTGGCCACGGCTCACGCTGCAAAATTTGGAGCGATTGTGCACGCTGCAACGGGACATCAGCCCATAGTTCCAGATGCCCTTCAATCCTGTTTGACCAAGCCAAAAGTGGCGGTATCGCTACCAGCAACCTATGAATCCCTCAAGTCCTATTTGATGGATTCGAACCATTGATGGCGTTTTCAAAAGCTTTGGCCATGGTTTGAATCGCGATACGCTTCTCCCCATCAGGCAATTCAGCGGGTGGACCCCAAGGAGTTGGGTTGACGTCGATGACGAATAGTTTGCCTGTTTGTGCATCCCGAAGCGCATCCAATTCGGCGTAGTCCACATGGAGCGCATGCATCATGGTCCCGATGAATTTTATTTCTTCCTTGTCCAATGCTTCATTCACGGCAACGACATGCGCGGATGTGCATTGATTGGTGAAGCGAGACTGAGCCGCTTTGTATTTTTTGTAGGCAAGTGGAATGCTACCGTGAATGAATACCAATCGGTAGTCGAAGTATTGCCCTGTTTCGTCGTTGTTATGGATGTTAAGCTGATAAACGCAGTGCTGCTGTTTGTCCGAATCCGCAATCGGTCCATTGATGATTTTTCCATCGTGGCGTGCATTGAATTCGCTTTTGATCACCATTGGCCCTGTAAAAGCGGTAGGGTCTACAGCCATGCCATAGCCAAAGGCAGCTACGTGCGATTGTTCCAAGGTTGATTTTCGGATGTCCCTGCAATTGGCGTTCCATAGATGAGTAGGCGCATCTGTGAGCCAACGGGGAAGCGGAGTGTTTTTTTCGGTTTGATCTTCGAAGCGAATGCAAAGTTTGGGATTGATCCTTGGTGCATTGGTGAGCTCCCATTTCAATTCCTTGCAAATTTTGTGCAGTGCACTGCGGCGTGAAGGCAAATCAGGGTATGCAATGATGATGGGAGGGCGCTGCCTTTGAGCGAAGCTCATGGAAAGAAGGTTCAACCGATGCCGGACGTTTTTCATCAAGCGTTCAACCCAAGGAGTTTGTCTGGATACGTTGACGCCGTAGCGATTGTGCCTCATGGAAAATCCGATGTTTGAGGCATCCATTTGCGTTGTTCAGATGGGCGGCCACATTCCCTCAGCAAGTGGTCTGTTTCCCATTTGAGCCCCCTTGCCGGGCTGAATTCTCTGGCGTAAAAGATGATTTGAAGATGCAGGTCATTCCATTTCTCCTCGGGGAATAGGCGTTTGGCATCCCGCTCTGTTTGGTCTACATTTTTGCCATTGGTCAGGCCCCAGCGGTACATCAATCGATGGATGTGCGTGTCAACGGGAAAAGCCGGAACTCCGAAGGCTTGAGCCATTACAACAGAGGCCGTTTTATGCCCGACACCTGGAAGTGCTTCCAAAGCTTCAAAATCGGCAGGCACTTCGCCGGCATGAAGCTCGAGCAGTAGCTCAGACAACCGATGGATATTTTTTGATTTTGCCGGAGACAAACCACACGGACGGATGATCGCTTTGATTTCGTCCACAGAAACATTTGCCATCTTCTTGGGCGAGTCTGCCAATTCAAACAATGCGGGTGTCACGGTATTGACTCTAGCGTCTGTGCATTGTGCAGACAAGAGCACGGCAATGAGCAAGGTGTAGGGATCGGTGTGGTCAAGCGGAACAGGTGGCGCTGGGTAGAGCCGTTCCAGTTCGTTCATGATGAATTCAACCTTTTCCTTCTTGTTCATGGCGCAATGGATTCGATGCGAACGGAACTTGATTCTGTGCTGAGCCATTCCCTTCTGGATGAACCGTTCAACTTGAGGGTGATTTCATTCACCTGATCATCGAACAACTCAAAAAAACCGTCTGAACCGATGGAAAGAGGAAGGGGAGCTCGAAAAGCGGGGGACTCCAGGTAGATGTAGGTCAAATCAAAGTCTATTTCTTTCCCAACAAACGTCCAATGAAATGCGGAATCGGAAGTGGAATCGGATTCTTGGTTTGCTGTCCAATGAGCGAGGACATAATTCGCAATGGCGGAATCTGCATCAGCGGATTCCCTTCTGTCTCCCAGTCGCCAATTGCGCTCTGCACCCTCCGCCACAGAGAGGCTGTTTTCCAGATCATCCGTGAAAACACGCAGAATGCCCTGCCATGTTTGGGTTTCAGAATTCCATTCCAACGCCAATCGGCTGAAATGAAAGTCGTGGAATGAAGATCCGTTGCTCTTCGCCATGGGGGATGCACATGTGAAGAAGATGGCAAATAAGATGCGGCTGGATAGCATGGAACAAAATTAGGGCGTGGTAACTTGCGAGGCATGACAACGGAAGAAAACTTATTGGGTCAGGTAAGCACTAGTTGGTCACCTGAAAACCTGCAAACTCTTGACGGGATGCTGGCGGGCAATCCGATTATTGTGATTACTGCGCACCGATCACCGGATGGGGATGCGGTGGGGTCAGCATTGGGGTTGTGGCATTTGCTTTTGGCTTCAGGGGCAAATGCGGAAGTTGTGCTGCCCGATCGATTCGCATCTTTTCTGGATTGGATGCCAGGAACGGACTCCATTTGTTTTCACGAGGAGGATTCAAGGCGAGCGGAATCGAAGGTGGCCGAGGCTGATGTCCTTTTTTGCTTGGATTTTAACGGACCCAATCGCGCTGGAAATTTGGCAGCTGCCATCACATCAAGTAAGGCGAGGCTTGTGATGATTGACCATCACCGAGAACCAGATGATTTTGCTGAATTGGCCATTTCAGATCCCACGTGCGGATCCACGTGCGAGTTGGTTTGCGATTGGGCATTGGCTTCGGGCCGATGGTCAAGCATGAGCCTAGATGCCGCCAAGTGTTTGTATACCGGGCTGGTCACAGACACAGGCTCTTTCCGCTTTCCCTCTGTGTCAGCACACACCCATGCTGTGGTTGCAGCGCTATTGCACAGTGGCCTCAACCATGCGGAAGTGCATGAATCTACGTTTGACGACCAATCGCTCAGTCGCGTGCAGTTGCATGGTTTTGCCTTGAGCGAACGGTTGAAAATTTGGGATGAGGCCGGCATTGGGGTGATTGCATTGGATTTGGAAGATTTGAATCGCTTTCATTACGTGTCAGGCGACACCGAAGGATTGGTCAATCGAATCCTCGGCATTCGAGGTGTTGAAATGGCCATATTTATGCGGGAGTCTGATCCGGGTAAGGTGAAGATGAGCCTGCGTTCAAAGGGCAATTTGGATGTCCAGGCTCTGGCCAGCCAGTATTTTGATGGAGGTGGACACACGAATGCAGCGGGTGGGGTTCTTTTGGGAATGTCCATGGCCGATGCTCAGGCCAAGGTAGACGAGGCCTTGAATGAATGGATTCGCAGCTGACCATGGCAAATCGATTTGCACGGTTGCTCCATGATTTGAAGTCACGCAGCGGTTATGTGCTGTGTGTCCTTCTTTGCGGATTTGGTCTGAATTCTTGCGACTCGACGGCTCCTAAGGATACGAGCCGGATGGTGTCAACGCTTGATCTATTGGAATTCAACGAACAAAATGCAAAGATCCAAGCAATGTTATTGGATTCAATGGCAACGGAGTGGGGCTGGACGGCAGAAAGGAGTTATTCGAAAAACGGGTCGGGTGTTCATGTGGTGCGTCGAAGACTTATTGATCAACGTCGACGCATTCAAGCGGGTGATACGCTCTACTGGACGGGAAGAGCGATGCTTCTGGACTCGACTGTTTTGTTTGATTGGACTGCTGCTAAGCCTTTCGCATTGGCTGTGGAAGCTTCTAATTGGCCCGACGGTTTTCATGAATTGGGTTTGGAAATGAATGCGGCGGATTCGGTGAGTGCGTTAATTCCTGCACACATGGGGTGGGGGTTGTCCGGTTTCCCGCCACTCGTTCCTCAAGAAGCGGCTATTTGGTTTGAGCTTGCTTTTCATGATTTGCGACCTGTGTTGATTTCGCATCCAGCTTCAAGGCAAAAATCAGATCCTGACTGGAACACATGGATTGATGCATTCGAGAAGGGGCATGTGAAGTTGGATTCTGATTGGTTGAAATCGCCTTACTTGGTTGGAGGCACTTGTATTTCTTGGTTTGATTCATCGCAAAGCTCCTCGAGTTCAGCCTTTCGTCAGGGGACACGGGTGGAAATAGCCATGCGCACATTTCGACCAGGTTTCGACGGTCAAAGTTCAGAGGACTTTGGCTGGAATCGTTGGTCGTTCGAAGCTGGGGATGATGATCAAGTGTTACCTGTGATCGAACAATTGATGCGGCAACATCCGAAACGCGATCGCTGGGAATGCCATTGTCGGGTCAGTGATGCGTTCGGTCCTGATGGTCTGCCACAATTAGGTTTGTTGCCTGAGGAAGTCGTGGGCTTTCAATGGGAGTGGGTCCATTTGGATGAAGGGGCACTCTGAAGATTTGCGCGTTCAGTTGCCAATCAAAAAGAGGCAAGGTCGTTTGTTTAGATCAGGCTTGGTTTCCTTTCTCCATTCTTCGATGGTTTTGGATTGGATCCATTCCTCTTCCAACGTAATGTCTACGGCCACGCAAAGCTGTTGATCGGTATTGAGTCGTTTCAAACACTCTGCAAACGTTGCGTCATTCCGATAGGGAGGCTCCATGAAAATCTGGGTCTCTTTCCTACGCTGAAGCCCATCATTCATTTCCTTCCAAATTTTGTCCCTGCGCTGCACGTCACGTGGCAAGTACCCCTTGAATGCGAAATTTTGCCCATTCATGCCAGACGCCATAAGGGCGAGCAGAATCGAACTGGGGCCTGCATGCGGAACCACGCGCCATCCTGCATTGTGTGCCATACGCACAGCTGCGGCTCCCGGATCGGCCACGCCAGGTGCTCCGGCATCGGAAAGCAGCGCAATGTCCTGGTCACTTTTGAACCATTGCAGCAAATCCACTAAGTCTTCAGGCTGTGTGTGCTCATTGAGTAAAAAACTCGGTTTTACATTCGGATTCTCATCGGGAAAGGCATCTTTGAGCAATCGACGCGCACTTCGATCACTTTCAACGATGAGTCGATTGCACAGTTGCAATGAATCGATGGCGCGCTGAGAGAGCACCTCATGGGGCAGTCGGCAGCCCAGTGTATTTGGGATCAAGTGGAGCGTTTTCATCGCGATAATTGTGTCTAACGGAGGGCACCATTGCTTTCATTCGCCCAGCTATCAATCCAATCTTTCGCTGCTGCATTTAGCATGTCATAGACGCGTTGAAAGCCATCACCTGGACCGTAGTAGGGGTCGGGCACATCGGTCTTCTCAATGAATTGTTTGATATCGGCTGTGCCTGGGGTCAAGGCTGATACGTCAGCAAAGTTTTGAGCATCCATCACCAAAATGTAATCAAACGTGTGCAAATCTTGTTCTACCAGGGGGCGCGAACGCTGGGATTCGATGGAGTGACCGTGCCTTCGCATAACTTCACACGACCTTGGATCGGGTAGGTTTCCTTGATGCCAGCCAGATGTGCCAGCGGAATCAACGAAAAGTTTCAAGTTCTTTTTTTTGGCGTGAATGCGAAGCAATTCTTCACCAATAGGCGAACGGCAGATGTTGCCTAGGCAAACGACCAAGACACGCTTCATTCCATTTAGTGAATGGCGAGTTTCTTCTCCAAATCGTCCAAGTATTTTCGGAAGTGCTTATCTGTCTCTTGCAAGTTGTTGACCGTTCGGCAGGCATGAAGAACTGTTGCGTGATCCTTTCCGCCGCAGTGAAGACCAATGTTGGCCAACGAGCTCTTGGTCATTTTCTTTGAGAAGTACATGGCGATTTGACGAGCTTGAACGATTTCTCGCTTCCGCGTTTTCGACTTCAGGAGCTCCAAGGGCAGGTCAAAGTAATCGCAAACAACTTTTTGAATGTAATCGATGCTCACCTCTCGGGCAGTGTTTTTGACAAACTTGTCAATCATCTGCTTCGCTAAATCCAAGGTGATGGATTTTTTGTTGAGGCTGCTCTGTGCAATCAAGGAAATCAATGCTCCTTCTAGCTCACGCACATTGGAAGTAATGCTGTAAGCCAAGTATTCGATGACTTCACGAGGGAGTTCTATGCCATCGGCATACATCATCTTCTCCAAAATGGCCATGCGGGTTTCCAGCGATGGCACTTGCAGGTCGGCGCTCAATCCCCACTTGAAGCGGCTGAGCAAACGTTGCTCCATGCCTTGCATTTCAACGGGGGCTTTATCGGATGTCAGCACGATCTGCTTCCCTGTTTGATGCAAGTGGTTGAAGATGTGAAAAAAGACATCTTGGGTCTTTTCCTTTCCGCTGAAAAATTGAACGTCATCGATGATGAGGACGTCAACCATCTGGTAAAAGTGACTAAAGTCGTTCACGGAGTTATTCCTGACCGCATCAATGAATTGGTGTGTGAACTTCTCGGAGCTCACGTAAAGAACGGTGAGTTCTGGATTTTGCTCCTTGATTTCAAGGCCAATAGCGTGCGCCAAGTGTGTTTTGCCAAGGCCTGTGGAACCATAAATGAGCAGAGGATTAAATGATGTTCCTCCAGGTTTGTTCGCTACAGCGAATCCTGCAGACCGTGCAAGGCGATTGCACTCTCCTTCAATGAATTGTCCAAAATTGTAATTCGGGTTGAGGTTGGAGTCAATGTTCAACTTGCGAAGACCCGGAATGACAAATGGGTTTTTGATTGGCGTGTTGTGGATGCCAGCGGTCATGGCAACGGCGGGGTTTTTAGTCGCTTGGCGATTTGTCATGGGCATCTTCACCGCATACGGGCTCGCGGGTTGCGTTCCTGATGCACCTGAGTTTTCGATAATGATGCTGTATTCAAGTCGGGCATCCGGACCTAACTCTTTATGGATTGTTTTGCTCAGGAGTTGGATGTAATGCTCTTCAAGCCACTCATAGAAGAATTGTGATGGGACTTGAATGGTCAAAACCTTAGCCTCTAACCGAACCGGTTTGATGGGGTGGAACCACGTTTTGAACGCTTGGCTGCTGATGTTGTCCTTGATAATGTCGAGGCAGTTGTTCCAGACGGCTAAGTGATCTTGATTCATGGCTAAGTTGAATTTTGAATTCAGTTGGTGGTTCGTATCTCTGCTTTCAACCATCGGATGGTAATGTTGATAAGCGGGTGCAAGATTCTGATAAAGTCGCGGAAAAAAAAACGTTTTGACTCTTGACTTTTCCCTTTTTTTTATTTTGTCAATCCCAGATCGAAATAATTACAAGGCGGCGGTCTATTATTATATGGTGTTTGTCTAAATTTATTGTTTAAAGTACTGATAATGAACCTATTGAGAAAAGCTCCGCTTCAGCTGTGTTGATATCTTGGGTAATTTGCTTTGGGCCTTTTTTGAGTAATTGTCCCTGTCAAAAATGTCATTATTATGGTTCATAACTGTGAGATTCGAGTTCGATACGGAGAGACTGATCAAATGGGGCGAGTCCATCATGCTTCCTATGTTCATTATTTGGAAATTGCGAGAATTGAGATGCTGCGTGAACTGGGTCATGCCTATTCGGGAATAGAGGCTGATGGCTTTTTATTGCCTGTTATCGACCTTTCAATTCAATACAAGGGAGTGGTTGTCTATGATGACATCATCATGGTGGAAACGAAGGCATCGATCAATGGCCGCATCCGAATGGATTTTTTCTATCGATTGTGGTGCGGTGAGATTTTGGTCGGTGAGGCTTCTGTTCAATTGGCTTGTTTGAATAAGGAAACGTTGCGTCCCACTGCATTGCCCGATTCGCTCGTGCGGTCCATACAGACGAGCCAACTCAAGCCTTGATGAGTTTAACGAGCGCATTATCATAGCTCCTTACGACGGTATCCCATTGGAATTGCGATGCGATTTCCCGCGCGCGTTGCCGGCTTGGCTCTGGATGTTGCGCGATTGCTTCAAACCGCATTCTGATGGTCTCAAAATCATCTACGAGGAATTGTTCGTCGCACCAATCGTCATATGCATTGCCCTTCCCAAGCAGCGGAATGACACCAAAGGACATAGCTTCGAGAACACTGATGCCGAAGTACTCCTGTTTTGGCGAGTGAATGACAAAGTCACTGCGATGCAACAATTCCGCATAAGTTGAACGGTCTGGCGCAAATCCTTCATGAATAATATTGCGACGAAATTGGGTGGTTAATCGCAGTAGAACGTCTGGTTCTGTCTCGAATTTTGGTCCTAACAAAATCAGCGAAAATGGCACTGCATGCGCCTGAAGATGATTGAGAACACGATAGAAGTATGCCGGTGCTTTGTCAAATTCCCAACGGTGGTTCCAAACGATTGTTGGGGGAGTGTTGCAAGGTCGCAAGCAGTCGATTTCACGTTTCCACTCTATTCCAATTGGAAGTGTCTGTGATTTTGCTTCGAAAGGATGGTCTGTAAATGCCCTGGTGCCGTCGGGCATCGGCCCCATAAAAGTTGCTATAGCACTGATAAAATGCTTGCGATGAAAATCGGAATTGAACCATATGGCATCTGCAGCCATAGCACTCAGGATGTTCATCATTCCGTACGTTCGGTCCCTACCTTTCTGTACGTCGGGGTCTGTTGGACTCCATGGAAAGGTGATTTGATTTTCATGGAAATATTGAATCACAGGGAGGTGCTGCCAATCCCTTCGCAACAAGCCTTTGAAGGAGGCAACATCCATCATGTCCGTACATATGATGGCGTCTGGCGTCTCAGTCATTGGTCGGCATCGCTGGGCGAATTCAGCGCTTGCACTGTGCATTCGCCACTTCCAATGCCTGCCCGGCAGCGTGCAAAGCGTGATCGTTCGATTGGGCAAGGCCCCCCAACGCTGTTCGAGGGACCGTGACCAATGAGCATGTGAACCTGTGTGAAAAGGGTCTAAGATTAGAATGTTCAGTTTTTTAGCCATTCAATCAATGCGTCTAAGCGGCTTTTATTGGTTTGTTGTTCTTGCAGTTGGGGTTGTCCTGCTTGAACCCATGCCGCATACCAATATATTGAACAAGCTTGAATGGATCGTGTCATTCGTTGTTCCACTTGCCCATTCAATTTGCCGTGGTAACAGCTGATGAATGCTTCCGATCGCATTTTTTGCCTTGCTTTTCCGCGGATTGTGTAAGAAAAGGCATTTGTTTCGCCAATTTCTTCCATCGTTTCTTTCTCCGCATTAAACACAAGGTCAAGGCATCTGTGGCTCTCAATGATCACGTCCCAGATGGAATCAACACAATGGGGAGACCAAGAGATGGGTAGGTCAGGTCCGAGAAGATTGTATTCGTCCATATAAGCTTCAGGGAGTTGCGTTTCCCAAAGGGCATGAATGCCGTTTTGACCACTCGCCGCCCCGTCATAATTTGCAGAAGTGTGCAACGGGACGTGAAGATCGGCTACATAATGCGCCAGGTCTGCAGCACACTGGAGAATTCGACGTTGATTTTGAGAACGAAAAGCTTCTACCAATCGCTGGTATTGCCATGCGACATTCCAAGGCCCAATTCCACGGTCCCGCAAACACTTCTCTCCGTACAAAATTATTGCTTCGTCCCATCGAGCGGGAGGCAAGCACATGGAGTCGTATTCTGAAATTCCAAATTCGTCCAGGTCAATGTAATGTTTCTCTGCTTCGCCGATGACGGAATGTTTTCTGAGGTCCGCATCAAGTGCATGCTCCACAAGCCAATTGCGGTGGTGCTTGAAAAATTCATGCAGGGGTTCGGGAACGTGTTGAATGGCAACATCTACAATTTTTCGATGAGCGGCAAAGCCCCAGCCCATCAGGCAGGGACATGAGATCACAGCAATAATCCAAGCCCCGTAGTTCCGCTGATTATTGTTCCAACGGGAGTTTTTGGGGCGATTGTGCCGGAGAAGTTTGAACGGGTGCATGCAAAGGCACCAAAAATCCATCTTTTAAGATGGGAATGGTCCGCACATTGTTTGGCGTAAGGCAGTATTTCACATCCTCGTTCAAGTTCAATTTTCGCAACCGCCTGCGGTGGGAGGAGGCCTTGAGAAAAGAGAACATGTTGTCCCGCGCTGAGCGATAGATGAATTTGGCCGCAACGGTGCTGTCTTCGTTCGCTGCGAATTTGCCGGAGCTGATGAGTTGATCCGCAATGGCACCCGCGCAAATCGTATCCTCCAAATTGAATTTGTCCTTCCATCCAGATCCTAGAATGAGGACATTTTCATTCTGTTCAAGGAGCCACTCACAGAGTGCGTTTAAATTATTCAAAGCGCCAATCACGACTGTCTTCTTATTGGCAGCTAGGTCAATCGCCTTCGTGCCATTTGTTGTGGTAAGTACCAATGTTTCACCCTTGAGTTCATTGGCTTTGGCCAAAAACGCGACGGGACTATTGCCCATGTCAAATCCAGGTACAATTTCACCATTGCGTTCAGCGGCAGCGATGTATCCCTTGCTCTGCCATTCTCGGGCTTCGTCTACTTTGGCAACAGGTTTGATGCGGCGTACGCCATTTTCAAGCGCCGTGCAAATCGCTGAAGTTGCTCTTAATACGTCGATCACGACCACCAATTCGAATCCTGACTCGTAAAGAGCATAGTCGGCGGGTGAAAAGCAAATTTCAACGTGATTCATGGTGTGTTTCATCTAGATTGTGAAAGCGGAGAGCCAATAAAATCAGAATCTCGGAGGGCTTTGCAATTCGAATATACGGCATGAATGCAAATCAACGCTTTGGCAAAAAGCCGGGACGTACAATGCGCGCTGGAATGGCTTTCTTTCGGATTCGGATGTAGACGATTTCATCGAGTGCCCCCGCATCACGAAAAACATACCCCATGGCAATCCCGTAACCGAGGGTTGGCGATTGTGTTCCACTCGTAATGCGCCCAATGGCCTCGCCAGCAGCCGATTCGATGATATAGCCCTGGCGTGGAATTCCGCGTTCTTGCAATACAAATCCTCGCAACAATTCTTTTGAACCCGATTCTTTCTCTTCAGCGAATCGGTCGGAATCAACGAACGTCTTACTGAATTTAGTGATCCATCCGAGGCCAGCAGCAATGGGGGATGTTGTATCGTCAATGTCATTGCCGTACAGGCAAAAACCAGCCTCCATGCGCAAAGTGTCCCGTGCACCGAGACCACATGGCTCGACCCCAGCATCGAGGAGCGCATTCCAAACCCCTTGCGCCTGTGCATTGGGTAGGTAGATTTCGAATCCTCCGGCACCGGTGTATCCCGTGGCGCTTAACAAAACGGTTTTCCCGCCCACGGTGGCCTGCTGGAAAGTGTAATAAGCCATTTCACCTATGCCCGCTTCTTTTACGAATGGTTGCAGGCACTCTGCGGCGCGGGGTCCTTGAACTGCAATCAATGACCATTCGTCAGATTCATCGGTAACTTCCGCATTCCAGCGGTTTTGCGTTGCAATCCATTCCCAATCTTTTTCACGGTTTGACGCATTGACGACGAGCATGAATTCGTTTCTGTTGAGGCAATAAACGAGCAAGTCGTCCACGATGCCACCTCGGCCATTGGGCATACAGCTGTACTGAACCTTGCCAGCTTCGAGCTTGCTTGCATCATTGGTTGTTATCCATTGAATCAGGTCGAGAGCTTCGGGGCCTTTGATTCGAAATTCACCCATGTGGGAGACATCAAACATTCCGCATGATTCGCGAACAGCGTTGTGCTCTTGAATGAGTCCAGCATAGGAAACGGGCATATCAAAACCAGCGAAAGGAACCATTTTAGCTCCGGCATCGATATGGTTTTGGTGGAGTGCTGTTTTCAAGACAGCGGAATGTGTTTCGTTCATGGGGCGAATTTACTTCGAGTTGGAGGCTCGTTGCGTCAGGAATTGAATTTGTTGGCGCACCGCAGTAGGTCCCAGTGTCATTAATGCATCCAGAATGGAGCATCCGGCGATGAAACCATTCTTTGCCTCAAAAAGTTGGGTGTAACGTTCAAATTCCCATCCCGCTCCAGCTAATGCCGATTTGCTCCTCAGATCAATGGGCGAATGGGCAAATGTGGGTGGGGTTTGGCTAGAAGGCTTGAGGTCCCAATTGCATTGTTGGGCGACCCAGTCGATAGTGGCTTGATTGAATGCGTACAAGGGCTTAGGATTCTCATTTGCTCCGGGAAGAAACGCCTGCCACAGGGCACGCAAGTCCTCTTCGAAATGCTCGAAGAATGGGGCGCCGCCGTAGGCCGATTGCAACGTTCGAAAGGAGTGAACAGACCGAAAATGGGCAGAGAGTAGGGGCGGGAGTTCTTTGTTCTCCGATTGCTTTTGGATTGGAAACGACAGGTGGATTTGTCCGCTAGGTCCACTGATGATCATTCGATTGCGCAGGGTTTGCTTGACAAATTTGGTGGGTGGCTCGTAGGCAAATTTGCCCCCATGGCATTGAGTGGCGAGGAACCACCAATGCAACGGTGGAAACGGGACCAAAGGCAGGACCGCTGTCATTGAACCGAACGGAACATGCGATCCCAGCGGATTTTGCTCTCACCGTGTTGGGCTTCATTTTGTTTCGAGAACCAGATGAATGAAGCGTGGCCCACGACGTGGGTTTGAGGCACGAATCCCCACATTCTTGAATCTGCTGACCGGTGTCGATTGTCTCCCATCATCCAATAATAATCCAGTGCAAATGTGTATGATTCACGCATCACGCCATCGATGAACACCTTTCCTTCGCGCATTTCCAAACGGTGTCCTTCGTAGGTGGTGATTGCTCGTCGGTAAAGCGCTAAGTTTCGTTCGGTCAGGTCAACGGTCATTCCTTGATGAGGCAGTGTTATGGGACCAAGGTTGTCGGGGTCCCAGAGGTCGAATTCAGGGCTAGAAGCATTTGGGAAGAGGTAGAGCGAACCCCGGTGCTGCGACATGTTCTTCCTCTCGACGGATTTGGCCAATTCACCGTTGCTAAGGAGTTCAACCTCCGAAGATGTGAGGGCCATGACGACCTCAATGGCATCACCGTTCATCTTTGCGGGGCCGAGATCTACGTTGGTGAGGTTCAATCCAGCAATGGCTCTGCGAGCGTCAAGCTGTGACTTAAAGGTCACCGTGTATTCGAATTGTACTCCGGCAGGTGGCTCGATGGCTTCGCCATTGATCTGCAATACTCCGTCTACCACAGATACTGTTTCACCAGGAAGCCCGACGCATCGTTTGACATAGTTTTCTGTTTTGTCCAACGGTCTTCCTTTGATGCCATACCGTTTCTCCAATTGTGACCTGCCCAGAGCATCATAGCGGGCAGGATTCTCCAAATACGTTTCCACGCTTCCTTGGGCATTGGCAATGCCTTCTCGGCGTAAAATGCTGTAATAATCATGTCCCGACAGGTTCTGGTCCACGACGATGGTATCTCCATGCGGGAAGTTGAAAACAACAGCATCGTATCGCTCCACACTGCGAATCCCAGGAAGTCGATTGAATGGCAGCGCAAACCACTCAAGGTAACTCGGCGTCATTCCGCCGGGAATTACGTTGTGAATGAGTGGAATGGAAACGGGCGTTTGCGGAACCTTGGCACCATAGGCAGTTTTACTTACATACAGGTAGTCTCCAACCAGCATGCTGCCTTCCATTGAGGCCGTTGGAATGGTGAATGCCTCAAAGATGAAGGTTCGTACAATCGTAGCGACGACCAATGCCCAGAGTATCGATTCACTCCAATCACGGAAAACAGATTTCTTCTTGCCTTCCCAATTCCTACGTCCGACAAACGTTGCATCGCTCATGCTGAGCAGGGGGAGGAACAGCCACGGCAGCGCTCCAATTTTCCATTGTTGCGCTGTTGAACGTTGGTTGTACGCAATGCCCAATTCAACCTGCATGATCACCAGCATGAGGAGGTTCACGCCAGGGATGATCAACAAAAACAGCCAATACCATGGACGGCCAATTGCTTTTAGCCACGCCCAGTAATTCAATCCCGGGACATATCCGTACCAGCTTGTTTGGCCAGCTTTTTTAAGAAGTTTGGGTAAGAAAATGATGTGCACGAGGAGAAGTGCGAACAACAAAATCCAAGGAAGCCATTGGGTGATAGACATGCTTAATTGCGGATAGTGGGTTGGTATGGCTTGGATGGTTTAGGATGCCAACAAAGCGAGAGGCCAGGGGAATTTTGATTTTGAAAACGAATGAAACCCCATCTTAAGGATAAATCTTCGCCTACATCAAAGGTTTTCAAATTTGCGCTTACATGGGCATCTAGAATGGACAGACCATGTATGCCGAATAGCATGAACCACGATAGATCTCGGAAGCGCTGGTCGTAGGATTCTTGTTCGGTCAGTGTGTTGACGGTGGCGAATGAGGCCCCTTGATTTATCGCAGAAATTAGGTTCGAACGAGTCGCTTTCAAGTCTTCTGTATTATCCAATAGAAATTTAACTCCGTATGCCATGCCTCCCCAAACGCAAGCGGCCTTGAAATAATTGCGATTGATCAATTGACCTGCACCTGGAACAAAATAGGCCCATCGTGTGGTGTTTCGAATTTGCATTTCGGCTTGAGTCAGGACCGTGTCCTTTTTTGCAAAATCCGATGAAAAATCAACCATTTCTGTTGAATTACCACTAATACTCAAGCAAAATGCCCCAAAAAGCATCCAAAGTTGAATCGTGTCTGTTTCCGAAAAGAGCCGTTTTCTCACGTGCAATGTCATTTTGAATCGCTCGATTTAAATCCCCCACTTTTGAAGCAAGGCATCGAGTTCTTCTGACGAAGCGTAGGGAATTTCGATTTTCCCCATGCCACCAGATCCGGTTTTGAGTCGAATATGTTTGCCAAATTTCAATCGAAGATCGGCTTGAACTTTCTGTTCGTCGAAGGTCAGTACGGATTGATTTTTAGAAGCAGATGGTTTCTTTTTGACTTGTGCCAATTCTTCCACTTGACGCACAGAAAGGCTGTCTTTCAAAATCCGGTTGAACACCAACTGTTGCCAAGCGGTATCATCAATGGCAATGAGGGCTCGAGCATGCCCCATGCTGATTTGTTTTGTGCGAACGGCAATTTGCATTGGCCCAGGCAGTTGAAGGAGTCGCACATAATTGGTGATGGTACTTCGGTTCTTTCCGAGACGATTTCCAAGTTCTTCGTGGGTGAGATTGCATTCTTCAATAAGTCGCTGGAAGGAAACGGCAATCTCGATGGCGTGCAGGTCTTCGCGTTGAATGTTTTCGACCAAGGCCATTTCGAGCAGCGTTTGGTCGTTTGCTTCCCGAATGTATGCTGGGATTTCCTCAAGATTCGCGAGTTGCGCCGCTCGAAAGCGACGTTCGCCACTAATGATTTGGTACTTGTCCGCACGAACTTTGTGGACGGTGATGGGCTGAATGATTCCCAGCTCTCGTAAGCTGGTGGCCAACTCTTGCAAGGGAGCTTCGTCAAAGTCTTTTCGAGGTTGATCCTTATTGGCTTCAATCTGACTAATGGTGAGCAGGGCGACATTTCCCGCCATTCTTCCAATGATGGGAGGCGAATCCGTTCGTTTGACGGTCACAACACGTTCAGGGGCGTCGGAGAGGAGTGCACCCAATCCTTTTCCCAAGGCTTGCTTCTTTGCCATCGGTTCCCTCCGGTTATTGATTGGTCAGTGGAATGGATTTCTCCTCATCCGTCAACTGGGTCATGCGGTTTCGTTGAAGTATTTCACGAGCCAAATTCAAGTAATTGATGGACCCTTTGGATGAAGCATCATGCATGATGATGGATTCTCCAAAACTAGGGGCCTCTCCGAGCCGCGTATTCCGGTGGATGACCGTTTTCATCACCATGTCTTGAAAGTGGGTTCGAACTTCATCTACGACTTGGTTGGCAAGACGCAGTCGAGTGTCGTACATCGTCAAGAGTATTCCTTCTACATCGAGTGATTCATTCAGTTGGCTCTGAACGATTTTAATGGTATTCAACAGTTTTCCGAGGCCTTCAAGGGCGAAATATTCACATTGAACAGGAATGAGCACGGAGTCTGCAGCCGTCAGGGAATTGATGGTAATCAAGCCTAGACTTGGCGAGCAATCGATAAGAATGAAATCGTACTCATCTTTGAGTGCGCCAATGGAGTTTCTAAGCTGCTGCTCTCGGGCCTCAACGGAGATGAGTTCAATTTCGGCTCCGACCAAATCAATCCGGGCCGGAAGGATATCCAGGTGCGGAGTGGATGTTTTTTGAATGAAGGACTTCACTCCCGAGTCACCGAGCAAAGCCTCGTAGGTGCCTGATTCGACCGTCGAAGGATCAATGCCCAGCCCTGAGGTCGCGTTGGCCTGTGGATCTGCATCGATGAGCAGTGTCTTGTATTCCAAAACAGCAAAGCATGCGCCTAAATTGATGGCAGTCGTTGTTTTGCCGACACCTCCTTTCTGATTTGCTATTGCGATGACCTTGCCCATTGCTTCGAGTAATTTTTTCCAAACGCCTCGTTTCTCAACGCGAGCGTTTTTAATCTAGTATGAATCAGATCCGATACGAAGGTTGAAATCCGTTTAATTTACTCGGTCTAAACGCGCCCAAAGCACGGATGCAGACAGAGCAGGATTCACGTATCTCACTTGCTCGGAACCCTTCAAAGATAATGTGCCATGATTCTGGCGCGAGCAAAAGTTTTCAACGCTTCTTCACGTCTCTAGAAAACGATATGTACCGGACTTCGGCCATTTTACGGGAGAGAGGTTTCAACCGAAGTGGATACCTTCTTGAGGAGGCTATTCAGAGGTCTTCGAAACTGATGTCATCGGAGGTCTCGGACTCTTCAGTACTATCCGATTCGGCAGAAGAAGGCAACTCTGATGTGTCAGAGTCGTTTTCCGCAGCAGCTCCTTCATTGGATTCGCTGTTGGCATATTTGGCCTCGCGTTCCGCAATGGGATCGCGGTAATCGCCCGTGGCCATTAATTCATCAATTTTGTCAACAGCCGCCACAAATCCTTCCTCGAAATTTTGGAAATCCTCGCGGTAGAGAAAGATTTTATGCTTTTGATAGTGCACATTGCCATCGTCATCAAAACGCCGTTTGCTTTCGGTAATGGTCATGTACAAATCTCGACCTCTCGTTGCTTTTACATCAAAAAAGTACGTGCGTTTTCCGGCTCGTACAGGTTTTGAAAAAATCTCTTCTCTATTGCTTTGGTCGCTCATGATGACGTATCTATTGACGCTAATATATTCGACGGATACGTTTATGCAAAATTATTTGTCCAATGGACACCAAAAAGAATCAGCAATCGGAATCAACGAAACAATTGAATGGATCCCGAATAGGTTCGTGGATACCTCAATTGATCTTCCACTTTTACGCTGTAGTGATAAAGGCCATCTGGCGCATAGTGGTTGCCGGTTTCAATATTCCCGAGCCAGGGAATAGTGGGGTCGAATGTTTGCCAAATGAGTTCGCCCCATCGGTTGAAGATCTGCAAATGATAGGAGGTAAGTCCAAGTGCGACCGGGAGCCAGACATCATTTACTCCGTCGTTGTTGGGTGTGAAACTGTTGGGCGCATAAAAGACATTGCCTGACACCGCCACTTCACCCATTGCGGTGCTGCTGCACCCAGCGGCGTTGATGACGGTTTGTGTCACTTCAAATAGACCGCCGTTCGTGTAGGTATAAGTGCCATTGCAATCAGCTGACGATCCGCCATCGCCAAAGTTGTAAAAGCAATCAAGTCCACCGGTATTGACTGAGGCATAGCTTACCGTGGGGTCCAAGATGTCGACTTGATTGGGGGTGATGTCAAAACCGGCTTGTGGCACGGGATATACTTCGACGATGTTGTTTTGCGTCAACGTCAACGATTGACTGCAATAGCCACCGGCATTCATTTGCAGCGTGACGGAAAAGTCGCCTGAATTCTCGTAAATGTGAACAGGACTGGCCGCCACCGAAACGGTACCATCGCCAAATTGCCATTCGTAGGTGGTGGCTGTTTCAGTCGTGCTATTGTTGACGAAGCTCACGGAATGCGGAGGACAGCCGACTGAAGGACCTGCGAGAAAATTAATGGTAGGATCAGTAATGACCCAAACTTCTTCTGTCGCTATCACTTCGCATCCGTTTGCTGTGGCAGTCACTTCGACGGTGTATGTTCCGGGCGCTGCGTACGACAAGTTGCTTACGCTGCCCCCTGAAATGTTTGCGCCGGACGTTTCCCCTCCAAAGTCCCAACTGTACTGTGTCTCGGGTTGATTCGTGAAAAGGGGAGTCAGGTTGAAATTGTTGGTGGAAAAACACTCGGGTTCAGGAATCTCGAAGGCCGGATTGATTTCGGGAAATATTTCTACAAATGCGGTAGCCGTATCGTTGCAGGTGTATGGAGCCGAAACAATGAGCTCAACTTCAAAAACCCCAGGATAAGGGTAAGTAAACGTAGGAGATTCCTCATCAGAACTGTCATCATCGCCTGTGACCCCAAAGTCCCACTGCCAGTTTGTTCCATTGGCAGAGAGGTTGTCAAAATCAAAGGTATAACCTTCGCAGAAGGATGACTGATCGGCAATATTGGCAATCGGGTCCGCGGGGGCTACCCAGTCAAATGTTTGATTGGAAACGCATCCATAATGTTCTGCTACCGCGGTCACGTTCCAGTTTTCTTCATTGGCAAATGTGACCCAACCGGGACTTTCTAGATTGGAACTTGCCGGCAATCCGCCTGCAAATGTCCAAGTGATATTCGTATTGTCGGTGAAGGAGCCGTCAACGGACAAATCAAATGCTTCAATTCCGTTCAAGCACGCAAAATCATTCAATTCTATTTCCAAGTCTATGGGTTCATAGATGTAAAACACCTGGCTGGAAGTGTCTGCGCATGGCCATGAGGGATTGGCAATGAGCATGACCTCGTATGTGCCGGTGTCGGGGTACGTGTACGTTGGGGACTCTTCAAAGCTGATGTCTGTATCAATGCCATCCACACCAAAATCCCATAGGAGTTCTTGCGCTCCAATGGAGTTTTCAAAGAACTCAATGGTCTCTCCAATGCAGTATTGGTCGGTCGATTGTGGTTGTGCGGCAGAAATAATGGTCGGGTCGCACATGACCACATTCAGTTGGAAATCTCGCATGACGGTGCTTAACAGTTCGCCATCTCGGTACTCGGACACGCAGATTCCGATGACGTATGCACCGGGCGCAGTTGGGAAACCTGTGATTGCTCCGGTTGCGGCATCAATCTCAAAAGGAGGAGCCGAAGGGATAGGATCCATTGCGCCAAACCCAGGGGACCAAGGGATATCATTGAAGGTTGAAGCCGGTAGAGGCTGCGGCGCTGGATTATCAGCACTTGCGCCATTTAGCGGAGTGCAAAGTGCGTAGCTCAAAGAGTCTCCGTCTATATCCGTAGCTCCTTGGTCAAGAAAGAAATCAAAATTTGCACAAATGGCTTCCGGGGGGTAGGCGTTGAAAATAGGACTGCTGTTGGGGTTGGAATCATCAACAAATGGAGGAATCTGCGTCGTCAATGTGATGCCCACTTCCCCTGGATTGGGTAGATTCGATATTCCCGGATTGCGACAACAGCGTTGAAACACGAGGTCATATCCAATCGCACTCGGAGGCAGGAACACGACTATCGAATATTCTAGACGTTGCAGGCACAATTCATCAGGTAAGTTTCCACAAGGATTTTCGAGAACGGTATCAAGTGGATCGGTGGACGATTGATCGAGGTTAACGGTGTAGACGTTGTATGGGTTGTTCCCTTCGAAGATTCCGAGTTGAATGGATTGATCAAGGTTGTTCCCCGATTCCCCATTTTCATAACACTCCCGATAGAACACGAGCGAGATTTCAAAATTGCCATCTCCTAGGTATTCGTATACAACCTCTCCACCCATGGCATGACCTGCAAACACCACATGGGTCAGACCTTGGAACACCATTGCGCTAGCCAACAGGAATGAAGCAAGGAAGCGATTCGCTTGCCTTCCTCTTTTGCTGTAGCCTTTGAGCTCAATGTTAATCTGTTGTTGAGATGCCATGAACAGCGTTTGTTATGAGAATACAACAGCACAATGGGTGCATTAGTTGCAACAGGGTTACCTTTAAGCCGTGGAAGATAATAATGAACGCATCCGTTTCGATGCATTGGATATGCATCCGGACGTCATGGACGCATTGGATGCAATGGGTTTTCAAGAGGCAACACCGATTCAATCGGAATCCATTCCAAAGATTTTAAATGGACAGGATCTCATGGGCATTGCCCAAACAGGCACGGGGAAGACAGGCGCTTTTCTCTTGCCTACTATCGATCGCATTTTGGATACGCCAGACAACGGTAAAATCAAGGCTCTTATTGTAGTGCCAACCCGCGAGTTGGCCCAACAAATTGATCAAGCAGTCGAGGGTTTTGCCTATTATGCGAAAGTCACGAGCCTCGCCATTTATGGCGGAGGTTCTGGACAAGATTTTTCGCGAGAGAAGAAAGCGCTGACAAAAGGTGCAGATATCATCATTGCCACACCGGGTAGATTCCTTTCACACTTGACGTTGGGTTATGTTGACCTGTCTGAGCTCACGTGTTTGATCTTGGATGAAGCGGACCGCATGCTCGATATGGGATTCCACGGAGACATCATGCGGATTGCAGAGAAATGCAAGAAAGAAAGGCAAACACTGCTTTTCAGCGCTACCATGCCGGACCGAATCGAAACCTTGTCGAAAGATTTGTTGAACAATCCTGTAACGGTCAAGCTAGCACTGTCGAAACCGGCGGAAAAAATCAAGCAAGGAGCTTACGTGTTGTTCGATCACCAGAAAGACGATGTTTTGGTCGAATTGCTCAAAGAGCGCAATGTGAAGTCAGGCATTGTTTTCACTTCACGAAAACGAACGGTTTCTCAAATCACTCGAACGCTGAAGAAAGCGGGCATTCGATGCGAGCGGATTTCTTCTGATGCAGAACAATCAGAACGCGAGTCCGTCATGCTCGGTTTTCGCCAGCGTAAGTTTCCCATATTGGTGGCAACTGACGTCGTAAGCCGGGGAATTGATATCGACAATATTGAGTTGGTGGTCAACTACGATGTGCCCCCCAATGAGGAGGATTATGTTCATCGAATTGGCAGGACTGCTCGAGCCGATCGTGATGGCGAAGGGGTCACCTTGATCAATCCGGACGATCAATTTCGCTTTGGAAAAATTGAAAAGCTGATCGAAAAGGAAGTCCCAAAATTGGCCATTCCAGAGCGGTTAGGGAAAGGGCCTGAATACAACCCGAAGAGCCGAGGCGGCGGCGGCCGGCATGGCGGAAGGTCAGGTGGCCATGGTGGTCATGGTGGTCGAGGCGGGCGCAAACCTTCTCGAGGCGGAGGCGGAGGAAACTCCAGTGGCGGTGGCGGAAACCGAGGCAAAAAGCCTTTCAACCGAAACAAGTCAAAGCAAGGTTCATAAGCCATGTCAGAAGATTCTGAGGCAAAAAATGAAGGGAAGTCTCCCTCTCGCTCAAAAGAGGAGTGGAAGGAACAATTGAGTCCCGAATCATTTTACGTTCTGCGGGAAAACGGAACCGAGCGGCCGTTTAGTTCCGGGTACCATCAAGTGGGTCAGAAAGGCACGTTTTATTGCAAGGGCTGCGATGCCGCGCTTTTCGCAAGTGACGCTCAATTTGACGCGGGGTGCGGCTGGCCAAGCTTCGATCGCCCCGCAGAGCCATCAATCCTTGAAGAGCGTCTCGACAGAACCCACGGAATGGTCAGGGTTGAGATCCGTTGCAACTCTTGCGGTGGGCACCTGGGGCACCTTTTTCCAGATGGGCCAACGGAAACGGGGAACCGTTACTGCATCAATGGCGTATGCTTGGTTTTGAAGGCAGATTAACGCTTGCCGCTATCGTTGGTTTTCCGAATTCCATGGCGACTCACGAAGCTTGTATCGATTAGTTGTTTTTTTTCGCCCTTCCGTTTTCAAGTCCAAAATGATTTTTCGGAACTCCCGTTGAATTCGAGTCAATTGTGACGCTTTTTGGTAACCGATGATTTGAGCCAATTCATTTGTAATGTTGCCCTTCAAATCAATGAGTTCATGCTGCAGGGCGTTTATTGTTGCAAGCAATTCAATGCGATCAGCATCGGAATTCGCAACCTCGAGTGACTCCTCAGCAGAGCGAATTTCTTTCCCCTGTGTTTTGATTTTCTCTTCGGCCGCTTCTGCGGCAGGCCAAAATAGTCGGCTTTCCTCAGCGCTCAAATCGAGTTGGTCCTCATAAAAGGCAACCCTGAGCGCGCGCATGCCTTCTTGCCGCTCAACGCTGGGGCGAAATTTTTGTCGATCGGATTGACGCCCATCTTGTTCTGGCGATTGAGCATTTCCGATAATTGTTGTGACTAACAATAGGCTGAGTATGATGGTATGATTCATTTCCAGGTAGCTTTTAAGTTAGAATGGTTAGAAAGATTCAGTTAATTCAAAGAACAGTTGATCGTCATTGAGCCACTGGTTCAATTCGGAATCGGTTAAGTAGATATCGTTCTTATTCGTCTTCTCCCACAGGCAATAGAAAGTCGCGCACGTTGCTTCGTCTGTAGTGGTTACGAAGAACGCAATGAAGCCGATGAGCAAGGTGATAAACGCCGCCGCATAGCCCACCCAAGGGCTATGAATGCCATTCACTCGGATGGACGAGGGCGTTTCGCTCAGGGATGCATTCCAGATTTGTTCCCGTTGATGTGCGAAAAAACCGTCGGTGGGCAATGCCCCCTTTGAATCTGTGAGATTAAGGTTTTGTTTGACCATGTTGCTATTAAGAGGTTTCTCGTTGTCCATGGGTTTAATCGATGATGAAATCATGTTTCTTTAGAATGTTCTCGACTTTTTTTCGTGCGTGGTGATAGCTGGCCTTAAGCGCACCATCTGAAACACCGGTAATCGAAGCAATTTGTCCAAACTGAAGGCTTTCAAAATGGCGCAACAGAAAGACCTCGCGCTGTCGCGTTGGTAATTGCTTCACAGCTTCTTGAAGAAGCCTTCGTATTTCCATTTCGCTCAAATGGTCGGCAGCAGCTGCAGCGCAATCAATGGGTAGCTTCCTTTCGCTGCGTGTGAATCGTCGTTGGATCCTCGATCGTTTGCGTAAACTCTCAATGCCCTTTCGATGTGCAATGGTGTACAGCCAAGTTGAGAATTTGGATCTTTCTTCGAATGCCTCAATCGACCTTAGCAATTGAATGAACGTCTCCTGTGTGGCATCATCCGCATCATCGTGGTTTCCCAAGAGATGAAGCAAATGGGAATAAATCTGTTTTTGCCAAACATCCATCATTGCTTGGAACGCACGATTTTTCAACGTTAAATCCGAGGACTTTAATCCTGGGAGCCATTCAGGCTGATCATATTTCTGGATTTCCTTCACCCTTGACAGTTGAGAAGCTTCGAAACATGAAAGGTTTAATCGTCAACGGAAATGTTCGGAAAACACCTTCATTTGCGAGTGCGCAAGAACCACAGGAGGGTGCCGCCACCTAAAAATGTGATGGTAGAGATTAATTCGGCTTGCGTGAATTCCAAACCTGCGAAATCCATAACTGCGTTTACCCGGATTTTTTCGATGAAAAATCGCTCAGCTCCGTTGAACATGCAGTACAGAGCGAACAATGTGCCAGGGGTTTTGAAGCGCTTTCGAACGGACCAGAGCACGCAGAAGATTCCAGTTGCCATGAGGGTTTCGTAAAAAGCGGTCGGGTAAACACCGGGGTCCAAATAGGTGCCGTAACCTTCAAAAATGGGCCAGGGATCTGAGGGGCCAATGAGCTTCCCCGTGTAGCCGGCCAATCGCTCGCCAAATACTCCATTCACATTGTTGGGGAATGAATACGACCACATCCAGTCCGGCAGCCAACTGAGCCAATCGGGCAGTGGATTGGAATTTGGGATGCCCCAGTCACCGTCGCCACTGATTTGGCATCCAATGCGTCCGACGCCATACCCGAGCATCAATCCGGGAGCAACGGAGTCAGCCAAATGCAAGAAGTGAATGCCATTTTTCCTTGTGTAAGCATAAACCGCAAGTCCACCAACAATCAACCCGCCGTAGATGGTTAGGCCACCAAGGAAATTGGAAAGAGAAGGGTCGGTGAAAAATCGAACCAATTCGTCAGGGTACTCAAACAGGTGGAATAGCTTGGCACCTGCAACGCCTCCAATAGCCGCTGCAGCTACAATTCCACCGACATGGGTATGGGCTGGAACCTCTAGTTTTTCGGTTTTTACGGGCTTCGAACGGGTTGCGCGGGTTTCCCACCATTTCCATCCAATCATTAGGCCGGCGCAAGCAATTCCGAGTCCGATACTACCTTCGAAACTAAACAAATGGGACTGAGGTAAGCCACTGGAAAATAACTCTTTAGAGTTGTAAAATAAATAAATAAATTTCCAACCGATGAGGAATCCAATGAGTCCCTGCGTCAGCCATTCGACAGGCGATACAGGCCCGCCGCTTTGAACGGTCACGGTGGAAGCTTCGAAAATTCCTAGCTTTTGTTTGCGGTCCATCTCCCGTTTGAGGGTGGCTGCAGCGGTGACGAAGGCCAGTGCGACGAAAAGACCAAATGAGTTGATCAACTTGAGCGCAGGCAATTCCCATCCAAAGAGGTCAAAGAAGGCGTGGTAGAGCGTTGGATACATTGAATCGGTGGCGTTAATGGCGATGGCCTTGCATGAAACCAGCTGCGCGAATGGTTTGTAGGTGAATTTCCGCGATTTCGTTGGCGGCTACTTCTGCAGCGTCAACACCCACGCGGACATATTCGGGCGTGTATCCGAATCGCAGTCCGTCTTCGACAGAATCTTCAAAAAGCACTTCACGCGATTGCGACAGGAATTGTTCGTAGTGGGCGCGTTGTTTTTTCAAAGAAAGAGTTCGCAATATTTTCGTGCGCTCTTTTCGAATGTTCACGGGAACGGACTCTTCCAAACGCACAGCCGTGGTTTTTTCACGTTCCGAGTAGGTGAAGACGTGAAGGTAGCTGATGGGCAGCCCTTGGAGGAATTCGTATGTCTCTTGAAATGCGTCTTCGTCTTCCCCAGGAAAGCCAGTGATGACGTCAACTCCGATGCTTGCGAGTGGCATATTTTGACGAATACGAGTGATGCGTTCCGCGTATAAATCCGTCCGATAACGCCGGCGCATCGATTTTAAGATGCGATCCGATCCACTTTGCAACGGGATGTGAAAATGTGGCTGGAAGCGTTCACTTTTGCTGACATAGTCAATGATGGCTTCATCCAAAAGGTTGGGTTCAATGCTGCTGATTCGCATGCGAGGAACAGCGATGGCATGATCAAGTTCTTGCACTAAATCCAAAAAAGTCTCCCCAGTACTTTTTCCAAAATCGCCAATATTCACGCCGGTCAAAACGATTTCCTTCGCACCTGAATCCAATGCTTTGCCAGCCATCCGAAGGGTTTCCGCAACCGTTGCATTCCGTGACCTGCCGCGTGCGAGTGGAATGGTGCAAAAGGAGCAAAAATAATCGCAGCCATCTTGAACCTTTAAAAATGCACGCGTTCGATCATTGCTCGAAAATCCAGGGACAAAAGCCTTTACTTCCTTGATGGGATTGACTTCAATGGCAGCGGGATCATCCGGCTGCATCTTGATCAGATGCTTCGCTAGGTTGAATTTTTCCTGCGCACCGAGGACGAGGTTAACGCCCTCAATTTGACTGATTTCCTGAGGTTTGAGCTGCGCATAGCAGCCAACTACGGCAACAAATGCATGGGGATTTCCATTGCGTGCTCTCCGCACTGCGTTTCGGCATTTGGCGTCAGCTTGATCGGTAACGCTGCAGGTGTTAATCACGACAACGTCAGGAGCATCATCAATTCCGACGCGCGCATAACCGGCGTCTGCCAAATCACGGGCTATCGTCGATGTTTCGCTAAAATTCAGCTTGCATCCAAGGGTGTGAAATGCCGCTGTTCCTCCGGGTGTCATGCAGCGAATTTAAACCAGAATTGAGGTGCTCATTCCCTAAATTGACGGCTCATTTTGAATTTTTGCAACCATTTGCGGAATTCGCTGTTATATTGCAAGACCTGAATTCTGAAACCAATTCTCATGCGTAATTTTTTATTTGGTGCATTAGCACTCTTGTTTGCGTTAACATCTAACGCTCAGACCTTCTCCAACGCTTCTTCGTCTTTGCCCGACAGTTACAACAGCGGCAACTGTGTCGGCTTCACCGACATGGACAACGATGGATATGACGACATCGTCGTTTTGGATGGATCTACAACGGTAAAAGTTCTGTACCAGAATGGTTCGGGCGAATTTACCGAAGTAAATTACGGGGATGTTTCAAACAATAACCAGTGGGGCATGACCATTGGGGATTATGACAACGATGGACACAAAGACGTTTTTTCGGGCGGTTCATATGATGGCGTGCACGTTAAGCACATCGACGCGGTAGGGCAGTGGTCAGACTTCGACCTCGAAAATGGTTCAATGTTCATGCAAGCCTGCAATTTTGCGGACATTGACAACGATGGTCAGCTTGATGTTTTTGGATGCCATGATGATGCGCTCTCGCGCATTTGGAAAGGAAATGGTTCGGCATTGGATTTCGATGCAGACCTCATTGACCTCACAAATTATGATTACAGCGACTTTCCATCCACCGACCACAGTGGAAACTACGGAACGGTTTTCTGTGATTTCGATCACGATGGCGATTTGGATCTAACCATTGCCAAATGCCGACAATTTGTTTCGGACCCGAATGACCCACGCCGCATCAACCAAATCTGGATGAATAACGGCGATGGTACATGGTCAGAAGTTGCTGAGGAGCGAGGTTTGGTGTTGAATGAGCAGAGCTGGACCGTGGATTATGCGGATTATGACAACGATGGTGACTTTGATTGTTACCTGACCAACCACTCCACCACGATGAAGCTATTGCAAAACGATGGCAGTGGATACTTCACCGACGTCACGGACGAGGCGGGCTTGGGGGCCAGTGGTTTTGTGTTGCAAGCAAAGATGACTGACTTTGACAACGATGGATTTGTTGATGTTCTGATCTCAGGAGGTTTCCATTCATATTTTCACAACAATGGCGACGGTACATTCACAGAGGTAAATACCTTCGTTGCCGGCGATACCATGCACAGCTTTGCTGTTGGAGACGTCAACCGAGATGGCTTTGCAGATTTGTACGCGAGCTACGGCAATGGATACAATAGTCCTGATAACAACAACGATGACATTTTGTGGTTGAATCAGGGCAATGCCAATCATTGGATCGCTTTCGATTTGGAAGGCATTGAATCCAACAAAGACGCTGTAGGCGCAACCGTAGTGATTACAGGCGACTTCGGCACGCAAATCCGAGAGATTCGTGCAGGTGAGAGCTATGGCATCACTAACACATTTGCGTGTATGTTTGGTCTGGGAGAAAATGACACAGTCGAGACGGCAACGATCAGCTGGCCAAGTGGCATGGTGACAATCATTGAGAATCCGAGCATCGACCAATACCACAACTTGCTCGAAGCACCGTGCATGACGGATTTGATTCTGACGGTTAGCGGAGAGACATCCATTTGCCCGGGAGAAACGGTTGATTTGATTGTAGAAGGCGAGTTCGCCAGCTACGCGTGGTCCAATGGAACTACGGAGTCTACTTTGGCAGTAGGTGAAACAGGAAACTATAGCGTAACCGCATACGACGCAGATGGATGTGCAGCTGTATCAACAGTGGTGTCGGTGCAGGTTGTAACAGCTGAGGCTCCAGTCGTGAATGCACTGGGAGAATTAAGTTTCTGTGAAGGCGGTTCTGTTGATTTGGTTTCAGAGAGTTCAGGAGACTGGACATGGTCCAATGGGGAGGAAACACAAAGCATTAACGTCACAGAGTCCGGCACGTATTTTTTGACGGTCACGGATGTCTGTGGAAATGCGAACCCATCGGCGGAATTCATCGTGCTCGTGTTGGAAGCACCTGAGACACCGGTAATCACAGGACCTTCTGAATTAGACGGGCCGCAAGTCATCACATTGGAGTCCTCTTCTGAGACAACCCATTGGTATGATTCCGAGACTGCGACGGAAGCAATGGCTGTAGGAGCAACGTACGAGTTGGATGCACAGTCGTCAACCACGGTATGGGTCGAGGACATTTCAGCTCAAGATATGGTCGAAGGAGCAGGAGGCCGTGCTGAAACAGGCGAAGGTCAATACCACGACAACAGCATTCGTTGGTTGCTTTTTGATGCATACGAGGACATCGTGATTCGCAGCGTTGACGTATACGCGAATGGAGCGGGAGACCGTGAAATTGGCGTTGTTGATTCCGAAGGCAACGTGGTAGCGTCTGCTGTTTTTGAAGTTGCTGATGGAATGAATACACTTGAGTTGGATTTTGAGTTGGAGCAGGGCAATGATTATGGCTTGCGCAGTTTGGATAATGATCCCCAGCTGTGGCGTGACGCTCCTGATACGGATATGGCTTATCCGTATGCTATCGGAGACTTGGCTTCAATCACACAGAGCACAGCCGGTGGAAACAATGCCTACAACTACTATTATTTCTTCTACAATTGGGTGGTCCAGACTCCATCGATTGCCTGCGCATCCGAACGCATTCCTTTCACCATCAATGTGACCGGAATTTCAGAAGCGTTGGGGATGACATTGGATTTGTACCCGAATCCATCCAATGGACGGGTGCAGTTGAATTCGAATGAAATGTCAAACACGCCATTCGAATGGAGTTTGATGTCGACTACCGGAGCGCTTGTTGACCAGGGCATGGCGTCATCAGGAGAATGGTTGGATTGGTCAGGATTGGCCAAAGGCACATATGTGTTCCGATTGAATTCAGAAGAAGGCACCATCATCAAGCAGGTGATTTTGCAATAAAACGGTGAGCTTCGCATGAAAAGAAAACAGCGGCCTTCTGGCTGCTGTTTTTTTTTGATCATAGGCCAAGGGTTGGGGTTGCCCTTATTGGATTCGGTCAATGGCCGTGCCGAATATTCCCTGGGATGCGCGTTCAAAGGCGTCGGCTTGTCCCCGTCTGATTTCCACGATGATGGTGCAGGATTCCAAAAATATTTGTTCTTTGGGCTTTGCCTGCCATTTATCGAGGTGATTCATAATGGTTCCCATTAAATCATACGGAAACGAAACCTTGAAGGAAGCCAAAATGATTTCTTCTTTTATTTCTGCGGCCTCAAGTGCGCAGCGCGTAGCCGTGCGATAGGCTTCAATTAGCCCGCCAACGCCGAGCTTAGTTCCTCCGAAATATCGAATTACGACTCCGAGGCAGTTGGTGACGTTCATGCTTTTGAACGCTCCTAATATGGGTGGACCTGCGCTGTTGCTGGGCTCGCCGTCGTCAGAGGTCCGCCACGTATCGCCATTCATCCCAAGCCGATAGGCATATGCGTGGTGTCGGGCATCGTGGTACTTTTTTCTGAGGCTTGTCAAATGACCTTCGACTTCATCTTCAGTTTTGATCGGAAATACATGGCCAAAATGCTTGGACCCTTTGACTTTATGCATTCCGGACGCTGGCTCTGCCAATGTCAGAAATGAGTCTTGAGGTTGCGTGTTTTCCGACATTATTGGGCGGTAGCTTTTACCCGTTTTGGCTGGAACTGTATTCGGGAATGAGCGCGTGCAAAAGTGATAGTGTCTCTGGATGTGCGCCTTTAGTTTGAGACAAGGCAATGATGCGTTCGAGGTCCGCGGCCTTCAAGGAAGGTGGGGTATTGGCGCGCATGATTTTTGGATGGTGCGTAGGCAAGAGGGACTCGCGGTTTGAGAGCAATTCCTCGTGCATCTTTTCGCCAGGCCGCAATCCGGTGATGGCGACTTTAATATCTTTTCCTTCTTCCATTCCGGCCAAGGCGATCATTTTCTTAGCAAGGTCCATGATCTTGATGGATTGGCCCATATCAAAGACAAACACATCGTCTTGCTTTCCGATGGCTGCAGCTTCAAGCACGAGAGAGACGGCTTCGGGTATGGTCATGAAATAGCGCGTGACTTCCTTGTCTGTTACTGTGATGGGGCCGCCGGCTTCGATTTGCTTTTTGAAAAGTGGAATGACGGATCCGTTGCTGCCCAGCACGTTGCCAAAACGGGTGATGACACACTGGGTTTTGGAAGTCGATGCACGTTGAAGCACTAAGAGTTCAGCGAGACGTTTCGTGGCTCCCATCACGCTTGTGGGATTCACTGCTTTGTCGGTGGAGATGAAGACAAACCGTGGACACCCCGATGCTTCAGCCGCCATTAGTACGTTTAGGCTTCCCATGGCATTGGTGTCGAACGCCTGCCAAGGCTGCTTTTCCATCATTGGCACATGCTTGTATGCGGCCGCATGAAACACCACATCCGGTTGGAAAGACTGCAGCGTAGCAAGGATCTGTTCTGCATCGCGGACGTCGCCAATTTGTAGATCCACCATTTCCTCAACTCCCAACTGTACGAGTTCCAAATGGAGGTCGTGCATCGGGGTTTCCGCTTGGTCAATCGCAAGGAGTACAGAAGGTTGGTAACCAAGTAGTTGACGAACCAATTCAGAGCCGATGGAACCTGCGGCACCCGTGACGACCACCCGTTTTCCCTGCATGTTTTCAAGAATGGGATGGGAATTCAATTCTATGGGTTCCCTTCCCAATAAATCCTCGATGCGCAGCTCCTTTATTTGTCCAAATGATAAGGCGCCATTGATCCAGCGTTCCACTGGAGGTACGTCCAAAGGACGAACGCCATGACGCAGTGCCATATCGACCATCACGCGCCGCTTTTCTTTGTCGAGGTTTTGGATTGAGAGGATCATTTGATCCACGCGGCCATCGGCAAACAGCATCTCGGCCTGGTGGGCATTGAGGATGTCAATGCCTTCGATTTTCTTGCCGATTTTATTGCGGTCATCGTCGATGAAGGCAATCAATTTCATGCCTGACTCACCCAATTCTCGATCAATGGCCTCTTTTGCCAAAAGGCCCGCTTCGCCTGCGCCATAAATGGCAATTTGGGTCTTAACCCCTGGATGCCTCTTGTTTTGGAGGTAAAGCCATTTGACGGCCCAGCGACTGGAAACCATAATTGCCGTGGTCAAAATCCACTCAATGCCTAGAATGCTGAATGGAATCCAGTAGGGGGCATTTCCCATTTGAGCTGCGATCAGGTTGGCGCTGGCGAAGACAATTGTGACCGCGCTCGTGCACATTGCAATTCGTTTGACATCTTCTAACCCCGTGTGCCTGATGATTCCGGCGGATGTACTGAAGAGTAAAAATGCTGCCAGTCTTGCTGTGATGAAAACAGGCAGAAAAGCCTTCCAAATCAGCCATTCTGCTTCGGGGATTCGAAATTCAAATCGGAGCAGAGCAGCGGTGTAGAGTGCAAGAATGCTCACACTGATATCCACGACGGTCACCATCCAGCGCGGTGCATGTCTTTTGGGCAGGAGAGCGTTCAGCATTTTAGCATCATCCTTCGAAACACAATGACAGAATGAAGGAGCGCGTTTTCAGTCCGTCCAAAGGGGCCGAAAATTCGGATTCGTCTTGGATCAAGATGTTTCTGCGGCCCATTTCAAATTTGCCTTCAATGCTGAATTTGAAGAAAGGCAGAAAAAAATCAACCCCTGCACCAATGTCAATGGATGAGTTGCCCGATTCCAAGCGTAAAATGTATTCGCTCTGCAATTGCTGATTCGTTTCTTCTTGCGATTGCATGTCCTTGCTGAGCTTCCCACCGACTAGTGCAAAAGCAGCCATATTTCCGATTCGATCCGTGCGTAGCTTGAGAAGCAAGGGGAAGTCAAGGTAAACGGCTTCGGTTCGTCTGCTTTTTATGGACACATCATCTTCTTCCTGGAAATGGTATTCCAACGTGCGATCTTGAAAGGATAGTCCGGGTAAAAAGCGCAAGCGAACATTTTTAGTCATGTTCCATGAGGCAACCAAGGCGAGATTGAAACCGGCTTGGGGTTGGTTCACCAATTGAACTAAGCTGTCCGAAAATGTAAAATCAGGACGCTGGATAATGTTGAAATCACTTTGGTTTCCTGCCAAGCAGAATCCGAAATGGTATTTCTTGGCATCAAATGCGGCAAGATTTTTCCGCCCATCTTGTGCTTGGCTTGCCCACGAAATAAGGAATATGAAACCACACAATGTCGCCGTCCTTGTCATGCTGCGCATGACGGTGTTTTGGGAAGGTTCGAAAGGAGTTGGCTGCATGCGTTGGAAGCGAGATGTGAGTTACAAAGCTATAACGGAGTGAACGAAGAAAAAATTGGATACGTGCTAATTTAGGTGGCCCAAATTTTAGGCCAGATAAAGGCGAAGATTGCAGCAACGAAGAGTCCGGTAAACGACCAAGCCATTGCTGCCATGCCGAGATAAAAAACGGGGGAGAAGAACACTTCGATATTTGATTGTTGCCGCTGTACAATGCTCGCGCGATCAGATTCCAGTAACACCGGGTTATCCCCCGCCAACTTTTCAAAGCTCTCATCGTTTAGGATTTGAGCTTCGACTTGCTGCATTTTTTGGGTTTTACGCGCTTCCAATGCATCCGAGGCAATTCCGTAGTACCAAAGGCCCAACCCCAGGGGAAGCAACAAGGCGAAAGAAAGTGTTTTTCGGGAAGCGTGCTTCCACCGTTCCAAAAAGTCATTGCCATACCGTTGGTAAGCCTCGTGTGTTCCAAAGGCTGCAACGGAGGTTAGTAAGGCTAGATTTAGGAGGATGCCATATTGGGTAGAGTCCTCCCACGTCCAAGTGCCCAGTGCATAGTATTTCAGCGCGAGCCATGCCAACGGCCCGCCGAAATAGAAAAGCCGGAGCTTATCCATTCATAGAGGATAAGAAGTCCTCATTGCTCCGTGTCTGTTCCATGCGGTCTTTCATGAATTCCATCGCTTCGACGGAGTTCATGTCAGCGAGGTGCTTGCGCAATATCCAAATGCGTTGCAAGGTCTCCTTGTCCATGAGCAAATCCTCGCGCCGGGTTCCGGATGAGAGGATGTCGATGGCCGGGTAGATTCTACGATTGGAGATGCGCCGATCAAGCTGAAGCTCCATGTTTCCGGTGCCTTTGAATTCTTCAAAGATCACTTCGTCCATTTTCGAACCGGTCTCCGTCAGGGCCGTCGAAATGATGGACAAGGATCCACCGTTTTCTATATTACGGGCAGCTCCGAAGAAGCGTTTGGGCTTTTGCAAGGCATTGGCCTCGACACCACCACTCAAGATCTTACCGGAACTCGGAGAAACGGTGTTATAAGCACGGGCCAAACGCGTAATCGAGTCGAGTAAGATGCAGACATCGTGTCCGCACTCCACCATACGCTTGGCCTTTTCCAAGACCAAATTGGCGATACGGACGTGGCGATCTGCAGGCTCATCGAATGTTGACGCGATCACTTCCGCATTCACACTTCGCTTCATATCGGTCACTTCTTCCGGACGCTCGTCAATCAACAAGATGAGCAAGTATACTTCTGGGTGGTTCAACGCGATTGCATTTGCCACATCCTTGAGCAAGGTGGTCTTTCCTGTCTTAGGCTGCGATACAAGCATTCCACGTTGGCCTTTGCCAATGGGAGCAAAGAGGTCCATGAGGCGAGTACTGATGTTTCCGCCACGCGTGCTCAACTTGAATTTCTCTTGTGGGAACAGTGGCGTCAGGAATTTGAAAGGAATTCGGTCCCGCACCCATTCGGGTGACCTTCCGTTCACGCTCATGACGTCAATTAAAGGATAGAATTTTTCTCCAAGTCGCGGAGGGCGCACTTTGGCTATGACGGTGTCGCCTGTTTGGAGGGAGAACTGTTTGATCTGCCGAGAGGTGATGTAAACATCGTCCGGTGAATTCAAATAGTTGTAGTCCGCGGATCGCAAGAAACCAAATCCCTCTTGCTGGATTTCCAGCACTCCTTCTGCTGTGATGATGCCATCAAAGTTGAAGCCATGTTCTTCCGGCTCGCTCAAATACCGGTCCTTCTTATCGTTCCGTCCATTTTTGCGATCGTTTCCGCGTCGGTCATTGCCGCGTCGATCGCTGTCGCGTCGATCGTTGTCGCGTCGATCGTTGTCGCGTCGATCGTTGTCGCGTCGATCGTTGTCGCGTCGATCGTTGTCGC